>Ga0194129_10008253_pt1 | contig 12121 bp, 17 predicted proteins | sample TA2KigCa35mmetaG_FD_150862 | JGI IMG/M metagenome (GOLD analysis project Ga0194129, IMG submission 150862) | Freshwater microbial communities from Lake Tanganyika, Tanzania - TA2015038 Kigoma Deep Cast 35m | ecosystem: Environmental > Aquatic > Freshwater > Lake | place: Tanzania: Lake... | reverse complement strand
GATGCCGATGCTTGCCGCGCTGCCGTGCGGCAGCACTGCCCTGATTGGGTGCTCAATGCCGGTGCCTACACGGCGGTGGATCGCGCCGAACAGGAGCCCGCGCTGGCCCAGGCGGTGAATGCCGGCGCCCCGGCGGCCTTTGCCGAGGCCCTGGCGGCAGCTGGCGGCCGGCTGCTGCAGGTGAGCACCGATTTCGTGTTCAACGGCGAGCAGGGCTGGCCTTACGGTCCTGAGCAATCCGTGGATCCCTTGGGCGTGTATGGCGCCTCCAAGGCGGCCGGGGAAGCGGCGGCGCTGGCCCTTCCCGGGGCTCGGGTGCTCCGCACCAGCTGGGTTTATGGGCCGGTTGGGCGCAATTTCTGCTGCACGATGCTGCCTTTGCACCGCGAGCGCGCGGCATCCGGCCAGCCCCTTGGGGTGGTGGCCGACCAGGTGGGCTGCCCCACCAGCACCCTCACCCTGGCCGCGGCCTGCTGGCGCGCGATCGGCGTGGGTACGGACGCGAAGCGGTCCCCTAACGCTGGCCCGCGCATCCTGCATTGGAGCGACGCAGGTGCGGCCAGTTGGTACGACTTCGCAGTGGCCATCGGCGAGTTGGGGGTGGCGGCCGGCCTGCTGGAGGGCGCGGCTGCGGTGGCGCCGATCACCACTGCCGACTACCCCACGCTCGCGCGGCGGCCCAGCTACTCGCTGCTGGATTGCACGGCCAGCCGCCAGGCGCTGAATCTCGAGCCGCTGCACTGGCGCGCGGCGTTGGCGCAGGTGATCGCCCAGGTGGGGCCCGCTTAAGGTCAACCCAGCCTGCAGTTGGCCGTTTGTCCTGGCGTAATCCCCGCCGCAACCTGTTTCTTTGTGCGGCTCTGGATCTAGCGGGGCTGCTGGGTTTGCTGGCGCTGTTTGCCGCCTTCCAATCGCGTCCCCTCGCCCCGCAGCTGGGCTGGGTGGCGTTTACAGCCTTGGCGTATCTGGGCCTGGGCTGGCTGTTTGGCAGCTACACGGTGCTGCGCTGGCGGCGTCTGCCCTTGCAGGCCGTGATCCAGCGGGTGTTGATCACAGGCCTGGCCACCGTTGTGGCGGTGGCGGTGGCTCGGCAGCTCGCCAATCCGCCAGAGCTGATTTGGTTGGTGTATCGCAGCACCCAGGCGCAATGGTTGCCGCTGTTGCTGCTGTGGTCGCTGCTGGTGCGTGGGTTGTTGCGGCGTGGCGTGTTGTTGCCGGAGCAGGCCCAGTGCCTGTTGGTGGGAGCAGACGCTGATGTGCAGCCGGTGCTGGAGGCCTGGAGGCGCACGCCCCCCCGCCAGCCGCTGCGTCGCCTGGAGTTGGAGCAGGCCTTCGAGGCCAGCCCCCCCCTGGTGCTGGCCGTGGCGCCTTCGCTGCGTCAAGATCCCCGCCAGCGCCAGCTCTTGGAGCAACTGGAGAGTCGCGATCCGCGCGAGGTCAACCTCACTACGCCGCTCACCTTGTTGGAGCGCCAACTGGAGCGCCTGCCTCCCGAGCTGTTGCCCGACCCCTGGCTCAACTACGACGATTTGCCGTGGAACAACCTGTTCAGCCTGCAGCGTCAGCTGAAGCGGGTGGCTGATGTTCTGGTGGCCGGGGTGCTGCTCGTGCTCAGTAGCCCGTTGATGCTGCTGGCGGCAGTGCTGATCTGGCTGGAAGACCGCGGGCCTGTGGTCTACGTGCAGCAACGCAGTGGCTGGCTGGGGCGCCGCTTTGTGGTGTTTAAGTTGCGCACCATGGGTGTGGCCCCGGCCAATGCACCTGCACGTTGGACCTTGCCTGGTGATGAACGCATCACCCGGGTGGGGCTTTGGCTGCGCCGATTGCGGCTGGATGAGCTGCCGCAGCTGCTGCAGGTGCTCAGTGGTGACATGAGCCTGATCGGGCCGCGGCCTGAGCGGCCTGAGCTGGAGGAAGAGCTGGAGGCACGCATTCCCCACTACCGCAAACGCCACTGGATGCGGCCGGGCCTGAGTGGTTGGGCCCAGGTGTGCGCGCCCTATGCGGCCAGCGTGGAGGACGTGGAGCTGAAGCTCTCCTACGACCTCTACTACCTCAAGCACTTCAGCACCTGGTTGGATCTGGTGATCCTGTTTCGTACGGTCAAAACTGTGCTCAAGGGCGGGGGGCGTTGAGGATTAGGTTGCCGGCGATATTCCCTTTTTAAGGATCAACTCGCTGTTCCAGGGAATTCTGGTGCTGCACCTGGCCGGTCGAGAGCTATGGCGGCCCTTAGGATCGAGACGTTGGGCCGGGCACTTCACGCGCTCAGGGCCGGCTTGATTGTTGCATGGAATGAATGTCTTTAGGCCAGCGTGTGTCGCCTCAAAAGGTTGCGTTGATCACTGGGATCACGGGTCAGGATGGCTCCTACCTGGCCGAACTCGTGCTAGAGAAGGGCTACCAGGTGCATGGCATCAAGCGGCGCGCCAGTAGTTTCAACACCACGCGCATTGATCATCTTTACCAGGACCCCCATGACAGAGGGGCTGGCGGCGAGCCGCCGCAACTCACGCTTCACTATGGTGATCTCACGGATAGTACCAATCTGATTCGGATCATCCAGCAGGTGCAACTGGATGAGATCTACAACCTTGGCGCCCAGAGCCATGTTGCGGTGAGTTTTGAGGCGTCGGAATCTACCGCCAGCAGTGATGCCCTGGGCACCCTTCGCATCCTTAAAGCGGTGCGGATGCTGGGGGCTGACACACAAAACCCGCATTTATCAGGCCAGCACCAGTGAGCTCTACGGCTTGGTGCAAGAAACTCCTCAGAAAGAGACGACGCCATTTTATCCGCGCAGCCCTTATAGCTTGGCCAAGCTTTATGCTTACTGGATCACTATAAATTACCGTGAAGCGTACGGAATGTATGCTTGCAATGGCATTTTATTCAACCATGAGAGCCCTCGTCGCGGTGAGACTTTTGTGACGCGTAAAATTACCTGCGGCTTGGCTCGGGTTGATGCAGGACTGGATCCATATTTGTTCATGGGCAAGCTTGACTCCTTGCGCGATTGGGGCCACGCCAGGGATTACGTGCAAATGCAGTGGCGCATGCTTCAGCAGGACACCCCTGAGGATTTTGTGATCGCCTCCGGCCGGCAGGAATCGGTGCGGCGTTTCATCGAGCTGGCGGCAGTCCAGCTGGGCTGGGCCAGCACAAGCGGCGGAGCCGCGATTTGTTGGGAGGGAGAGGGTCTCCACGAGATCGGTCGGCGCGCGGATACCGGCGCCGTGGTGGTGCGCATCGACCCGCGCTACTTCCGCCCGGCGGAGGTGGAAACCTTGCTCGGGGATCCCAGCAAAGCCCGGGACACGTTGGGATGGACGCCCACCACCACCCTGGAGGAGCTGGTGGCCGAGATGGTGGCCGCCGACAAGGAGGAAGCAGCGAAGGAGGCCACCCTCAGGCGTGAGGGATTCGCTGTCGTGGGGACACACGAATGAGCCTGATCACCCCGGCTGATCGGATCTTCGTGGCCGGCCACCGCGGCATGGCCGGCAGTGCCATTTGCCGGGCTTTGCAGCGCTCCGGCTATGGCGACCCGGCTCATGCTGGCGCTCTGCTCACAGCCACACGTGCCGAGCTGGATCTCCTCGATGGGGCGGCTGTGGAACGTTGGTTTGCTGAATGCCAGCCCACGGTGGTGGTGCTCGCGGCCGCCAAGGTGGGCGGAATCCAGGCCAACAGCGCCTATCCCGCCGATTTTTTACTGGAGAACCTCAAGATCCAGACCCATGTGATTGAGACGGCCTGGCGCAGCGGTGTGCTGCGGTTGTTGTTTCTCGGCAGCAGCTGCATTTACCCGAAGTTTGCGGAGCAGCCGATCTGCGAGGAAGCCCTGCTCAGTGGCTCTCTGGAGCCCACCAATGCCTGGTATGCCATCGCCAAGATCACCGGCATCAAGCTGTGTGAGGCCCTGCGCCGTCAGCATGGATTTGATGCCATCAGCCTGATGCCCACCAACCTGTACGGGCCGGGCGACAACTACCACTCCGAAAACAGCCATGTGTTGCCGGCTCTGATCCGCCGTTTTCACGAGGCTGCGCAGGCCCAGGCCCCATCGGTGACCTGCTGGGGCAGCGGCAGCCCCCTGCGCGAATTTCTGCATGCCGACGACCTGGGTGAGGCCTGTGTGTTTGCCCTGGAGCACTGGCGCCCAGGCCCCGATGCGCTGCAGTTTCTCAACGTCGGCACGGCCATCGACCTCAGCATCCGAGAGCTGGCCGAGGCAGTGGCGGCGGCCACTGGCTTTCGCGGCACGATCAGCTGGGACACCAGCAAACCCGACGGCCCTCCGAAAAAGCAGCTTGACGTCAGCCGGCTGGCGCAGCTTGGCTGGCGGGCACGGATTCCGCTGCATGAGGGATTGCAACGCACGGTGGCAGAGTTTCGGTCCGGTCTGCAACAGGCCACGGCAAGGCTGGGCTGATGGCTGATTTGCTTTCCCTCTCGATGGAACGGGTGCTGGTAACCGGTGGCGCCGGCTTCATTGGCGGTGCGGTGGTGCGGCGGCTGCTGGCCGAGTCCAGGGCCACCGTGTTCAACCTCGACAAGCTGGGCTACGCCAGCGACCTCACCAGCATCGAGCGCACGCTGCAGGCGCTCGGCCCTGGAGCGGCGGAGCGGCACCAGCTCCTGCAGGTGGATCTCGGCGACGCTGAGGCAACGGCGGCGGCGGTGCGGCAAGCTGATCCTGATCTGGTGCTGCACCTGGCGGCCGAGAGCCATGTCGACCGCTCGATTAGCGGCCCAGGGGCCTTCATCGAGAGCAACGTCACCGGCACCTTCAACCTGCTGCAGGCCGTGCGCGCCCACTGGGAGCAGCTGCCCCAGGAGCGCCAGGCGAGCTTCCGCTTCCACCACATCAGCACCGACGAGGTGTTCGGTTCGCTGGGGGCTGAGGGGCGCTTCAGCGAAACCACCCCTTACGACCCGCGCAGCCCCTACTCGGCCAGCAAGGCCGCCAGCGACCACCTGGTGCGGGCCTGGCACCACACCTATGGCCTGCCGGTGGTGCTCACCAACTGCTCCAACAACTACGGCCCCTGGCAGTTTCCGGAAAAGCTGATTCCCGTGGTGATCCTCAAGGCCGCCGCCGGCGAGCCGATCCCCCTCTACGGCGACGGTGCCAACGTGCGCGACTGGCTTTACGTGGACGACCACGTGGAGGCGTTGCTGCTGGCGGCCACCCGCGGCCGGCTGGGGGAGAGCTACTGCGTGGGTGGCGCGGGCGACCATGGCAGCCCCAGTGAACGCACCAACAAGCAGGTGGTGGAGGCGATCTGTGGCCTGATGGATCAGCTGAGGCCTGCTGGTGGCCCCCACAGCCGGCTGATCACGCCTGTGGCGGATCGCCCTGGCCACGACCGCCGTTACGCGATCGATGCAACCAAGATCAGCACAGAGCTGGGTTGGCGGCCACAGCACAGCTTTGAGCAGGGGCTGGAGGCCACGGTGCGCTGGATGCTCGACAACCTGGAGTGGTGCTAGCGGGTGCGGCAGCGGGCGGTTCTTCGCTGATTGCCTCGCCATACAGTCACGTGACCTCCGAACCGGGTCATGTCGGCTCTTACCCGTTGCCTTGAGGAAGAGGCCGCTGCAATCGCGGCAGCGGCCCAGCGCCTGGCGGCCGATCAGGCGGAGGCGGCGCTGCAGCAGCTGGAGGCCTGCGCGGCGCGGCGGGCCAAGCTGGTGATCAGCGGGGTGGGCAAGAGCGGGATCGTGGCTCGCAAGATCGCCGCCACCTTTTCCTCGATTGGCCTGATGGCTGTGTATCTCAACCCGCTCGATGCCCTGCACGGCGATCTGGGGGTGGTGGCCCCCGACGATCTGGTGCTGTTGCTCTCCAATAGCGGTGAAACCGAAGAGCTACTGGCGATCTTGCCCCACCTCAAGCGCCGCGGCAACATCTGCATGGCCCTGGTGGGCCGCACCGAATCGAGCCTGGCTCGAGGCTGCGCCGTGGTGCTGGATGGCTCAGTGGATCGGGAGGTGTGCCCCCTGAATCTGGCGCCCACCGCCAGCACGGCGGTGGCGATGGCGATCGGCGATGCCCTGGCTGCGGTGTGGATGGAGCGGCGCGGCATCTCGCCGGAGGATTTCGCCTTCAACCATCCGGCCGGCTCCCTCGGCAAGCAGCTCACGCTCACCGCCGCCGACCTGATGGTGCCGGTGAGCGGGCTGGTGCCCCTGCAGCCGCACACTCCTCTGCTGGAGGTGATCGCCCGGCTCACCGCCGACGGCGTGGGGGCCAGCTGGGTGGCGGATGGAGCAGGTGCTCAGCAGCGGCTGGCGGGCCTGATCACCGACGGCGACCTGCGCCGTGCCCTGCAGACCACCCGGCCAGAGCGGTGGAGCCAGCTGAGCGCCGCCGATCTGATGACGCGCGATCCGATCACGGTGACCGGCTCCACCCTGGCGATCGAGGCGTTGGAGCAGATGGAGCGCAACCGGCGCAAGGCGATTGGCGTGCTGCCGGTGGTGCAGGAGAGCGGCGAGGTGGAGGGCTTGCTGCGGCTGCACGATCTGGTGCAGGCCGGGCTCAAACCCGGCCATCAAGCGCCGGCCCGTTAATCCCAGAGCCGGGTGGCGGCATCGCGGGCGGCGAACCACTCGGCCGCCAGCACGCCGCCCCCAAGGCGGTAGTCGGCAAACCAGGGGCCGCCCAGGGTCCAGTGCACCAGGGCCGGGCCGCCTTCGTTGGCGGGGCGAGGGTCGGCAGGCTGCACATCGACCAGGCGGTTCCAGCGGCCCACTGGCAGGGCGCCGATGCGGCTGTCGTCGCCCAGCCACTCAAAGCGGTGCAGCTGCAGGCCCGTGGCCGTGTTCACGCAGGTGGGTGTGAGGGTGGTGCACTGGCTGCAGTTGAACAGCATCAGCGAGCTCCAGTTTTTTTCTCGTAGCGGGTTTGCACCGCTCCCAGGAATTTCACGGTTTCGTTGGGCACGTGCTCGTGCTGCACGCACATCAGGGCGTAGCGCTCGTTGCGCAGGGCCCAGAGCTCGGCGATGTCGCCGCGGGCGAGCATGTCGCAGTCCATGAAGATGGCCCAGCCCTGGTAGCCCATCAGGTGGGGGCACCAGGAAGCGCGAAAAGGAAAACTCGATGCTCTGGTTGGGGTTACGCTCGCGCGTCAGCAGGTCGCCGAGCTGGCGCGCCACGATCGGCGTGATCGCCAGGGGCTGGCTGCTGTGCTACGACAGGCTGTTGGTCAACACATTGACCGCCACCCGCTCGTGGGGGTCAAAGCCGATGAACACCGGGATCGGCTGGGCCATGGGCAGAAGCGTTGCGCTGTTGCAACGCTACAAAGCTGCCGTTATGAGGCTTGGCACGGGGGGTTCAGGCCTGGATCGTGTCCCACTGCCGTTGGGCGGCCAGCAGGTGGTGGCGGCCATCTTGTCGCCAGAGCTCCAGGGTGATGTCTCGGCTGGGCCGGTGATAGGCCGCCACGTGTTGCTGGTGCAGGCTGGAATCGCAGGCTTCCAGGCAGAAGTGCGGGTAGGTGGCCACCTGGCAGCTGCCGGCCGGCAGGGCCGCGTAGAGCCATTTATCGGCCACCGGCCGGATCTGCCAGGGATGGCTCAAGGGGTGCCACTGGGCTGCCCGCTGGGCGCAGAGCCGCTCCAGGGGGCCCACCAGCTGGGGAATCGCCCGCCGGTGCAGCAGCACGGCGCCATTGCCATGGCTGCGCACGTCTTCCTTGGGCCAGCAGAGGCAGCGGCCGCCGCTGCTGCGCCAGCGCTGGTGGAGCTCCTGGCGCACGCTGGCGTTGATCGGCGCCAGCTGAATCGCCAGGGTGTGCGGTGGGCAGCTGGCGATCAGCTCGCTTAGGGCGTGGGCCCAGCCCGCCGGATCGGCCAGACAGGCCCCCAGGTCGTCTTCCATCAGCAATAGCCAACCCGAGGGGCTGGGGGTGGCCGCAGCCAGCAGCAGCACCCGCTTCCAACTGGCCAAGCAGGCCAGCTCGGCCCGGCTGCTGCGGCGCCAGGGCTGGGGCTCCTGCAGCCGCCTCAGGCCGGGCAGGGGCGTGCCGGCGCGTAGTGGGTTGGGCCAGGGCAACAGCTGCTGACGCCGATCGAGGCCATCCACGGCAGCCAGGCGCTGGGCCTGCCAGCCCCCCTGGCGGATCGCCCAGGCCATGCGGGCGCGGCGCTGGGGGGCGCGATCGAGGTTGATCCACAGCAGCGGGATGCGCTGCAGGTCAGTGCTGCTCGCTGCGCCGATCACTGCGCCTGGCCAGTGGCCATCGCCCGCGCCTGCTCCAGCTGCTCGGCGGTGTCCACCGACAGCGACTCGCCGGCCACCGGGAAGGTGCCGATGGCGATGCCGGCTTCGATCAAGCGCAGCTGCTCGAGCTTTTCGGTGTGCTCCAGGGGCGAGTGGGGCAGGGCGTTCCAGCGCTGCAGCACATCGGCGCGGTAGCCGTAGAGGCCCACGTGCCCCCAGTAGGTGGCGTGGGCGGGCCAGTCGGCCGGATCCACGCCGCGCACATGGGGCAGGGCGGAGCGGGAGAAGTAGAGGGAGCGGCCATCGGCGGCCAGCAGGGTTTTCACCACGTTGGGGTTGTGCACCTTCTCCGCTCCCATCTGGTACACGGGCGTGAGCACCTCCGGCGTGGGCTGGCGGCGGCTGAACTCGGCCGCCATCGCGTCGATCACCGACGGATCGATGAAGGGCTGATCCCCCTGCACGTTGATGATCAGGGTGCGTGCGGGATCACTGCTGCCGGCGCGGGCCACGAGCTGCTCGGCCACCGAGGCGATGCGCTCACTGCCCGATGCGCAGGCCGGGCTGGTGAGCAGGGCCTCAAAGCCCCATTGGCGGGCGCCCTCGGCCAGCTCCTGGCTGTCGGTGCAGAGCACCACGGCGGCTGGGGCTGTGGCCTGGCCGCACCCCTCCAGCACCCGCTGCAGCATCGGCTTGCCGCCGATGTCGGCGAGCACCTTGCCGTGCAAGCGGCTCGATTCCAGCCGTGCCGGCACGGCCACCACAGAGGGCAAGGGCATCAGGTCCAGAGGCGAAAGGCGTCGTCGCGGGCGGCGAACCACTCGGCCGCCAGCCCCTGACCCATTGTGCGCTGCTCGCGAAACCAGGGGCCGCCCAGGGTCCAGTGCAGCAGCGAGGCGTCCTCGGCTTTGGCGGGGTCCTGCACTGCCACCAGATGGTTCCAGGCCTCCGGCAGGGCGCCGATCAGGTGGTCGCCCTCCAGCCAGTGGAAGCGGTGCAGCTCCAGGCCTGTGGCGGTGTTGACAAAGTCTGGGGTGAGGGCGGTGCAGCGGCTGGAGTTGAGTAGCATTAGCGAACTCCAGTTTTTCTTGGGGTAGGCGCTCTGCACCTCCCCCAGAAATTTCACGGTTTCGTTGGGCACGTGCTCGTGCTGCACGCACATCACGGCGCACTGCTCATCGCGCAGGGCCCAGAGCGCGGCGATGTCACCGCGGGCGAGCATGTCGCAATCCATGAAGATGGCCCAGCCCTGGTAGCCCATCAGATGGGGCACCAGGAAGCGGCTAAAGGAGAAGGCGGTGCTCTGCTTGGGGTCGCGCGCGCGCCAGTAGAGCCCCTGGGCCTCCAGCTGGGGCGTGACCAGCGGCGTGATCGCCAGCGGCGCGCTGCTGTGCTGCAGCAGGCTGTCGATCAGCACATTGGTGGCGGCTCGCTCCCGCGGGTCGACGCCAATGAAAACCGGAATAGGAACGCTCATGGGGCGAGCGTAGATGTCCCTTTGGACCGGCTCCACCATGGAGGTGGATTCATTGCTGGGCAAGCAGCTGGGCTGGGCAAGTAGCAGGCGGTCCGTATGGTTTTCAGTACTAAAGTCAAAGGATCGTTGGGCGTGTCGCCATGGCAGACCTGAACCTCCTGGCCAATGTGCTGACCTCTGCCAAGCTCAAGCGGCGCGGCATCGTGGCGATCGAACAGGCCCTGCAGCGCGGACCGGTGCACCTCTTGAAACGTAATTAGCCTGCTGCGGTGGTGTTGAGTGAGCAGCACTACCGGCAGCTGCAACGTCAGGCTGATCAGGCTGCCAGCCCCAATACATCTGCTTTGGAGTGGTTGTTGATGCAACCTCAGGCTACGCAGCCGCACAGTAAAGCGACCATTGACGCTGAGCTGGCTGCAGAGCGCGACTGGTGAGTGGCTGCCGTGATTGCCTTTCTCGATGCCAGTGCCCTGGTTTACCTGCTTGAAGGCGAGCCACCTTGGTTTTGGGCGGTCAAGCATGAGCTGCAGGCTCTTGCTGGTGGGCACCCTCAGCTTGCGATTGCCCTGAGCCGCCTCAGCGTTCTGTAATGCCGCGTGGGGCCTCTACGGCGCGGGGATCAGTCAAGTTTGGAGCGCTTCGATGGCTTTTTCGCTCGCAGCGATTTGCTGTGGCAAGAGCTCAGTCCGGCGGTGGTGGAGCAGGCCACAACGTTGCGCGCCCAGCATGGGCTCCGCACCCCCGATGCCCTGCAGGCGGCCTGTTGCCTGCAACTGGGCCAAGACGCTGTGATGCTCAGTGGTGATGCCGATTTTGAACGCATCGCGGGGCTGCGGCTGCGTCTGATCCGTTGAGCTCAGCGCAAGGCGGGAGAGCTGATTCCAGATAGGCTGGCGATGGCTGATCGACTAAGCCAGCGCCGAGTGCAGGCTTGCCGCCGCTGCGGGTTCATGTAACCAGCGCTCGTTGTCGGGAATCACGGTGGCGGAGCCCACAGGGGCCCTAGCGCTGATCCCGGAAAGGCTGGCAAAATGGTGCCAGAAACTCCATTTTAGCAGTCAAAATGGCGCTGGTTCGGCGATTTTTGCGGCCGCCGGCGGGCAGCTTCTTTCTGTTCGGGCCTAGGGGCACGGGCAAATCCACTTGGCTGGCCCAGGAGTTTCCGGGGGTTCTTCGTTTCGATCTACTGGCTCCGGAGGTGCTGCGTGCTTATCAGGCGCGGCCGGAGCGGCTGCGGGATCGGATCGAGGCCGAGCCCGGCGTGAGCACTGTGGTGATCGATGAGGTGCAGAAGGCGCCCCAGCTGCTCGACGTGATGCATGGCCTGGTGGAGCAACACCTCAGGGCGCTCTGCTAGTTGCGGCCTGGAAGTGGATTTCGTGGCCTACGGCCCGGGCTTTTTTCTCGCCGTGGAGGTGAAGCGCACGGCCCGCATCCAGCGGCGCGACCTGGCGGCGCTTAAGGCCTTCGGGGCCAACTATCCCGAGGCCCAGCGCCTGCTGCTGTCGTTCTGTCCGGAGCCACTGGTGATCGACGGGATCCGCTGCGAATTCCTCGATCCCTGGCTGCGAGCGCTGCGTCCACCGTTTGAATCAGCAGTCCGCCGCAGCGCTCGGGGGCGTTCATAAGCGGGCCGAAATCCCGCAGGTCACCAGTGATCAGCGCATCGGCCTGGCAGGCATGGGCTGCCCTGACGATCGGCCAGTCTTTCTCCGGCAGCCTGGCCGGACAGGCCAGATCCAGGCCTGCACCAGGCAGGCGTTCGGCCACCGAGCCCAGCCCGCCCACCAGCGCCTCAAAGCGATCCAGGCAGGCCGGAAACTTGTGGGCCAGGTTGCGCCGGGCTTCTTCGATGGCGTAGGCGCTGGAGAGCAGCTGCATCAGCTCGAGCTGTCCCAGCTGGAACAGCAGCGCCGCCTTGCCCTCGGGGTTGTGGGCCGCTGTGAACAGCACGTTGGCGTCCAGGAACAGGCGCCTCACCTGTGGTGCAGGCGCTCCAGGATGCGCTGGCGCTCATCGGCCGAGAGTTGGTCGGCGCGATCCCAGCCGGCGATCTGGGCGTCGCCATACATCTCCAGCTCAAACACGGCGGCTGGTTTGAGGCGCAGCTCGCCATCCACCGCTTCCACGATCACGGCGCCACCGGGCGTGATGCCTAGCTGCTTGCGCAGGACTGAGGGCAGGGTGATCTGGCCGCGGCTCGATACCGTGAGCACGTCCCGCTGGAGAGCTGTCTTGGCTGGCGCGATTTTTTTCACCGAGCATCTGCTGATAATCTGAATTTCAGCATAACCGCCGCTGAGCGCTCATGACGGCCATCCCCTACACCCTGATCGCCGGGCCCTGCGTGATCGAAAGTCGCGATCTGGTGCTGCAGGTGGCCGAGCAGGTGAAAGCCATCACCGATCA
>Ga0194129_10008251_pt1 | contig 12124 bp, 12 predicted proteins | sample TA2KigCa35mmetaG_FD_150862 | JGI IMG/M metagenome (GOLD analysis project Ga0194129, IMG submission 150862) | Freshwater microbial communities from Lake Tanganyika, Tanzania - TA2015038 Kigoma Deep Cast 35m | ecosystem: Environmental > Aquatic > Freshwater > Lake | place: Tanzania: Lake... | reverse complement strand
ACCCGAAGAATACCCCGGGCAAGACCATTTGCTAAGTAAAGGTAAACTCCGCTTCTAATTGGAGACGTCGCATAGCCCGGTCTAGTGCGCCTCACTGCTAATGAGGATCTTGAATTATGCCACTAGGAATTGAGGGTATGAAATATGCTCATTTTCGATGCTATGAACTAGAAAGTGCTTCTTACAAAGTTTTCTACCCTTTTTTTACCCAGAAATAATCCTAAGAAAGCGAAGCTACAACGCCTTATTAGGAGAATTTTTATCGGGTTATGTAGCGCGCACCCCGAGCGAAAAATGCGCCGGAGCGGCTCTAGATGCAGCATCCGAAGGTTGATTCTCAACTCGCTCCGAAGGCGCATTTTGTAGCGAGGGGGGGGATTCTTCCTCCGAAGGAGGCATTAATGAGTAACGGAAAGGACTAATCGCTTAACTATGTATCGAGATAACTACACGTCAGAACATGTTTATAGTGTTTATGAGGTAACGCAAATAATTGGGAAAACCCCGGCTCAGGTTTTAAGGCTGATCAAAAAAGGGTACCTACAAGCCAATCGAATCTCCTCAGGAAGTTATGTAATTACGGATAAGCAGCTAGGGGATTACTACCTATTTGGACAGTTCGGTCGCAGACCTTCAAAGAAGTCAAAAACCAGAAAACTCTGACTTAGCCAGACAGGTCACCATTCATGTGTCAAACTAAAACAAAATATGTAGATTGAAAGGAAATGATGCAAGAGAAATATCATTCACCCGCACAGGTTGCCGAATTACTTGGAGTTACGCGGGAAACTATCTATAACGTGATTAAGTCGGGGGATTTAAAAAGTTACAAAATTGGTCGATTAAGGAGAATCTCAAGTACGCAGATTCAAGAAGCTCTGACAAGCAAACAAGCACTGTTATCAGATAACAGCGAATATCCCTACTCGCGGAATTCCGGAAATTCATTATGAGAGTGTCTATTTCGAGTCACAGGAGAACCCCGGGATACGATGTCCTTGGCACTAATTGGGAAATAGACCTGTTAATAGATGACATGATCACGATAGACCAAGTGCTAAACACAGTTTTCTTGGTTAAAGATAGGCAGTTGCTATGATTTCAAGGCAGTTTCAACAATTGGGGCCTAAGAAACCAAAACCACTTGGCCAGCCCAAGTCGTCCAGCTCAAGAACATCCAATTTTTTACCCCTTCCCCCTTCTCCAGAAGAGAAGATGTTACTAGCGGCCAAAGCGCGAAATCTTGACGCTAAAACCAGAAAATTGAATGGTATGTAAATTAAAGCACTTTGATTTACGGCTAACAGATATATATTGTCGACATGAGAAGAGTACTAATAGCTTTTCTATCCATTTCATTATCACTGGGAGTTACTCCTGCAAACGCTGAAGATGTAACTATTCCTGGTTTTGCGAAGATCAATTATTCAAAAGTAGTCAGGTTAAAAACTAAAGGTTGCCAGGAGTTGAAATTCTCTTACGTTACGGATGAGAATCTAGCTCTAGAAAATACAGCTTTCATCGTGCAATTGGCACATAAATCGAAAAAGATTGTTTACGGAGGAGCGGCTTGGTTTTCGACGTTTACATCACAAGGTCCTGATGCATTGCCTTCTATGCCCAGAATTGGTTCACTTAAGATAAAAATTTGTCGTAATAGTTGGGTTATGGGAATGGGTTCAAATCAACAGAAATATCCAGCTGTAAATCCAGGAACTTACAGACTTTATTTTGCAGGGGGATACGTAGACCCTGAAACAGGAGTCAAAATCGGGGAGAAGATCGAAGTAATTAAGTCTTTAAAACTTAGCTAATAGACACAGATCAACTTAACCGTTGGAGTAGAGCTTTGCGCACCAACCGTCATAAGTAGTTTTAGCATCCGACATGTACTTGTCCATAAGGACGGCATCATATGTACCGTTCTTCTTTGCTTGGTTTCCAAGTTCAAGCACTTTGTCATTATAAGTACACGATTCCTTATCTCTCCCAAGGGTAAATAAGAGAGCTGAGTAGATTGCGGTGCCAGTGAAATCATTCCGGGCAGCAAGCTTTTCATACCAAATAGCAGCTTCAGAGTAGTTTTTTTCATCAAGTCGATAAATAGAACCTAATTTTCTGATTGCCAATAGCTCACCCTTATTGGCTGCTTTCAGAATAAGTGTCTTTCCCTCTGATCGTTGCCCAGAATCATAATTGACGGCACCAAGGACATAGGTAGAAAGATTATCGCCAAAACTCAATCCCTTAGTTGCCCAGTTTTTTGCTGAATCAAAATCCTTTTCGAAGTAATAAGTCAGAGCTAGCACACCCATATTAACCTGATTTCCACTATTTGCAGAAACCAACAACCATTTTTTGGCCAGAGCTGAATCACCAATTTCGTCCGCATAACTAATTAGTGCATTCAATCCTTTTGTGTTATCTAGTTCCGCAGCCCTTGTTAACCATTTAATTGCCTTATTCCGATCATTCAGATCTCGATAAAAAAGACCAAGCCAAGTTGCCGCATCGCCATTACCGTAATCGGCGGCATCACTTAGGTACAAGATTGCTTCTTTTGTTGCACCAGCCCGAGTCAAAATAAACCCTTGCATCATCTTGCAGTAAGCAATATCTTTCAAAGGCGCATAATTGCTCGACCCATAGTTGGTATCAGCACAAAGCTTGGTCCAGCGATCACGCTCAACTGTGTTGGCGAGTTGTGTGTAAGTCTCAATCAAGTACCGCATGCTATTGATGTCATTTTTCTTTGCGCCTATAAGAAACCACTTCTCAGCTTCCTTATAGTTTTGATTATCGAAATAGCTCCGGCCAACATAGTAGATTGACTGAAAGTCTCCCGTTTTAGCGGAGGGCAAACAGGCTTTTAGTACCCCAGAGCCCTTATTTGAAAATTCCTTTTCGCAATCTTGAGACGTGGATTGTTTCTTTGTGTTTGAAGTTGAAACAGTTGAAGGCTCTGAACTGATTGATGGTGATGGTGAACTACTAACGTTTGATGAGGTAAACGGAGTTGGCCTTTTGGAATCTTGAACTGTATTCCAAGGCGAAATGACGGTAAGCGCCAATACGCCAATTACAGTCGCAGGTATTCCATATTTATATTTGGACTGATTTAGTTGCCGTAATAATGACTTTTTAACGCGTATAGCTACCGGCTTTTTACTCTTGTCTTTATCAACTAAATACTCAAAGTATTCAAGGGCTTTTTTATGTGCAACCTCAGATGACGGTCTATCTATTGGAAGCTTCTCTAACAAGGGGCGAACAAACTCTTGTTGCATAGGAGATAATCCAGATAGATCTGGCTCATCACTCTTTATACTCTCGGAAATTGAGTCTTGCGTTTCTCCCGCCCAAACTGATTTAAGTCTTCCCGCATAAGCAAGAGTTACACCAGCACTAAAGACATCCATTTCTGGAATGTTTTTACGATTGTAGTTCTCAGGTGCGCTGAATAATCGAGAACCTTCAAAATCTCCTGGCGTGGCCATTCTCGTAAATTGAGGAACGTGTGAAATTCCAAAGTCAATTAGTTTTGCGCCGGTCTCACTCAAAATGATATTTGTAGGTTTTAAATCTTTGTGTATCACACCCTTAGAGTGAGCTGCACGAAGAGCATGAAAAATATTTTCAGCCAATTTGAACCACTCTACTTCTGGCAATGGTTCTTTTGTCTGTTTAAGTTTGGTATCAAGAGTAATGCCATGAATATATTCTGTGGCAATCCAAAGACTTCCTTGTTCGTAATTGACATCAAGTAGCTTTACGATGTTTGCATCATTCAAAAGCTTGAGTGCTTCAACTTCATTACGAATTTTGCTTACTGCAGACTCAAATTCAAAAGTATCGTCTTCAATTAACTTAATAGCTGCCTGCTCGGATCCAGCCATTCCTCTGTATCCAAGGTATATGACACTGTCTTCACCTTCACCAAGTCGACCTGTAAGAGTCCAGTCGCCTAAATGGCTTGGATCGTTTGTCTTCAGAGCCTCCATTTAGACACCTCCCTGGCTAATTATCTATTCACTTTGACTTTTTACACTAAGCAGTTCAGGTAATCCTCTATTTTTCCGATGTCACTCTTTGTAGCGTTTGGTAGTTCCGCAGTAATCATTCCATTTCCAAGTCGCAGAGAGGCGGTAAAGATCCCCGTACCAGAGTAGATAAATAACTGAGCTTTCATTGATTTAATAAATTGATTGACAAGTTGTTGGTCAAAGTCGTTTAGTGAGCGTTGAATCGTGCAAATCTTTCCCTTTAGAGGGATAGTTTCACTGATTAGATCGCGAGCCGGTGAAACAGTTCGCGTTTGAGAATTAAGTCTTTTTTGGAACGAAGTCGAGGTTCGAATCTCAGTTATATCGTTGACAATCGTAGTCCAAGATCGATTATTCTCCTTTTCCAGTTCCTTTAGCTTTTGAACAAGTGGACTGCAATCATCATCAGTTAATACAATTCCGAATAGTGGACCAATCTTTTCTCTGACAAACATTTTCCATTGACTTAAATAAGTGGGGAGTGCTTTGCTACTGATTATTCCTTTTGATCTATCTAAGTCTAATTCATCGGATTCATCGTCTATTTGGCTATTCCCTTGAGCGGCAGCTGAAATATCTTCAAGCAGTTTATGTACTTGAGTAATCCACACATTTAAATCAGTCTCGGACGATACGGAGGCTTTTAATAGCAAAGAGGATCTTTCTTTAAACTTTTTTAATTCAGGAGCGCTCACAAAAGTTGAATAAATTCGAGCTAAGGTCTTATCAGGATCCAGGATATTCAAGTGAGCGTTTACACAAGTAGTTCGATGCCTACTTAAATTTAAGGTCGCTTGATGCTTTTTAGCTAGTGCTGATATGTCCCTAGCTACTTCTTGTATGTCTTGATTTGCACTTAACTCCAGACACACTTTTTGAATTGTATTTTCAGTTTTTTGGAGTCCGGCAACACCGGCAAGCATCGAAGCTTTGGCTAAGGCTTTGCAGCTTTCAGGGGATATTTCAGGGAACTTCTTCTTCTCCCAATAGATGGAGATTTCTTCACTGGCTTTAGATAAAGGGAGCTCTCGGGCGCGATCTGCCTCAAAACCCAGGTCATTGCTGAGAGTGTCTCTCAGTCTTTCGCCCAGCATTTTCATGAACCCTCCATTGTTTATAAAGAGTATATCAGGATCTATAAATAGCACTATAACCGGATCAACAGCTACAGGGACAGATTTTGAGCGTATTTTGAGCCTGGCAGACACGCCCGAGGGGTTTTTCCCAAGGGAGGCCTTGACTTTAGCCTTTTCTATAAATTACTATAAAGTTTATAGAAGTGATACCCACTTCAAAGGAGGCAGAAATGAAAAGTAAGAATTCAGTAAAAGCATTGAAAAACAATGTTTTTAAAGCTGTGGTCGTTGGTTTGAGTGGAGCGGCACTGGTCATGTCGCTCTCAGCTTGTTCTCCTGTCAAAGCACTCAAAGCAACCTATGAGGGTCATCCTTTCCCTCAGATGCCAGCTCCCGAGGTAGCTACCTACGTCCTGGACTTGTCGGGGTCCACCTATCCAACCGCTCAGTTGGAAGCCTTGGGATCAGGGATAACTGATTTCATCGCGGGACAGTCATTGGGTAACCCTTTCGCCCAATCGCCTGTAGCTCCTCGGGGGTTAAGCATTCAGTTCGTTACAAAGAACTCTGCCCAAGCTCCCCGAATTCTTCTCGTTTCAACCAAGACTAGCCAGAGCCTTTACGAGTACATCAAGGAGAAGACACCAAATCTCGAAGGTGCGCTTCAACTCTGGGATGGCTTGGTCAATGCACGTACACAAATTTGGCAGGACTCAGCACTCGAAGCCAATCAAGCTGATTGTGTGGACAGAGTCGTGGAGATGTTGGGTCGTCAACAACTACTCCCAGATGCTCTAAGAATCCCAGCAGGCATCATCTGCCAAGATGCAAAACAAACAGCAACTTCTCTCAAGCGTCTTCAAGACTTTGTAGCAAACCCAGGAATTGAAATGGGTTCAGACGTCAAAGGTGCAATCGAAAGTAGCTTGAGGAACTTAGCAACTGCGCAAGCAGAGAATCCATCTGCACGCCTCACGCTTGTAATCGCTTCTGACATGGTTGATGTGGTCTCACTCTCTCTTCCTCGTCGACTAAGCGGAAGCGATTCCAAGGATGTATGCAACATAGCAATTCAAGATGCAGGAAACGCCATAAGAGATTACTCCTCAGTGAACGTAGTCATTGTTGGCGCTCGCAATTCAAAAGTGAACACAAAAACAATAGATCAGGTTCAGGCTTACTGGAACTGCTATTTGAATCAAATAGGCATTACAAACGTGACGGAACAGTCTGATCTCTCAGGCTTCTAATCAACGAAACCAACAAAAATAGGAGGAATAAAATGAAGAATAAGCGAACATCATCAGCACCCAAAGAGATCATCAAGGATGCCCGCAAGCAGGGTCGTCGTGATGGAAAGAATCAAGTTCCAAGACAGGAGTGGGGTCACAACAGTGTTCCTTACCTCATGCAGTTACAACGTCAATATGCAGCATTTGGGAGAGAGCTAGATCTCCAGCTGGAAGAAAAAAAGTTAGAGAAAGAAAACCAGAAGATTAATGCCATAAAAAGTGATATCCAAGAAAAAGGAAAGTCTCGGGCGCTCGCAGAAAGCCTTGCTATCGCGGAGGCTGAACTTGCAAAGGTTCAAGCAAAACTTGACGGTGACAAAGAAGAAGTACCTATGGCTAAATTTGCGCGCATACGCCAGATTGGAAACACATTTTACCTTCCATTCTTGTTCTTACTTTTTATCGGTGAGTTCACTATTACAGCTCCAGCGTTTCGAGTTTTGCTTGGTGAAAAGGTTGGAGCATCACTCATATTGACACTCGCAGTAAGTGGATTAACTGTAGGAGCTGCACATATCTTGGGAATCTATTTCAAATCTCTATTTGATCGCACGCGTCCAAAGTCAGGTATCTATCATGTGATGTTTGGAATTGTTGGCATATTTGTCGTAGGGACAATTACTTACCTCTCCAATATTCGAGGACGTAACGGAGTTCTGACTTCAGGAAATCTTACTGGTATGACAGAGAATGAAAAGATTATTTATCTCTGGATCTTCTACACGCTTCTACAGCTCACATTTGTTGGAGTTGGAATTCTGATTTCGTTTATGCATTATTCGGAAATCGATAGTGCTGTTGCTCGAGCAAAACGCAAAGTCTGGTTCCTTCGAAACCTGCGAAATCGACGTAATAGCGCAAAGCTTAAGTCTGGTGCGTCTGTCGAAGAATCAGAGATTGATACATCAAAAATGCTTGATCAAGATTTGGAAGTGCTTGAGAGTAAGAAGATTCTTCTTCGTGCACAGTATGAAGAGGCCGTCGCTGTTTACCGAGATGCAAACATTCAAGCTCGTCGTGACGAGATGAGCGGTGCACACCCATCCCTCCAAGCATCGGAGTTGGACTTTCGTACTTCGGGGCTTGAATTCTCAGCCAAAGAACTCGCAGGCGTAAGATGAGTAAGAATTTCAACGTAGTACTAGGGCTATTAGTGGGATCGGTGATCGGATTCAGTACGAGTCCTGCCAGCGCGACAGTCACGATCACGAAAGTCTATGACGGTGACACCATCATGCTTAGCACAGGCGAAAGAGTCCGGCTCTTACAGATCGATTCGCCTGAAATTTCTCCAGCTGAGTGCTATGGCGATGAAGCTCGAAGTGCATTGGTGCGCCTATTGAATGCACCCGGACAATTAACTCTTAAGTCAGATCCAAAGTTAGACAAAGTAGATAGGTATGGTCGCTTACTTAGATATGTATATATAGGTAAGACCAATATCAATTTGAAACTGGTCGAAATTGGCGCTGCTGCTCCTTATTTCTATAAAGGAGAAAAGGGGCAATTTGCCTCTCAGATTTCAAAGGCAGCGCAAAAAGCAAAAGCGAAATATTTGGGATTTTGGAAGATCTGCCCAGGAACACAGCTCACACCAAATGAGGCCCTAACTACGTTTAGTGCGATCATGAATGGTACTGCGAGCGCCAGCTCTAACAGTACTTGCGATCCCAATTACAAAGAGTGCTTACCTGTATTTCCACCCGATCTAGATTGCACAGACGTAAAGCGTTTGGGTCTAGCACCGGTGCACGTAATAGGTAAAGATGTTCATAAACTAGATCGTGACGGCGATGGTGTCGGTTGCGATTCATAAACCGATGCTTGGTGGGGTGGGGGTGAAGGAATTAAAGGCTGGGGAATGTGGACGTATTCCCCAGTCAACCATTGGCTTGAAGAAATTGTCGTAGCTAGTCCGATCTAGCTTTCACTCTCTCACAAGATTTTCTTTACCCTTGGTTAACCGAGTTGACGACTATTCACTTCGGTGATTATTTCAATAAATCTATTCAAAATTGCGATAGAACATAGTAATCTCTCTACACGAGGTTATGATGAAATTAAAACGTTATCAAGAACTGGCAAACGTGCCGATGATAATACTATCTCTTGTATTCCTATTTATTTTTTGCTCAACCAATTTTCATTTTGAATTCGCAGATAAGAATGCAACGCTTTTTAATTTCGCAGATAACTTAATCTGGGTAATTTTTTTTGTGGACTATCTAGTGATGTTGTTTTTATCTGAGGATAAAGTCCAATTCCTGCGAACTCACGTACCTCACTTGATAGTGGTGGCTGTTCCATTCCTCAGGGTGCTGCGCCTCGCACGATTGGTCTTAATGCTCACAAATATTCTTGGAATGATGAAGAGTAAGATCCTTGTCTCTATCCCTGTATATGTTTTTAGCTCTGCCGCTCTTTTTATTCTTATTGGCGCATCCGCAATCTACGATGCTGAATATCAAGCCGAGGGCTCAAGTATCAATTCACGAAAAGATGCATTCTGGTGGGCTGGTGCTTTGATTTTTTCGTATTTTTATAATGAGACTCCACCGATAACGGAGAGTGGTCGTCTCTATGGGTTTCTCCTGACATTATGCGGACTTTCTATCGTAGGGACTATCACGGCTACATTTGCAGGCTGGTTGATAAATCAGGTTCGGGAAATCGAATCTGATAATCATGTGATATTAGCTAAGCTCGAAACAATAGAGAGAAAATTGGGAGTAAATAATGAAAATAAGTAAGATAATAAACCTAAAAGTACCTGTTTGGTGACCTCAATGTTGCAACTGTGGATTAGGTAATATTTTGATGGATGCCCTCAGTATTCTCTTTGCTATCTCGTGGATAGCTTCTCCTATTCTTGCCAATAGGTACAAAAGGAGATGGTGGTTATGGTTACTTACCGCAATACTTATAGGGCCTTTTTCCACAATTTTGTTGTTAATAATTAAAGAACCAAAGATAGGGGCTGGTAAGGAAGAAACTTTCACAGTTACTTTTGACGAACGCACTCAAAGAACTTTAGTAAGTGACACTCCTGATTTGGAAATGTCTATGACTAAACCTGCTGAGATCTTAGCTGATGAAACTAAAATTATTGAGCCGATCGGGTACGTGTATGTAATCAGCAATCCTCTGTTCCCAGATTTAGTTAAGATTGGGTTCACAGATAAAACACCGGAAGAGCGGATAGACCAATTAGACGGTACAGGTCTGCCAGAGGCTTACATAGAGCACTACCGCATCAAAACAAAAAATGCGCGAGAGCTCGAAAAGAGACTTCATACTCATTTTGACGGCTTTCGTTACAAGAAAGATAAGGAATTTTTTAAACTTGATCCTCACGAGGTGTATCAAGTCTTAATGAAGTGGGGAGTAGAGCCCCTTGAAATCTAAAACCCCTTCTGACAACCCTTTTTTGAAAATCTATTCTCACTTTGGGAAAAAACTTTCGTGGGTTTCTACTGCCGACTTACTGCCAACCGGATTGGAAAATACGACCCACATGGCCACTAAATGCAGGAAACTCCTGCGTAAAACTGGTGGGTCGTGAGGGTTTCGAACCCCCGACCCGGTGATTAAGAGTGGGTCATCAGATTCTCGCCTTCGTCTGCGAGTCTGATAACCGCCCTTTCCAACTCGCTTACGCGAGATTGGTAAGTCACCTGCTCTACCAAGTAGTCCTTCAGAATAAATATTGAGTCATCAGAGCAATAATTTCAAGAACCAAAAAGCCGGACCTCACGTTGCTTATTTGCAAAGCAGTGCCGGATGTACTACCCCTCTAGAAATCTCGACTAAAGAGTTAGCAAAGCGTAAGCCTAGGAAGGAATGAGCCGATCAATTAGAATCAAGGAATGAGGGTGATTCTTGTTGGAACCTTGACCCTATCGCTGAGTTTATATCCTATTACTCCTGCGGTATCGGTAGACTTAAAAGTCAGTGCTAAATCTGTAGTGAAGGCTTTTCAGGATTTAGAAAAAACTATTTTAGATCAGAAAAATTTGCTCGAGGATGAGCACGCTAAAAAGAAAATCGAGATAGACCAGGCATTGCTCACAGCAGTATCTCAGGCCGCAGCCACTCAGCAGAGTGATTTATCTGCAGCTGCTAATTTATATAGTCCCAAGATCTCTGCAGCCAATACGGCTTTAGCTGAGGCTAAAGCTAAATGGGACACTGTCAATACCTTAATTATCAAGGACAATTATGGTTTTATGGGGAGCGCGCAGAATTTTGCAACCAAATATTTTCTCTGCCCGCCCTCTACACTTCCAGCGGGACCTGGATGGATGGAGATCGTAAAACGAAATTGCAATGGTGGTCAAAATCCAATGTTTGGGACTCGCTCTACTAAAACCACTGTACCTAACACTATTGGTGGTGAAGACTGGCAAAAAGGGGACGTGGGAACTCTCAATACTTGGGATCTTTCCAAGGATGCTGAATCTGTAATAAGTGATGGATTTATTGTTCCAACAAACCCAGCATTATTTGATGCTACTCGCTCAACAATAAAAAGTGAAACCAATAACCTCAACTCATTAACGATGATGAATTCGACCGCCAGAATCTCTGCTCAAACAAAGTATGACAAGGCAGTTCAAGCGCTCAAGGAGTCAGCCATTAGAGAAATTCAGTTTGAGAACAACAGGTATGAGCAGGAATTGGAGAGGTTAGAATCGAGCCAACTTGAATCAGCTGCCTTTATTTTAGCTGCGAAACGAGCCTCTAAAGACTTTTCGAAATTTGGTAAGGCATTTGAGACAGCCCTTAAGTTTGAACATAACCGCATTGAGTTGAATAGATTGGCAGAGATGCCTTGGAGTGGAATAACTGGCCTACGGGCTTTAAGCACCCTAGCCAAAGTGATTGCCTTAGCCGATCTCGCAGATGGTATTGCGAATAAGTACTCAATGATGAGTGCTGCAAAGATTAATTCAACAGTGGGGAATACGTTTATAAAGGACCCTGTCTTCGCCGCCAGCCTAAAGCTAAGTAAATCCATTTATACTAAATTAATAAAGAGTTAGATGCCTCAGCAATAGACCTGGCAACTATCTGGGCAAAGGTAGAGCAGTTGGGTAGAATGAAAAAGTGAAGAAATTTTTCTGGGTAGTAATCAACCTAATTCTGATTGTTGTAACTGAAGGACTTTGGCTGATACTGCTCGTGATTTACTTATTGATGCGCCGCACCAATAAGTTAAGACTTATCCCCAAACCTTTATCTGAGATGACTCAAGAGGAAAGAAAGCATATGCCTCCGAGTTGGCAGAATTCATGTCGAAAAGTGCAAATCGAATAAACCCCCCAGGGTTAAATGAATCTGAATGAAACACGGAGTCAGTTGAGATTGTCAGTCAATCAACATTTAAGAAGGCAGTGGCCAAGGCCTGAAAACCATTCGCATTTCTAAATCGAAACTCTTGGGCGGAAGGAAGTAGCGGGGAAATTTGACGGTTATTCAGAAGCTTGGCTAAAGAGTAATTTTGAAATGACCAGCATTCCCCAAGCGATGAAATTAATTAGGGACTCTGAGAACTAACTTTTACCCACGTTTTACCCTTGAATTAGCTAAAATTAGGGATTAGAACATCCGTTTTAAGCACGATAGAATGCGTACTTACTAGGAGACGTCGCATAGCCCGGTCTAGTGCGCCTCACTGCTAATGAGGTTTTCCCGAAAGGGAATCGGAGGTTCA
>Ga0194129_10008250_pt1 | contig 12126 bp, 12 predicted proteins | sample TA2KigCa35mmetaG_FD_150862 | JGI IMG/M metagenome (GOLD analysis project Ga0194129, IMG submission 150862) | Freshwater microbial communities from Lake Tanganyika, Tanzania - TA2015038 Kigoma Deep Cast 35m | ecosystem: Environmental > Aquatic > Freshwater > Lake | place: Tanzania: Lake... | reverse complement strand
ACTAATATAAACTGCTTTAACATCATGTTCTTTAATTATTTTATTGACAACATCTGATGTATCGCCATAAAAATAAAATAGTTTTGAAGATTTTTTTTTTAATTCATCATTTAATTCATCTAAACACTCTATCATAAATTGAACACAGTTATTTGACTTATATGTATTCTCATCAGTTATTTGAGAAGGATTGAAAACAAAAATTGGTATAACTTTTTCAGAAGATTTTAATGCAGTTATTAAACCAGTGTTATCTTCTAATCTCAAATCTCGTGTAAATATAAAGATAGATAGTTGATATAATTGTGTCATATAATTTATAATATATTTTATATATTATAAATCAATTAAATAGATAAATAAATAATCATCTTTTTTATAAATTAATAAAGTTCGTTATATAACTCTGTCTTTTTCTTGTTCATTTCTTCTATATTATTAAATTCATATTTATCAAATTCTTTTACAATATCCGGTTTAACTTCTTCATATTTCCAAAAATTATATTCTGTTCTTTCTGCATATAAGAAGTATTGAATGTTTTGAATATTTTGCATATCATATAACTTAAGTGTTGTTGACAGTTCAGGAATTTCATAGCAATCTTTATTATTATTATAACAAGTATGAAGATTACAAATAATTCTAACTGGTGTCATATATTCTAGAATTTTAATATGCGGGTCGTGTCCACATAAAATTAAAATAGTACTATCTTTTAGTTCATTAATTACTTCTTGATTTATAATTGGAAAAGGTGTGTTAATATAATAACAAATTTCTTGTTCTGTATCTTTATTTACAAAAACAAGTAAATTATTACTTGTTGTAATTAATGTAAAGTTATTTTTCTTCATAATGTTATTAAGTGTACTGATAAAATTATTTTTGAAGAATTTTTTTTCTGTAAATCCAAATTCACCAAACTCAGATTGTGGTTGTGAATCAATAAAAATAAACTTTTTAATATCTTGATATAGGAGAACAGGAATAATATCTAGACCTGCACCAATATATACTGCTTTATTAATCATTATTTTATTATATTATAATATTATCTTCTTAATAGATATATAGTTAATAAATCAAATTTTTTAGACTAACTCATATTTTTCTTCCAGGTCTGTACAGGTCGATCATCTGTTCTCCAAATTCTGTGAAATATAAACGGTTCATCAAAGTAGTGAGCATCATTCATATCTAAGTACTTCATAAATTGGATATCTTCTAGACTATTAAATGTTTTTATTAACTTTTCGTTATTTATTCTCTTAATCATAGCAAGTTCATTTATTCTTATTTCAGTAAAATATTTAATTAAATCTTTATAACGACACATATATCCACTAAAATCTGTTAATTTTTTCCATTTACTTTCATATTCTGGAAGTAATTTTGTAATCTCTGTAAAATTTTTATGATAAGTTTCGTCCTCTTCTTGCGTATTTATAGGCCAATATTGTTTACCTGCTATAATTTTATATTTTTTATAATCTCTTGGAACTGATAGTAAAATATCATCATCATCAATAAACATTATTTTACTTTTTTTGTTACCTACATAAGTTCTGAATAATTTATCAAGATGCTCAAATTGTGTCATTTCTCGTTCAATATCAAAATATGTTATAATATAACAATCTGGATATCTTCCATATAATTTACGAATACACAATGATAGATGATTTAGTATTTCTAGTTTTTCTTCTTTGGTAAATTCTTTTTTGAAAGATATACTAACATAACATTTACGGATATTATTAATCATCAAACTTTCAAGCATTTGATAAAGTAGAACTAATTTATATTTAGTATCAATATGACATGCAGTCCATGTCTTGATTTTATGAATAGTGCTAGTATTATATGTTGATTTTAATTTAAACATAGATTTGATAAAATCCATTATAATCAATAATTAATAGTTAAAAATAATAGTTATAAATCGTTTTAAAAATCAATTTTTATTATTTAAAATAATAATATTTATAATAGCTTATAATGGTTGTTCATCATATTGAAAATTCTAATTCTCTCAGAGATATTGTTGATATTAATGAACTAGTAGTTGTTGATTTCTCTGCAGTTTGGTGTGGACCTTGTAAGCGTATTGCACCTGTTTTTGAAAAGTTGTCTAACCAATTTACAAATTGGGTTTTTTGTAAAGTTGATGTTGATCTTGTATCTGATGCTGCTGAAAAATATAGTGTATGTTCATTACCAACATTTGTATTTCTAAAGAATGGTACTGTTGTTCATAGATTTGAAGGAGATAATGTTGATGCTTTAACAAAGGCTCTTCAAAGTATTTAAAGTATTTAAAGTATTTAATAAAGTATTTAATTATAAAAGTTGATTTATATATAATAAATAATTAGTTTATTATATATTAGTAAGTAAGCATGTATCTATTTTATAAATTAGATATTACTTCAAGTTCACAAGTTGGTGAATATTGGAGTGGTAAAATTAAAGAAGAAATAACTATTGAAAAGTTATTAAATAATCCATTAACTTTAAAAAATAATAATGCTTGTATATATTTACGAGAACAGTTGTTATATAATATAGATAATATTTATCCGATTGAAATATCTAATATGACAGATATTTATGTCTCTTCATATAATACTAATTATAATCAGATTGAATTTAAAATTATGGTTATATTTTTCTACATAAAATTTGTAGATTTATTAACACCAACATTAATAATACAAAATAATTTTCTAAAAGGTATTATACATCGTGATTTTTTAATTAGAAACAATAGAAATAATAGTGATAAACATTGGTTTGACTATCAGATTTCTTATTTTTGTGATAATATTGCACAACAAAAAATTTATGATTTAAGATATATTTCACACCCACTTTTAAAAACTAAATTATATGATTATCAAAAAGATAGTATTCAACGTATGATAAATTTAGAATTAAATCCTATAAAGATAAAACTTTCAAATGATAAGATTATAAAATTAAGTAATGGAATAATTTATAATTACACTGCAAATAAATTTATAAAAGAAGATGATATCAATGACTATCTCATAAAAGGTGGTGTTTTAACAGATGATGTTGGTGTTGGTAAAACTATTCAAATATTATGTCTATGCTTAACTAGACCTGAAATTAAAACTTTAATTCTTGTACCAGATCATCTTTATACTCAATGGTTAAAAGAAATAAATAAACACTTTAATGTTATTAATCTAGATAATATTAATATTATGAGTTTTACTAGCTGGTTCTCAGAACCTAAAACTAATTTTGATAGATTAGTTATTGATGAATCGCATGAATTAACTATTGATAGTTGTTTAAAAAAATGGAATGCCTTAATTAATTTTAAAGCACAATATAAATGGTTAGTTACTGCAACTCCTTTTATAAATAATACTTCTATTTTTAATATTATACAGTTTATTACAAGTACACAATTTTATGATGAAAAAATAGGTCATAATATTGATATTTATCCAGTACTTGAAAAAGTATTTATTAGAAAATTAAAAAAAAATTTATCTGAACTAGATCTACCTGAAATTAATATTATTGATAATTTTATCAAATTTACAAATATTGAAAAAAACATTTTGGATGCTGAACTAGCTGCATCAAAAGAATTTCTTAATATAAAACATCTGAGACAGTTATGTGTAGATGCTCAATTAAATTTAGAAGTCTTTAATAATAGACAATTAACTTTAAACGAACTTAAAAATCTTTATATGAAAAAATATGAAGATAATTATAATGTTGAAAATAATAGATTAGAAGAATTAAATAGAAATAAAGAACTTGTTTTAAAAGAAATAAATAATAATAATAAATTAGAACTATTATTTAACCTTGAACACATTAATACAAATATTTTAGCTCAAGAAAAACTTGTTAAATCAAGTAAAGATGTGTATGAAAGATATAAAAATAATATTAGCATCATAGAAAAATCAGTTAACCAAGATAATCAAGATAATCAAGAGTGTTCAATCTGTCTAAATAACTTTGAAGATATTATTGCATATTATAGTATTTGTGGACATTTTTATTGTAAAACTTGCAGTGATATTATATTAGATAATAAAAAATATATTAAATGTCCAACCTGTAGAATAGTTAATAATATTGAAGATATTAAACTTATTTCAAATACAGAGGTTACTACTATTAGTTCTAAATTTGCTGAAATAATAAAAACAGTTAATAAAATAGATGATAAAGTTATTGTTTTTACGCAATTTAATAAGGTTATTGATAAGTTAAAATATATATTTGAGAAATACTATATCAAAGCAATAACTTATAAAGATTATAATAATTATTCTGATATTTATAAAGTTTTAATTTTATCATCTATTGATAATGCATCTGGTTTAGATCTAAGTAATATTAATAATATCATAATAGTTGAACCATTTGAAGATTATATTTATGGTAAAGAAATAGAAAAACAAATAATAGGTAGAGTACATAGAATTAATCAAGTTAACAAAATATCAGTATATAGAATGATTGTTAAAGATACTATTGAAGAAGAAATATATACTCGTCAATTTTAATTATAAATTAATTAGTATTTTGTGCAAAATATTTATATAAATAATTTATTTATAATTAGTATATGAATAATATTTGTACGAAATGTTATGAAAATCCTGGTTCACATTCTTTTAATTGTTTATGTTCTACTAACAATATAAATCAATATGTTTTTTATACAAACGTTCCTTCTGCAAAAATTTATAAAGATACTGAAGGTATTCTAAATCATTATAGTAATATGTTACATTATGTTAATCCAGATTCTTGGATATGGATTTTTGATTGTCGTAACTTTGGATTAATACATTCTTTAGAAATTAAAACAGCAATCGGTATAACTAAAATTGTAACTGAGTATGGTAAGCTCCATAAAATATTTGTAATTAATAGTAATAATTTTGTAAATAGTGTTTACAGTGTAATAAAATTATTATTATCAGAAGATGTACGCAATAAAACATTATTTATTAAATCTAATGAAAAAAATAAATATAAGTCAGAATTAGATAAATTAAATTTAGATAAAGAAAATTATGATAAATTATTGAATTATATGGATTAATATATATTTTTATATCAATAGCGTTTGGTCAACTTTAATATTATTAGATATATAAAAAGCAAGTAAAATTAATATGAAACTTATAATCTCTCTTGTTGGATTTACTTTGTTTTTAATTATAAAATAATTTAACAGCCATGCATTTATAAAATAAAATGTTATTGTTATTAATAATATTTGTAATGCATTAAAATTTAATATTGAGTTTGCATATCTATTACCGTGTAAACTAAAAATATATTCAATAGCAACTAACGGTACAGCCATTGTAAAAGCTTTTATAAAAGTTCAATCTTTAATTGATAGGTGTTAATATGCTGCTAAAGTATAAAATATAGTTCCAACATATATTAAACCAAGTATTTTTATATTAGATAAATTAAGCATAATATATATATTATAAATTTATATATTAATAATATATATAATGACATTAGGTATTAGTAAAATTTTAAAAAATGATAAAGTAATTAGATCATCTTTTTATGTTGCATATTCTTTATTATTTACTACAGGTACTATAACATTTATTGAGTCTTTAAGAACAGAAGACCCTAAGATTAGACACATTATGAATATCGAAACTTGTATATCAATTATTGCTGCATATTTTTATGGTAATTTTATTACTATGATTAAAGATAATGAATTAGATTATAAAGAGTTAACTATTACTAGATACGCTGATTGGTTTATTTCATCACCTCTTATGATTTTAGCTTTATTATTAGTTATGAGTTATAACTTGAACATACCACTTAAATTTACATATTATGTTATCCCTCTTATTTTAGACTTAGGTATGTTAATATATGGTTATTTGGGAGAAATAGGAAAAATTAGTAAAGAACATGCTTGTTTAGGTGGATTTATATTTTTTGCATTAATGTTCTACTTTATATATTATCATTTTGTAAGAAATAGAAAAAATAAACAAAATTTAGTAATATTCTTAGTGTTCTTAATAGTTTGGTCTGTTTATGGTATAGCTTATATGTGTAACGAAAAAATAAAAAATATAACTTATAATATTTTAGATGTTATTGCTAAATGTTTTGTTGGTATTGGATTTTGGGCTTATCTAGCTAATATTTTTAATTAGATATTCCAGCTATCTTCTGTTTCACTAAAATTTTCTTCTACATTAAATTCTGGTGTTGGTGTAGTTTTATTATCTTGATTTAAATTAATTATGTTAGTATTTTTCTTAACTTCTACTTTGTTTGTAGGTTCACTTATGATTTTATTTTTAACTTCTTCAACAATTAAATTTGGTTTTTTCTCCCAAACACCTAATTGTTGTTGCTTCTTAATATTTTGTTCTGATTTAAATTCTGGAAATAACTCAACATGATTTAATACTTTGCATTTTTTGGTTTGTAAATCTTCTTCTTTTGTAATTTCTATTTTTTTATCAATAACTACTTCTTTTTTTTCTTCCTCTGGTTTTCTAAAACAAGGTGGAATATATTTTGATTTATGTGATTTAGCATAGATCATTGCATCTTCTTCATCTATCTTATTTGTAAATTCTTTTTTTATTTCACCATCTTTAACTGAAAATCTTTGGTTACCATAATCTCTAATAAAATGTTGCTCAAAATTAATTCGTATACCTAGTTTTTTACATACTTCTGTATAAAAATATTGGGGATAATTATCTTTACGAAGTAATATGTTATAAACTGTTTCTGCAACATCTACATATTTATTTTTTATTGAATTATTATTTTCTATTACATTATTTGAATCTTCTATTTTTTTATTTAATAGCTTAATTTCATTTTCACGTTGTTCTATTTCTGTAGAAGTTGGATCTTTAGATTTTAAATTATTAATTAATAGTTTTAATCTATCAATCGTTTCCTTTATTTGTTTTACTTCTACTGTATTTTTATTGGTAGGTTTAGTAAAACAGTATTGTAATGTATTAGTTAATAGTCTTTGAAGTGATATATAACCATCTATGTTTGAATATATACTTGAAATTGGTCTATCTAGTAGTTTTGCATATTTAGCAGGTAAAGGTCTACCGTTATGGATATAATTTACAATATCTTTATTTCTATAAAGTTTTTTAACATCTAGTGCTAACTCACTTAGAGTATCATCGGAAATATTAAATGAATACGCTTTATTTGCCATAATATAATTTATAATATCTTTTATAATATCTTTATATTTTAATACTATTATATTCAACTTTTTAATTAATAACTTGCGTTTGCTTGTGTTAACATTTAATCTTAAATTTATAGATATAATTATAAGTAAATATGGCAGAAAGTAAAAATAAAAAAATGTTAGTTAAAACAAAAATAGATTTAGAAATAGAAAAAGAAAAAACAAGACAATTGTTACTATTAAGAGATATTAAAAAAATGGAATTGAAGATTATTGGTCAAGAAAAATATAATAAAAAAAATGGTAAGAGTTTAGATTTATTTAATCAACTTGATTCTGTTGATATAAATATAGATACTATTTCTATGTGTTCATCTAAATCTGGATTGAGTAAAGATGAAATTGAAGTTAACGTGAGTTAATTATAGTTAAATATAGTTAAATATAGTTCTTATAAATTCCAATTATAACGACCATTTTTATATCCATCATAACTATAATAAAAACGTCCAAAATATGGATAATAACTAGTAAATGCTCTTCCTGATAATTTTTCTCCTACTATATCATATTTTAATTTTTTTTCTAATGTTACTGAATTTATAAATAAAGGAACAAATATATATTCTAAATTTTTTAATTCATCTAATTCTGATAAAGAGTCAACTTGAGTTGAACCTAAATCTAATACTTTTAATTCAGATAAAGATCTAAGTTCTTTTAATTCTGTTATATTGTTGTTATTTAAAAATAATACTTCTAAGTTCATACAACGATCTAAATAATTTAAATTTAATAAACTATTATTTGATAAATTTAGTTTTTTTAAATTAAAAAGATATTGTAGTTGGTCTAAATTACTAATATTATTATTTGCAAGATTTAAACTTTGTACTCCTCCAAATTCAAAAAGAAAATCTATATTATCTAAATTTAAATTAGATAAATCTAAAGCTTTTATTGATTTCTTATCAGGAAAAAATGATAGTTCTTTTAAATCATCAAAATATAATATTCTATCTACTGTTATTGGTGTAATATTATAATCACAGTCTCCATCAAATAAATATGATATTGTCTTATCCTCATAAATTGCTGTTATATATTTGCTCTTTTCAGGAAATAAATTAAAACTTTTTAATGCATCAAAACATTCAAAACAACTCATTATATAAATAAAAAAAGTTAATTTTTATATTGATTTTACTCAATATAAAAAAACTACCTGTTTCTAATTGAGTCAACTAAGCTGATCTAATATTATAATTTATATATATAACAATAATATATAAAAAAATATAATGATGAATATAGGAATCGAACCTATTAAATCCAGAAATAGAGTAGATTTATTGTCCAACAAATTCATCTGATACCCCTACTGGGAATCGAACCCAGATCATCAGCTTAGAAGGCTGTTATGTTATCCGTTACACTATAGGGGCGAATACCAGCTACAGGAATCGAACCTGTTAAGCATAAAGCAGAGGTTCTTAAGACCTCCCCCGTTTCCAACTGGGTCAGCTGGCGAATACCAGGTGCAGGAATCGAACCTGCTAAGCAATTGCAGTGGTTCTTGAGACCACCCCCGTTTCCAACTGGGTCACCTAGCGGATACTAGTTGCAGGAATCGAACCTGCTAAGCATAAAGCAGTAGCGCTTAAAGCCACCCCCGTTTCCAACTGGGTCAACTAGCTGATCTAATATTATAATTCCTACTTTTTAAAATGTTTCTAATATCAATTTTTTATATATAGAACATCAATATATAAAAAAGTTTATAATGATGAATATAGGAATCGAACCTATTAAATCCAGAAGTAGAGTGGATTAATTGTCCAACAAATTCATCTAATACCTCTACTGGGAATCGAACCCAGATGACAAGCTTAGAAGGCTTGCATGTTATCCATTACATCATAGAGGCAGAATAGTGGATGCAGGATTCGAACCTGCGAAGCATATAGCAGTGGTTCTTGAGACCACCCCCTTTGACCGCTCGGGAAACCCACCAAAAATATTTACCTATATTTTTGTTAGATTTTATGCCAATACTCAGAATCGAACTGAGGTTATAAGTTTATGAGGCTCATGTGTTACCACTACACTATATTGGCTTGATACCTCTACTGGGAATCGAACCCAGATGACAAGCTTAGAAGGCTTGCATGTTATCCATTACATCATAGAGGCAGAATGGTAGCTACAGGAATCGAACCTGTTAAGCTAAATGCAGAGGTTCTTAAGACCTCCCCCGTTTCCAACTGGGTCAACTACCAAAAATATTTATTTATATTTTTGTTAGATTTTTATAATTTATTTATGGTTCTAGTGGGGCTCGAACCCACGACCTCTGCGTTATAAGCACAGTGCTCTAACCGACTGAGCTATAGAACCAATATATAATTATCATATACATTGGTTCTTATTATTTAAATTAGTTAATAATTATTTTGTTAATTACTCTACGATAAATATATAATGTCAAATATTTAAGTAGTTTTTATTAATATTTTTTAAAAAATTAATATTTTAAAAACTACTAATTTTAGAAACTACTATGTAACTTATTAGTTACATAATAGGAAAAATATAAAACCTATATGCTCCTAACCCTTATTGTATAGACAATAATTAAAGATAGTTAAGAGTTATATATGAATTAGTATTATTTTAAAATATAATTTCAAAATTTTATTCTAACTCATATATGGATCAAAAAATATATATCAACAAAATAGATAATTACATATATTTTATTGACAAATACCTATATTGATGAAGCATTGCACAGAAACCATTATAAACTCACTTGAACCATAAAACTAACTATAACTAGATTTAACACCAGACTTATCCCCAGACTTATCCCCAGACTTAACCTTACCTTCTACTTTTATACTTTAAAAATTTCTTTCTAAAATATAAAACCTAATACACATGAATGCAATATAAATTATTAAAATAAATTAGACTGAGTTAGCCTAACTTATATATATAAATTAGTTTATCTAGATTAACTAATTATATATTAATTAATAATTATATATTACACGAATTAGAATTAATTTTTCAAAAAAATCTAACTCACAAGACTTCTTAAAAGACTTGCTCATAAGACTTGAATTAAATATATTGATTAATTTAAATATATTTTATTATATTTTACTATAAACTTAATATATTATTATAATTAATACAAGTATATCTAATGAATTTGTTATAGTTAGTATATATACGGGTGAGTGTTAAATTAAAAATTATGTTTCAATTTAATTCTAACTCAGATAATATACTTTGTTAACTAATAACAAATTTAATAACTTATATGCTTATTTAATTCACATACAAGAGTGATTGATAAAGATAACACAAATAGAAATTATATTTAAATAATGCTAATTCGTATTATTTTATCAATTTTTATATTTTTATATTTTGATAATTATTGAATAGCAAAAAATATAAAAAAAATCTAATTCAATAATAATATTTATAGATAAAAAAATTTTAAAAATGAAAACGCAATAATTAATATTTAGGAAAACAAAATGTGTTTCCTGTTATACCATATTCAACACAACTACCTTTACAATTTTCTAAACATTTATATACACCTGATTTATTAATATCTGCCGGATCACTTTCATACATAATTACATCATCAAATAATTTATCATCGTATGTTCGTGTACCTGTTTTTATATTATCTATAGCTAAGACATCTTTATTATTATTTATAGTTGAGGGATAAAGATGTTCTTTATTAGTGTATAAAACAAATAATATTGCTAGAATTAAAATTATTATTACTAAATATAAACTGTCCATATATTATATCATTTTAAAATTAATTATATTTATAATTAAATATTATAAATGAATTAGTATTACTATTGTTTAATAAATATTTCTTATCATTATGTTTTACATTTTCAAATATATTTATAATTTCATTTATTGTTTTATAATCTATTGGTTTTATTACTGTACCATATAATCCTTTATTGTTTATATTATTAATTTTATTATTATAACAATATAATATAATCATTGAATCGCATTTCAATGATTCTCTTATTAAATCTATTAAATTTATTTGGTTTAAATTATTAATTGTATGATTCATAAATATTAAATCTATCTTATTGTTCATTATAGATGTTACACTTCTAATACCTTCATTTATTGTTATAACATTATGACCTCTATATTCTAATACATTCTTAAATAATTCTAATGTTTTATCATTTTCATCAATTATTAATATATTTAATTTTACTTTTTTGGTTAATATATTGTCTTTTTTGTATTTTAGTATTGTAGTTGACATACAATCTATATATATCTGTGAGATTTTAATCCTAAAAAATTGATATTTTAACATAATACAATATTAGTGCTAATTATATATTTATTATAAATATGAGCAAACGTACAAGCAGTAAATCTGATAAAGGATGTGTTGGCTTCCTTTATGGAGGTGTTATGAAACAAGGAAGTGTATGTCTATTTAAGACATCTGATAAAGAACCTGAAGAACGTTATAATGAACTGATTCAATATTATGGTAATGCATCTGGACGTTATGTTCGTGTTGCAGACGTTGATACTATTTATGATAAATTTATTGAAGAACTATCTCAACATCGTATTCTAGAAACATTTCTATTTAATGTTTCTGTTGTTACTGGTGCAGATATCCTTAAAAGAGTTAGTGAATGTAAACAATGTCATCAACTAAATCGTAAAACTAGTGATACAAATGATACAACTGTTAATGCAAATGGAGAAGATGGAGAAGATGGAGAAGAACAACAACAAGAAAAAGAAAATAAACCATCAAAAGCTAAGAAAACAGAACAAGATGATAATACTGAAAAAAAAGAAAC
>Ga0194129_10008248_pt1 | contig 12127 bp, 14 predicted proteins | sample TA2KigCa35mmetaG_FD_150862 | JGI IMG/M metagenome (GOLD analysis project Ga0194129, IMG submission 150862) | Freshwater microbial communities from Lake Tanganyika, Tanzania - TA2015038 Kigoma Deep Cast 35m | ecosystem: Environmental > Aquatic > Freshwater > Lake | place: Tanzania: Lake... | reverse complement strand
AAAAATTATGATAAAACTTATACATGGGAAAGAGTTAAAGAAAGAAGAATTGGTTTTGATTTTGATGGAGTTATTCATATAGAAGTAAATAGTGATCCTAATTCTAGGAGCCCACTTAATAAAAAAAAAAGAAATAATACATGTTTTCAACAAATAATTAATATTATAAGACAAAAAGCATATTTAGGTTTTATAATATATATAATTACAGCAAGAAGTGAAAAATCTCATGATATAATTCGTGATAACTTGAGATTTTGTGGAGTAGAAGATTGGATGATAAGAGATGAAAATATTCATAAAACAGCATCTAAAATATCTAAGGCAGATTTAGCTATGAGATTAGGATTAGAAGAATTTTATGATGATAGTCAAGAAAATATTATAGATTTTCAAAGTAAACAACATATTATACGTTCTCCATTTGAATTATTTAAAACTTTTCCAGAAAATGGAAGAATACAAAGTATATTTAGAAAATAATATTTAGTAATTATAATTATTTTTTATTTAAAATTATTATTAAAAATATTATTACCATAAATAACGATACCATAATTAAATTATTTTTAATTTCATTATAAATAACCATATTATTCCAGTAATCTTTGCATCTAGTATTTTCAAAATCATATCCTAATTTTTTAATTAAATAATCAAAACTAATACATCCAGGGCCTGAAATAAACGATGGACTTATTTTTGTATTATTACAAATTATTTTTCCAGAATTTTCATCATAATGGTAATCTAATAAATTATCTACACTATCTAATATCTTATTAAAAGTTATCAAATTTATAATATTTATAGTATCGTTATCTAAAATATAATATATTAATGATTTATTATTTGCATTTGCAAATATTATACTATTCATGTCTAAACTAATTTTTTTATCAAAATAATTTTTATTTTTTAAATAAAATTCATTAATTATTTTTTGATCATCTAATTTTTTGTCATTTCCATAATTTTCAATTATTATACCAAAAAGTTCTTTAATTTCTGCAATTCTACCCATGTAAGAACCTCCATTTATTAATATATCTTCACTACCAAAAAATAATTTACCAAACAAATTTCTACTTAAATCAACACCCCAAACTATAGGCTTATTAAAACTTTTATATTTATCTAAAATTGTATTTTCATTTTCCATTACTAAAGTATCAAATCCATCAATAAATACACAAATATCATTATCATCTTCTAAACTATTTAAATAATCATAGTAATCTAATGTTCTTTGAAAAAAACCTTCCCACTTTTTATTCATTCCTAAGATTACTAAATTTAAATTTAGTTCTTCACATTGTTTTATTAATATTGACATATACCCATCGATATGTGTTGCATAAGTTATAATTAACATACAATATTATATTATAATGTTATATTAAAATTTATATATAATTATTTTAAAAAAATTTAAATCAATTTAATAAAATCACTTTCTAATGGTTTAATTGGACATTTAAATGTTAAAGATATCAAATTTTGAACATCCTTTTCATATTTTGTAACTAAATTTATACTCAAACCTTTTTTACCATAACGACCGGTTCTACCAATTCTATGAATATAAGTTTGTATATTGTCTGCTTTTGGCATATCGTAATTTATTACTAATGATAATTGCTGTATATCTATACCCCTACATAAAAGATCAGTAGAAATTAAACATTTTGCATTTCCCTGCTTAAATTTTCTAACTATTTCTGTAATTTCCAATTTATTTTGACTACCATTAATTGTCATAACAGAATAATTTTCTTTTTCTAATTCTTGTTTTAACCATTCTGCACGTTTTTTACTATTTACATATACAATAAATTGTTGAATTTGTAAAGTTGCTAACATATCCATTAATACATCTAATTTTTGTTCTTCTCGAACTATATCTACATATGTTTGTATAATACCATCTAATGTCATTTTTTCCTTTTTAATTAATATTTTAACTGGATTTTTAAGTAAAATATCTGCAAGTGAAACAACTTCATTTGTAAGTGTAGCAGAAAATAATGAAATTTGAATTGTAGTTGGTAATCTTTGAATAATATTTTTTAATTCGTCTTTGAAAGTTCCTGCTAAAAGTTCATCACATTCATCCACAATAAATAATTTTATATTATCAAATAGATAAGAATGTGAATCTAATAAATCTAATAATCTACCAGGGGTAGCTACAATAATTTGTGCAACCTTGTCATCTTCTTTGACTTTGAAACCTAATTCTTTTAAATTATTACTTCTATCTGTACCACCTACTGTAAATGAAAAAGTTATATTATCAAAAAAACTAACAATTGATTTACCAACCATGTAGGTTTGTTGTGCTAATACATGGGTTGGTGATAAAATTATAACTTGCGGAGCTCTAATACTCTCATCTATTATTTGAATAGCTGAAATTAAAAAGGCACCTGTTTTACCTGTTCCAGATTGTGATTGTGCTAAAATCTCTCTTCCATTAAGAATTTGTGGAATTGCTAAACTTTGAATTCTAGATGGTTTTTCAAAACCATATGCATAAATACCTCTTAAAAGATTTTCTTTTAATCCTTCTTCATTACACATATCATCAAAATTATCTTTTTCATCATCAATTACTTCTTTACTTACTTTAATATCATCTTTATCTAATAAATCAGTACCATGACTTTTTACTACATCAAATTTTTTATCAGTATCTTCCTGTGAATAATCGTTATTTTTGTTGTATTTTTTAATACTTTTAAACCTTGGTTTCCCACCATCGTTCCCGTTTCCGTGTCCATAATTAGAGTTATTATTCATTTATAATATTAATTAATATATATTTATATTAAATCAATTTTTTTATATAATTTTTATAAATATTTAATATTTAAAGCATCACAAATCTCCTCCATAAAATCTTCTATTAAAGTGGTTATACATACAATATTTGTATCAATATTTACAGTCGAAATTGTTTTTTTAAAGTAAGGTAATTCTGACAATAATATTTGTTGTTTTATAAATTTAATTTTATGATTATTAAGATAAAATAGTATATCCTTTAATAATAACAAAAATGATTTATAATATTCTAAAGTTATTTTATCTATAGAAAAATAACAAAAATTATCAATTATTAATATATTAATTTCATGATATTTATCTATAGATGTAAATTTTGTATTATTCATAAGATATATAATAAATATTATTTTATATATATAAATTCAATATTTTTAAAAAAAAAATATAATACGTTTATTTAAAAAATATTTAGAATATAGATATTAATATATTAAATAATGTTAATTTATAATAATGAAAAATTTATAATACTTTTAACTATTCCTTTTGATGAAATAGATAGTGAAATAGATTATTCATGGGAAACAATGAAATTATTATTTGAGGATATATATAAAGATCTTTTTATAAATGAAAATATTTCATTTTTTATGAAGTATAATTTATTAAAAATATATTTTGTATATTACACAAATTATTTAGAATTTTTAAATCATAAAGATAATATAAATTTAGATGTTGATAAATTTAATGAAAAAATTAAATATTCAGAAGAGATTATAAGCAAAATATTTAAAATTTCTGATAATATAATAACAAAAAAAATAATAAAAAATTTAAATCCATTTTTTACCAAAAAAAATAATATAGAAAATACAATTAATTTTATAAAAACTTGTAAACAATATGAAAAAATACAATTAGTAGAAACTAATAGTTATAAAAAAATTTTAAATTTAATTATATATAGATATTTATTAGCTAAAAATAATAAATTAAATAATTATAATGATTATTATTTAAAATTTTTATTAAAAAAAGAGCATTATAGTGGAACATTTTTTAATATAGATGATTTTATTAAAAAAATTCCTAGTTTAAAAAATATATTATCATTAAAAATAAATTTTCAACAAAAAATAAATTTAAACATTAATATTATTGATATAGTTAAATATTTTATAAATAATAATAATAATTATGATTATAATATTGAAGTAATTTCAAATAATTCGTTTATTTTATCAAATAAAAAATTAGGTAAAATTATATTTGAAAAATCTGATATTAATGAATTTTGTATTTTTCAATACAATTTAGATTTATATTATATAAATAATAATAAAGAACTTAAAAATTATAATTTTATAAAAAAAGGAAAAAATTTATTTAAAATAAAATATGAAGATAATCAAATTAATAATTTATCAAGTTTATTAAATATATTTTATATACTAACTAAAGCATTTAAATTATTAGAATACCATATTTCTGATTTACATGAATTTATGTTTATTAATCAAATAAATAATTATAATTATTTTACTTTTATTAATTTTTTTAATTTCATTAATTCATTAAATATTTTAAATGATATATCTACACAAAAATTTATTATAGATTTAATAAAATATTTATATATTTATTCATATTATGATTATTATTTTTATAATAATGAAAAACTTATGGATACAATAATAAATAATAACGAAATTAAAAATAAAATATTTTTAGATTTTTGCCATTCAATTAAAGTATTATTTAAATTACCAAATGAATTATTAGTTTATCCACCATTTTTAAATAATTATTTGTATGATAATATTTTATATTACAACTATGAGGAACCTAATTATTTTAAATTTTATGATTTAATTATGGCTATGAAAACAGTTTATAATTGTAATGAAATAAAACAAGAGAATTTTACAAATAATGATATATTACAAATAATTAATAAATTACTTAATATAGAAAATTTAAATTGTAATTTTAATGATGAAGATTGTACAAAAATAAAAAAAAATATTTTTGTTGAATTAAATATTGAAAATTCTGAAAATTATTTATTAGAAACTGACAACTAATAAAAGTTGATTTATTTATATTATAGTTTATATTAATTATAATGTCTCAATTAAATATTTATAATGATAAATTATCCTTATTTACAGATATAATTTCATATAATGAACAAGATATTATATATTCAAAAGAATATAATTTACCTGTTTCTAATAAATATTTTATTTTTATTTTAGATCCTAACAATAAAGAAATACAAAATTATTATAATAAATTATTTAATAATTATGACAATGAAATTTTAAAAGATAAAATTAAAATTAATTTTGATGAAGATCAAATTTATAATTATAATATTTTAAAAAATAACTTTAATGATGCTGATATTGAATTTAAAAATATTTTTAATAATGCAAATGAATCAAATGCTGATTTATGTCTTGTTATAGATATTGGATTTATACTTAATTTTATTAAATTTTTTGAAGATAATACAGATTTAGATAATCATATTTTTGATTTTTTATCATTTAAATTAAAACATAAATTAAATAGAATATTTATTTATGATGATACTAATACATTCTCAATAAATTCGTTACTATACCTCGATTTATTATCTTATTTAAAAGTTACAAATAATTTAAATAGTTCTACTATTAAATTTTATACAATTGATAATGATAATAATAAAAATTATATTGAAGACAATTATATTACTATTTTTAAAAATACAAATAAAATGTATTGGAATATTTTAAATTTAAACTCCAAAGTTTCATATGATGATGAATATAATGAAAATGATGATAATAATCAAATTTGTATGGTTGAAGTTGATGATATTGATAGTTTATTAACAACGAAAAATATAAATGATTTATTAAATGCTAATATATTTAATATTGAATGTAATAAGGAAGTTTTAAATCCTCTTTTAAAAAATAATATTTTATACATATAATTAAATATTTTTTTATAAACTTTATATAAAAAAAATCATTTTTTACAAGTACAATTACGTTCATTTATCCATTTCCAACCTTTTGAAATATGAATAGTTTCTTGTTTTATATATTCAGAAAATTTAATACAAGTAATTGTTCCATCTGCTCGAGAATAATAAAGCATATCAATCTTAATAAACTTAACCTCAGATAGTTCTTTAGTACAATGTTGACATGGTGCACTTTCACATAAACCTCCATTCTTATTAATCCTAATAACTAAAAGATCTGTTTTATTCTTTTTATACCTACCACACCTAACTAAATATTCTAGCTTACGTAATGCATCCATTTCTGCATGTGTCTTGATTTTATTATTACTAAAGCGACACCTCTCAGAGTTTTCTCCGATAGCGATGTTTCCCTTTTCTTGATAAAAGGCACTGTCGTTTACTAGCTAGCTTGTAAACGAAAGCAGCAATATGACTAGAAAAACCAGTCGAATTGCTTGCCAATCGCTTCCTCGTTAGAAAATTAATAAATGAATTATACCTATCAAGTTCAGGAAATGTATAACCAGTAACTTTCCTCGAACTTTCACTATCTGAACTATTAGTAGAAATATCACTATCACTATCACTATAATAACTATTTGAACTATCTGTATCACTAAAATTCGTCAATTTCCTCGGAGTCCTCTTCCTCGATGGATCAAGATTTTCCTTATTATCAATAAAAAGCTTTGTAAAATCACTATTAAATTCAGTTGATTGTTGCATATTGTTCTTCATATGAATATTCATAATTTTAATATAATATAATATAATATAATAATATAAAATTCAATTTTTTAACTTATATTATAAAAATCAGTTAAATCACACTCTTTAATATCATTTTCTAAGGCTGAGTGAACAATCTTTATATTTTCTAAATTATTTTTATATTGTTCATTGATTTGTTTTACAAGTTCCTTTGCCCATTTATGAAATCTATTTTTAGCTTTGACATATTTAATTTTCTTATTTAATATTTCATTATATATTTCAATATTTAATTTAAATTCATCAGAAATTTCTATTATTGGAACATAATGTTCTTCATTTAATTGACCTAATCTTACTATCTTTAATTCTATATCTTTTGTATCTTTCCAAACGTTAATTTCATTCACATAACTAGTATTATTATGATAAATTAATATTTTAATTTTATAAATTCTTGATAGTACCATTAAAATTAATTCTGCAGGTAATCGTGACCATGAATATTTTGAATATAAATCAACTAACATCATGTCATAATTATATTTATATTTTTGTTCACTATTTTTATCAATCACACAATCAATATCATTTGAATTAAAAAATATATTCTCTAAACTTATATTTAAATGTGGAAAAAAAGAATTATCATTCCTACATATAAACATTAAACTTGCTATATTTTTTCTAATTTTTTCAGAATCACCTAATTCTAATATCTGTAAAGATTCAAATAAACAATTTCCAGCATTATTCGTTAATTTGGGAATACATAAAGATCCATCATTTATTAAATTTTTTTGTAAATTCACTAAATCTTTGTTAAGATCTTTCTCCATAATAACATCCATTAAATATAACTTTTCTTCAACTGTTAGTTCTCTATTTAAAAATGATTCCCAAGTTTCTATATCACTAGTTTTGGGATAATATAAATCATTATTTATATCAATATCCATTTCTGAATTCATAATTATTAGTATGTATTTAAAATATATTAATATCAACTTTTTTATTCACTCCTATATTTATTTTTATATATATATATATAAATATAACTATGCCTTCAATAACACAAACAGAAGAAATTTATTTACTATAAAAAGAATTTAATAAAATAATAAATTGTAAAAAATTTACAAAAATACTTGATAAATTTGAAGATCAAAAAAATCCTTATAATTATGATATAATGATTAATTATTTATCAAAAAAAATATCTTTTGGGATTTTAAATAACCCTACTTTTTCTTTTTATTTAAGTAATAAAAATGGGAAAATTATTGTATCTAATATAAATAATATTTTTTCAAATTATATTGATTATACAAATAATATTAATTTTAAAAATATATCTGAAAAATCAGAATTTTTAAATAATCTAAATAATGTTCAAAAAACAAATGAGACAAATGTTAATTTGTTACAAGAACCAGCCCTAAATATTATTTTAGCCGGTCAAGTTCAAAATTTTTTGTATTATACAGTTCAAAGGAGACAACCAAAAAAAGAATATATATTAACTGGGTTTTTATATGATAATTTAATAAATTAATAAAATTTTTATATAAAGAAAATAATAAAATATCATTTATAATGATATTCTAATTATAAAAAAGTAAAATAATTATATATTTTTATAAATCCTTTATAATATTAATTTCAAATTTATTATTAGAAATTTTTTCTTCAAGTAATTCCAATAAATCTTTAAAATATTTAATTTCATGTACAGTAAGATAATTAATATTTTTACTATTTAAATCATTTAATAATATTAAAATGTCATTAATATCTAATTTTTTATCAATTATAGATGGTTTATCTAATATTTCATCTATCTCATCCAAGTTTTGTTTAAAATTTTTGTAATTATTAATAAAATCTTGTTTGTTAGTTTCTGATCCAATTTTATCTAAATTTTTACAAAAATCATTCAAAATTAAATTACTCATATAATTATATATATATTTATATTAGTTTAATCTTTTTATTTTTTTATCAATTTTTACTAATTATTTCTATTTTTTTAATTTTTCAAATAATTTTTTAAAAATAGGATCATCGTCTAATATTTTTTTAAATTCATCATCTTTTACAGTTAAAGAATTAAAATTATTTTTCATAATGTTATTGTTAATATTTTTATTTGTAACTGACGGAATAAAATACTGAATTTCTCTAGAACAATAATTACGGTTTTTTTTATAAACACCAGTTATATATATTATTATTCCAGTTTTATTATCTAATATAAAAGGTATAATTCTAAAATTTAATAAACCATTAGATGCTTGTAGATTAATAGGAGAAGGTATTGTTGTTAGTGTTCCAGATAATAATTTTTTCCCTAATATACTATTTTCATATTGTATAATTTTACTAAATGGATCAGTTGTTTCTGTAATCGTACAAGTAGATTTAAATGGTTTTATAGAAGATTTAAATGTATTACATTTTTTACGAACGACTAAAGCTTGTCCTTCTCCAGTGTGATAAAAACTATTCATGCTAATATATTGTTATATTATATTTTTTTTATCTTACACCCAATTACTTTTTAATTTTTAAATATTTCATAATTAATAATTTTATAATTAATATTAATTTTACCATCATTAAAAAATATTTCTATTTTTTTATTTCTTTTTTCATTGTTTGTAACAGGATCAATAAAATCAGTTATTGAGCTTAATTCAACTTTATTTTTAAAAATTGTTGGTTTTAATTTAGATAATTCATTTAAAAATCTAATTTTACTTCTATTATAATATGAAATTATATAATTTAAATTATTTTTATAAATAAGAATTTTATCTTTTAATTCTCTTTCTTCCAAACTTTTTAAAATATTATTATAATTAACATTATTAAATATTATTTTACTTTCATTAAATTTTTCTATAATTTTATCTAATTCTGTTTTAAATTCTTGAATATTTTTTAAATATTCTTTTTGTTTTTCAACTATAAATTTAGCTGCTATACTAGGAGTTGCAAAGAAATAATCACTAACTAAATCAGATAATTGATTATCAATTTGGTGACCAACGGCAGATATAGTAATAATTTTACAATTATGTATTTCTTGTAATAAATTAAAATCAGAAAATCCTATTAAATCTTCATTACTACCTCCTCCTCGAGTTATTAGTAGTAAATCTAAATTATTAAAATTATCAAAATATTTAATACCATTAATTACAGAGGTAGGACATTGTTTACCTTGTACAATTGCATTTTTAATATAAACATTTCCAATTAAATTATCTATTTTAAAAGTTTGTAAAATATCTTGTATTGCAGCTCCTTCCAAAGAAGATATTATACCTATATTAAAAGGAAAACCTGCAATAGTTTTTTTATTTAATAACCAACCCATACTTGTAATTTTATTTTTTAATTCAATAAAACTATTCATATAATTACCATTACCAACTTTTTCTAATTTTTTTATATTATAATAAATACTCAAATTTTTCTTTAATACATTTAAAAACCCATTAATTTTAATATTATCACCATCTTTTAGATTTTCATAACATTTATTCCATGATATACAATTTATTTGATAATCACCATTTTTAATAGTAATATATTGATGTTTATCACTCGGTTTTATAGATATAATCTCACCTTTTATTTCTTCAAAGTCTAAATCTTTAATTATATCATATACATAATCAGTAATATTTTTAATACTATTTTCTTCCTTATTACTATTATCTGTCATATCTTATATATATATATTATTCTTTAACAAATTTATTAGATACTCTTGATTTTTCAAAATTTCCTATATCTGCCATATAATTTCTAATTTCATCAATTCTATCATTTGTAAAAGGTGGATAACATAAATCATTTATGTAAATATCAATATTAATTTCTTCTTGACTGATTAATTTAAAAATATTTTTTTTAAAATCATCATCCCATACAAAAGGATTGTATTTTATTACTACTGGACAAATAACTCCATTTGTATAAAAAGCTCCTGTTCTAAATCTAAATAATGTTTCATTATTAGACATACCACCTTCGGGATACATAACTATTCTTTTATTAATATTTAAATATTCTTTTATTTTTTCAACCATATTTGTATCACGTCCTCTTTTAAAAACTAACAATTTACATTTATCAACAAATTTTTTACCTAAATCTGTTTTATTAATAAAATCACTAGCTACAAAACCTGCTTTAAACAAATATAATAATACCACTGAATCTAAATAATTAGTATGATTAGATATTATAACAATATTAGAATTTTCATCTTCTTTTTTCTTCCATTTTATTAAGTTATTTTTAAAATATATTGGATTATTTTTAGTATTATCTATTATATTAATTTTAAAATTAAATAATCTGAAAAGATATTCTACACAACTATAAATTTCATCACGCGTTTGGGCTGCCAAAACTTTATTTAAAAGTGAGGTTAATTTAATTATAGATATTGGTAATAAATAATAATTTATAAAACTAGAATTTTCATTTAATCTTACAGATTTAATATCAATTTTATTTTGATAATACTTTGAATTTGATAACTTACTTTCTAATAAAATTTTAGTAAATACTATATCACAAATTGGACAATTTTTTTTATTATTTAATATGTGATTACTAATACATTTTTCATGTATTAAATGATTACATGGTAATAAAATAACAATTTTGTCTTTATTATAAAAATAATTATTACAATGACATACGTAATTTACAATACTATCATCGTGTGATATTTTTTTTTTCATTTTTATAATGTTATTTTTGTTCATAATTAATTATATTAATAATAATATTATAATTTTTAATTTTTAACCTAATTATTATATTTTCCTTATAAATAAATTATTTTTTCTTCTATTTGTAACTAAATTATTAATTGGAAGCCCTTCCTCATCTAATTTTTCTATTTTATGATTATTTAAATTATTATCAATATTATTATCTATTTGTTCTATACCATTTTTAATAATATAATTTTCTATATTTTGTTTTACATCATTTATTCTTGTTGGATTTTGATTTGATATATATACTTTATTTACAGTAGATGCTACTTCCTGTAATTTATTAAAATTATTTTTTTTATTTTCTTCAATAATTCTATTATAATAATCTTTTATTTCTTGATTAGATACTGCTAATTTATTTAAATTTTTATTTATAGTCTTTATTTCTTCTTCTAATATATAAACTTTACTAGATAATGCTGTCATTATTTCTGAGGTATGTTTTAATGCATCTATTAAAATATTTTTATCCATATTTAAATATTTATCATTAATCGAACTATCATCTATTATATTATTCATAAATATATACTAGCTAAATAAATTTATTTTTTAAAATAAACTCTATTCGGTAATTTTAAAAAGTTTTTATATAAAAGAAATTTAATTAATGCTAACAATATTTAATTTAATAAATTATTTAATAGGTTCACCAGTTAATATTACTATCCTAATTATGATTACAATAGCTCTATATTTTTATATTATAAAAACTTTTTGGACAAATATTACTGATAATATATTTTATGTAATAATATTAGTTATATTAATGCTTATAGATTTGACAACAATATAT
>Ga0194129_10008247_pt1 | contig 12128 bp, 12 predicted proteins | sample TA2KigCa35mmetaG_FD_150862 | JGI IMG/M metagenome (GOLD analysis project Ga0194129, IMG submission 150862) | Freshwater microbial communities from Lake Tanganyika, Tanzania - TA2015038 Kigoma Deep Cast 35m | ecosystem: Environmental > Aquatic > Freshwater > Lake | place: Tanzania: Lake... | reverse complement strand
CAGCAGCGTCGCCATTACCGGCGGGTCCATCACCGGCATTACTGACTTGGCCGTTGCCGATGGGGGCACCGGGGCGTCCACGCAACAGGGCGCCCTGAACGCCCTCGCTGGCGCAGTTACGAGCGGCCAGTATCTGCGGGGCAACGGCACCAACGTCACCATGAGCGCCATCCAGGCGGGTGACGTCCCCACGCTCAACCAGAACACCACGGGCAGTGCGGCCACCCTCACCACCGCCCGCACCATCAACGGCACCTCGTTTAATGGGTCGGCCAATATCACAACGGCCAGTTGGGGCACGGCCCGCACCATTACGATTGGCAGCACGGGGAAGAGCGTAGACGGGTCTGGCAACGCTAGTTGGACGCTATCGGAAATCGGCGCCATGTCGGGGGGTGGCTACAGCGCCAATCAAAACCTGAATACGTCGAACGGTCCGACGTTTGCAGATGTTTATGTAAATGGGTGGCTCTACAACAACGTTAGTGGTAAGGGCTTGTACAACGTTGCCACGGCAAATCACTTTTACTCTGACTCAGGCTATTGGAACGTTGCATATTCCGGCACGCAGGGAATTCGATTTCGGAATGGGCACGCAGGCGCGATTCTTGGCTACGTCTACGCCGAAACATCTGGTAATTTTGGTTTGCTGCACAACGGTGGAGGTTGGTCAATCCAGATTTCTCCAGGGGGCGGCATTACTATGCACCAAGCGGTAACTGGCGGACAGTTTATTTCGTCGGACTGGTTTCGCAACACAGGTACAACCGGCCTGTATAACAATACCTACGGCCGTGGCATCTGGGAATCACAAGCAGCCGGTGCCACATACGGAAATTTTACGACATACAACACGGGTCACAATGGGTGGAGTGGATGGACCATTGGCTCGGCTACATCCTTTATGGGCCGTCCGGGAGTACGCGATTTCGGACTGTATGACACAAGTTCTGGATGGCATTTTTACGCATATCCCAGTGGCACCGGACTTGCGTCAACCATCGGGGGATCAAGCCCGCTCAGTGGGTATGCCCTACGCGTCGAAGGCAGTCTCTATGTCAACTCGTCCGTGGTCATTGGCGGGAATACCGCGTGGCACGCAGGAAACATGGACGCGCCCAACAAGTCTGGCACCAGCTACTACCAAGCCAACACTTGGCTGCAATTCAACGGAAGCTACGGCTGTTATTGGCCTTCCGTCAGTGGGTGGTCAACTGCTCCCCATCTCTACCCAAGCACGTCACAGCTCTACGGGACACTTGAAATACAGGGGCAAAAAAATAGCTATGCCGGGTTCTCAATCAGAGATGACAGCAACAAGAGACACTACCTGATAGGCGAAAGTGGAAACTTTGGCTTGCTGCTTAACAACGCTATTATCTGGGCGCTGTATTACTCTAGCTCAGGCAACAACATCGGGTATGGAAGCTCGTCAACTGTCGGCGGCTACTCTCATACGTTTCATGGTGCCGCGTACTTCCATAACGCCGTGTTTATCAATAACACAGTTACGGCTACGGGCACCAAGAGCTTTGACATCACGCACCCGGTCGCGCCCACAAAGCGTCTCCGCTACGCCTGCATTGAAGGCCCACGGGCTGACGTCCTGCACCGGGGCGTCGCCACCGTCAGCAGCCATGCCGTGCTGGACCTTGACACAGAGGCCCAGCTTCTCCCGGGCACCAGTGCCGCGTTGATGCGGGACCTCCAGTGCCAGCTCACCAATCTGTCTGACACATTCTGCCAGCTGCGTGGACGTCTCGACGGCACGACGCTGCACATCTACACGGACAACCCGGAGCCCATCACAGTCGCGTGGCTTGTCCTTGGGGAGCGCCAAGACAAAGAGATTAAAGCGGCGGTCGGCACTGACGACGATGGGCGCCTCATTTCTGAATACGACACGGACCCGATCATTGGGCAGCCAATACCTGGACCCCCTGTGGCGGCCCTTCAACAGGAGTAAGCAATGGCAATTAAAGGGATTATCACGTTTGGGAGTATGCAACTTGACTACCGGATTCCGGTGGGGGGCTCGGCCCTGACCATGGTGATGCGTATTGTCGATGACCAGTTCGGGGTTATTGGCGAGCGCCGTAAGGAGATCGCAGACCCGGCGCGGATTGCGCAAGTGCGACAATTTGTCCAGTCACTGTTGCCAGAACTGTCGGCGGAGGAAGGTTTTCCCGTTGAAATGGAGCCAGAGCCCACACCGACGCCTACCCTCCCGGGGATGCCGCCCGTCCCGTCACCGCCTTCGGCGCCGCCCACGGACTCCACGACCTAACCCATGAGCATCACGGGCACTGGCGATATTGGGGTAGTCTGGCGAGCTATCGCCGACATCGCCGTCGCCTACGAGTCAAAAGCCGACGCGGACGGCTTCGGGCCGCCCAGTTTTGCCGCGTCCGGCGTCTGGGGCTACCTGGGCGATGGGGCCATCACCACGGCCCCGGCGTCGCTGAGTGCAACCGGCAGCCTCAATTTTGAGGCCGTCGGCACTTTCACGACCGCCGCGGCCAGCCTGAGCGGCACGGGTGATGTGCCCTTTATCGGCACGGGCACCTACGTCACGCCACCGGCCATTCTGGTCGGCACGGGCGAGGAGACCTACGCAGGCTACGGCCAGCTCACCACGGCGCCCGCCAGTCTGTCCGGGGCCGGGCTGACCTCCATCTTTGGCGTCGGTAATCTCGTCTGTGCGCCCGCGACTTTGGCGGGCACCGCCAAACAGAACAAGCCCAAGGGCGGCCATTCCCGCAAGCAGATGCGGGAATACGAAGAGTTCGTCCGCATGGGCGAGGTTATCAAGGGCGAGCTCCTGGGCCACTTGGCGCCCAACGAGCTGCAATCTCCCGAGCACGCGCCGAAACCCCTGCACCTGACGGTCGAGACACGCGAGCCGGATGTCCAGCCCGACGTGCCGCCCATGCCGCTTCGGGTCGCGCCGCTGCCCCCCATGACCCTGCCCGAGGTGCGCGTCAAGCCCACCATCGTGGGCACGGGCACCCTCACCTCGGATGGCATGAACCTCGGGGGGCTGGTCCGCAACGCCGTGGTCAACGGCTACAGCGACCTGCTGACCGAGCCGCCCACCCTCCAGGGCCGAGGCACCACCGACATCCACTACGCCCAGCGCCGACAGGAAGACGCCCTTATCGAGCAGTTTCTCTTGCAACTGGTGGCCTAAGTGTGCTAGACTCATCAGCTGGAGGTTCGTATGCAGCCCGAACAGTATTGGAAGGCGAAGGCACTGGAACTGGAACGCGCCATTTTGGAACAAAACATCAATCAGGCCATCAAGGCCTTTGAGGATCGGCTCTTCACGGCTTTTGCCGAGGCGGGGCTGGACCCCAAGCAGCGCTACACGTTCGACGACGAAGCTCTGGCGGCCACCCCCGTTCAGGCCCAGGCCCAGGAGCCGAAGCCGCAGCTGGTGGTTGACAATTCGTCCGAAGTATAGTATACTGCACTCCTACCCCCCGTCCGCCCTGGATGGGGTTCACGCCCTCAGGTGCCCTACCCACCTGGGGGCGCCCGCCTGTCGGTAGGACCTCCCACCACGGATTGCTCAGCCAGTGGGAGTTCCGAGGACGCCCCTTGCGGCACTCGGCCCGAGCACCCTGATGTCCGACCAGATGATCGACGCACCTGACGCACTCCAGCCCGTCACCGTGGAAAACGCCCTCTCCGGGACGTTTGACAAGGCGATGGCTATGGACTTCGGCGAGACGCCTTCCGCCGACGCGTCCCCCGCCTCCTCGGCCCCTTCTGCGGAAGCACCGGCCCAGGCGGCGAGTCTGAGTCCCGCCGAGGCGAAAGTCCTCGACCTGCCAGACGAGGGGATGGTGAAAGTCAAAGTTGACGGGAAAGAGCAACTCCTCCCAGTCCAGGACTTTAAAGCTGGCATCTCGCGGGAAGCCCATTATACCCAACGGATGCAACAGCTCGCCGAACAAAAGCGCCAAGCAGAGGAACTGCTGGCGAGTCAGTATGCGCAAATCCAGCAAGAGGCCCAAGCCGTACAGCTGGCCCAGCAGCAACTGGCCGCCTATCTCCAGCAGCAAGCCCAGGCCCAAGCGCCGCAGGCGAGCGGACAGCTCCAGAGCCCCGACCTGGGGGAACTCGCAACCGTAGGCGATGTGCAAGCCTCGTTGCAACGCGCATTGGCCGACATGGCCCAGCAGCAGCAGAACCGAGAGCAGCAACTTATTGCGGCTATCAGCCATGCCAGCCAGCAGGTCCAGGAACAGGCCGCACTCCAGCGCGACAGCGTGTCGTATACCAACGGCCTTCATTCGGTGCTTAAGCGGCCCGAATTTGAAGTGCTGACCAAGGTGCTCCCGTATGCCGAGGAATCCATCCGCTATCAAGTGGCGGCTATGGACCCCCCGACCATCCAGGACGCCATTGCGTATACCGAACAAGTCGCCAAGGAGTGGACTGACAAGCTGCGCAGCGAGGTCATCGACAGTCAGAAACGGCAACAGGTCGCGCAGGCCCGTGCCAGACTTGAACCGCCCGCAGGTTCACCGCCGAGTCCCTCTCTGAGCACCCGTCAAACCTTCTTCAAGAAGGACGGGAAGCTGGATTGGAACGCCCTGAATGCCAGGGCCGCGGCCCTGATGGGCTAGTCCCTCTCCCTCTCTCGAAAGGAGCCAATCATGGCTTTTGATTACACTGCAGCCGGAAACATCCTCAAGGAAGTTTATCTTCCGGCGCTCCAGGAACTGCTGAACAACGCCACCCCGCTGCTGGCGGCGATGGAAAAGGAAGTCACCCCCGTGGAGGGTGGCAACTTTGTCATTGCCCTGCACACGGGCCGCAACGCGGCGGCGGGCATTGCCCGTGCCGAAGGCGGCACGCTGCCGACTGCCGGACAGCAGAGCTACAAGCGCGCCATCGTGCCCGTGAAGCAGCTCTACTCGCGCATCAACGTCAGCGGCAAGGCCATTGCCGCGACCCGCTCCAACAAGGGCGCCTTCCTGAAGGCCCTGGAGTCGGAAATGAAGTATGTCATGGTGGACACCAAGCGCCAGATCAACCGTCAGCTGAACGGCGACGGCACGGGCGCCCTGGCCTACTGGACCGGTGCCGATGACACCTCGCCTGCCACAGTCGATGACAGCTTCGGCAACGGCACGACCTACCTGCCCTCGGGCGCCACGACCCTGGACCTGATCGATGCGTCGGACAACAGCACGGCGCTCGGTACGAACCTTGTCGTGACCCGTGGCGCGGTGGGTGCCACCACGACCTCGGTCAGCTGGACGGGCGCGGTGTCGGGCTCGGCAGCGGGCGACTACCTGGTCTTCCCCGGCACCATCGGCAAGGAAATGATCGGCATCAAGGCGGTCATCTCCGACAGCGACCCGGCCATCCTCGGCGCGGGCGGCCTCCACGGCCTGCCGGTGGCCTCGAACCCCGACTGGAGGGCGTTTGTCCTCGGGTCGGATGCGGCGAAGCAGGACCTCTCGTTCCCGCTCATCCAGCAGCTGCTCTCGCGCATCGTGAGCGAGTCGGCGGTGGACGAGTCGGACATCAAGATGTTCTACTGCCACCCGGCGCTGCGCGACACCTACGTCAAGCTGTGCCAGGACGAGCGCGTTTTCTACAACGTGATGAAGCTCGACGGCGGCTGGGAAGCGGTGACCTACAACGGCAAGCCCATCGTGGCTGACACGCAGTGCCGCCGGAACGCCCTGTTCGCCATCACGCCCTCCAGCCTGTCGCTCATGCAGATGGCGCCGCTGGACTTCATGGACAAGGACGGCTCCATGTTCTACCGCATCTCGGGTGGTGACGTGGACGCCTACGGTGCCACCGCGTTCGTCTACCAGGAACTGGGCTGCAAGGCTCGGAACCAGAACGGCGTGCTGGTGGGCATCAACGAGGTGTGGGTCTAGTCCCCTAGACTCCGGGGGGTGGGGCAATCCCGCTCCACCTCCCCCCTTTTTTCTTTGAAAGGAGACACCTATGGGCAATGCTAAGGCACTGAAGCGCCCCGCCGTTACGGCAGGGTTCACCCCGGTGGTCAAGAAGACCGCCGCCTATACCGTCAAGAACAGCGAGTCGGGCACCCTCTTCAAGTGGAACTCGGCTACCTCGTTCGACTTTACCCTGCCCCCGGTCAAAAAGACCGCCGCAGGCGTCTATTTCGATTTTGCCGTTGAGACGCTGACCACCAGCGGTGGCCACGGTGTGGTGCCGAACAGCGTAGACAAAATCTTTTTCGCGTCAAAGACCGACGGCCAGTCTGTCGTGATTTCTGCGGCAACCGATGCCGTGGGAGATGGCTTCCGTCTCGTCTCGGACGGCGTGGACGGCTGGCACCTGGTCTTCGGGCGAGGCACGTTCGCGTAATACCCGGAGGGGAGGGCCTTCGGGCCCTTCCTTTCGTTTGTGGAGGAGTGCATGGAGGCCCCTGAAGAATTTGTCGCCCGGCTGGACTCGGCCTTTGATGGCCGTCTGCGGATTCGCTGGTCCCAAGCCGAAGGCGCCTATCACATTGAGCAGCGCGTCGCCCGCGCCCTCGTCAATTTTCCCGCAGGCACCTCGGACGACGAGGCTATTCGCCTCCGAGACGGCTATTACCTGGTCATGGTCGTGCGCACGGGCGACCGGATGCCCTGCCCCCGCTGTGGCGCCACCCTCAAAGTGTCGCTCCGCAGTTCGACCGTCGTGACCTGTGACACCTGTCGGCAGCGGGGCTTGGAATACCGCATTCCCGCGGCGCATTATCCGCTCGACGATACGCTCATTGACCACCTGAAGAGCATTGACCCGCTGCGCGGCATGTCCAAGGCCCTGCGGGCCAAGGTCGAGGCCCACAACGCCCGGGTCACCGAGCAGCAGCAACAAGCCGTCTTGACGCAGTTGACCGACAAGGCCAACGACGACTTTAATCGCATCGCCGGTATCCCCTCGGTGGGCTACACCGGCCCCGCACTGACTTTGCCCTAAGGAGGCCCCCATGGCTGATGCCGAGTTTTTTGTCCGCCGCAAGCCCTACGCCACCGAGCAACTAACCGTCTCTACCGCCGTGGTGTCGCCCACGACGGCCAAGGTCGATAACACGGGCGCGCTCTTCAACTTCAAGGCGACCGCCGCTGACGTCGAAGTGGGCAGCAACGGCATCATCTACACGCTTGATGGGTCCACACCCTCGGCTACCAATGGCCTGACCCTCTCCAGCGCCAAGCTCACCCTTGCGGGCTACCAAAAGGTCAAGACGCTGAAGATGCTCCGCAGCGGCGGGTCCGACGCCACCGTCAACATCACCTACTACAAGGAGTAGCCCATGCGCACCTTCAAGCAGCTGCAAGATGCCGTCTTGCAGTGGATGGCTGATGGAGGCGACACGGGACTGCTGCGCACGCTGGTCAAGGACGGCCTGAACCGCACCCACCAGAATCTGCTGAACGACGACCGCTACGACTTCATGGTGTGGCCGCGCAACGAGACGCTCAGCGTCATCGCCAACCAAAAAGTTTACGCTCTGCACCCCCGGTTCCAGCAACCCCTTTACTTCTACAACCCCGACACAAACATCTACCTCGAAGAAATCCCGCCCAAGGGCCTGATGGAATCCCAGGCCGACTGGGACGATGGGGACACCGACGAGGTGGACCGTTTTATGCTGACGGGCGTCTCGAAGGTCCAAGCGCAGCCCGCCACGGCGGGCGTGGTTACTGTGACGTCGGCGGGCACCGCATCGGCAAACCAGTCTGTAATCATCACAGGGATCAGCAGTGGCGTTCCCGCAACCGAGACCCTAAGCAGTGGCAGCAGCTGGACCAGTCTGACGGGCACTACCACGTTTGAGGTGATTGAGGACGTCACCAAAGTGGGCACGGCGTGGGCCCATACACTGACTCTGACCTGTGGGGGCACGACCATCCTGGTGCTTCCCGCCAGTGAGTGGGGTGTCCAATACCGCATGTTCGAGCTGGTCGAGAATCCCTCAACGGCCCAGACGGTCCTCTACCGCTTTTACCGGCAACCCCGGCAGCTCAGCCAAGACAACGACATTCCAGACCTGCCCGGCGACTTTGACGACATCCTCGTCTACCAGACGCTGCTGGCCATGGTGGGGTATACCCGGGCCACGCCCGATGAGCAGCAGCTCTGGCAGGCCCAGATTCGGCGCCTGACCGACGTGCTCCAGATGACCTACCGCTCCTCTCGCACGATGGGCGGACGGCCCACCTATACCCGCTACATCCCGAGGGTCTGATGGAAGACCTCTACCAAGAGCAAGCCAGCTTTGCGGGCGGGGTGCAGCCGGGCACACCCGTGGACCGTGTGCCCGAGACCGCCGTGGCCAGTGGCATCAATACGGCCTTCCGCGACATCGGGTCGGGGTTGTCCCTACTGGGATGCCGCCCGGGGCTGACTGCCGTCAACACCACAGCCCTTGGCGTTAGCGTCGGCGGAGACCCGCACCTGGACTTTGCGCGCCTCTACACCTACGACACGGGGAGCACCTACACGAATTATCTGGCTGTCGTCAATCGGAACGGCAAACTCTATTACAAAAACCCCAACAACACTTTTACCAGCGAACTCACGCTGCCCGCTGGATGGGGCTACGCCAGTGGCACCAAGTGTTTTAGCGCGGGCGATGTGCCCATTGACGGGGCCGTCTTCAACAACCGGCTGTTTCTCATTAAGCAGTCGGCGACCCGTGAACTTCGGTCGTTCAGCGGCACCACCGCCGTGCCGTGGGGCCTGTTGCCCCCCAGTAGTGCCGTCGTTACCGATGTCGGCAGTGGTGTGAACCTTCCGGCGGGGACCTACGACGTCGCCACCACGACCTATCACAGCACCACGGGGGCCGAGTCCAACCTGTCTGCCACGACCACCGTGACCATCACGGCGGGCGAGCGCATCCAAATCGTCATTACCCCTACGCAGGCCGAGGCCAGCCTCTACACGCATGTACGTGTCTACCTGCGGCAGCAATCGACCCAGTCCCGCTTCTATCTGGTCAGCTCCCTGGGCACAGGTGGCAACATCACAATGCCCGCCTACCTGTCGTCCACGACCGTCTACGTGGACCTGACCCAAGCACAAATTACGGCGCAGACCACGCAGAGCCCTTTGGGCACGGAAAATACGCCCCCGCCTACAGACGCCAAATTTGTCTGTGTGTTTGGGCGGCGCCTCCTTGTTGCGGATGAGCGCAACGTCTACTGGTCGCGGCAAGACAAACCCGACAACTTCCCGCCCCTGAACTTTGAGCCCATCGAAACGGGCGAGGGCGACACCATCACGGCCATCTACCCGTTCAGCGACCAAGTGGCGCTGGTTTTTACCTCGACCGCTATCTGGGGCATCTTTGGTAACAGCCCCGATACGTGGACGATTAAGGCCATTGACCATACTATCGGCTGCCTCTCCCACCTGAGCCTTGTTGAATTCGACGGCAAACTGGGCTGGTGGTCCGACGCCTACGGGCCAGTCGTCTATGATGGCAACACGATTACCAAGCTGGGCGAGCGTGACTTGGGGCGGGACCTCTATACCAGCGCCCTAAATCTGGGGCGGATGTCCTATAGTTGGGCGGGGCACGACGCCAAGTATAGCCGCGTGTTGTGGGCGGTGCCTGCGCTGGGCAGTAGTCGCAACAATCGCCTGTTGGCCTACAACTATCAAGTGGGGCGATTTGAGTCTGAGCAGTGGGACCCGATGCCTGCCGCCAGCCTGTCCATGGGGTATTCCAGTGACGACTCGCTCAAGCTCTTTCTGGGCAGCGATAAAGGCCACCTCTTCTACTTTGACGAAACGATCCGCAACGATGGGGTGCCCAGTGGCACCGTCACCGGCACCTTTACCGGAGCCGCCAGCATCTCGACCATCAGCGGCACGGGCTTTTATACGACGGGCGATGGCCTCACGGGGCGCTGGGTCCTGATTCTGGATACAGAGCAGCGGCCTGTCGCCAAGGTGGAAATTGCCAGCAATACCAGCACCACCCTGACGCTGGCCACCACCTTGACTACTTTGCAGGTTGGCCCCACCTATACCTACTACATCGGTAGCCCGGACTTGCGCCTGTCCACTCGGGCCTACGATATGGGGCGCACGTTTTTCCGCAAGCGCTTCGACCGCTTGTATCTGCATGTCAGCTCGCCGCTGAATGGGGCCCAAGCCGTCTACCTGACAACCCAGGTTAATTTTGAGACCCGGGGCTTGGTTAACGCCACCAGCCTGAGTTTGGGCGGGGCACTCTGGGATGCTACTACCAGCCTGTGGGACAGCAGCCTCTGGGTGGGCACCCAAAACATCAAAAAGCGGCTGCCTCTCTTTACCCCCGCCACCAACCTCCAGGTCACGCTATACCAGTCCACCACCAATCAGGATGTGGTTTTGCGGACGGTGGGGCTGCTGGCGGGTGTGCAATCGGACCGAAACTATGCCTAGCATCACGGGCCTGAGCCAAGTCGCCCAGGACGCGGATTTCCTCCGCCAAGTGCCCTTTCGCCAATATGAGCGCGTCTCCGTCAGCTTTACCGTAGCCGATACCGACACCCCGGTGCCCTACACCAAACTGACGAGCAGCAACCCCAACATCATCCGATTTCTTGACATTGGAGACAAAAGCGTGTATACTGCATCTACGGGTGTGTCCACGCCCACCCATGTCTACCGAACCCCGGTGCCGTGGGAGACGCCCGGCCTCCTCTTTCTCCGGGCGAGCACGGTGCCCTACAGCACCGACCTGCTGCTCTTTGTGGAGCGTGCTTAATGGCAATTACGATTCCGAATACGTTTGTGGCGGGGACCAAGATTGAAGCCTCGCCGGTTAACGCCAATTTTGCGGAGACGGCCAACGCGGTCGATAAGCGCGGTGACACCCTCACGGGCAATCTGGGGGCGAACGCGGGCATCACCGTGGACGGCGTCGATGTCTCCACCATCCCCAATACCGCAGGCACCTTTAACCCCCTCTTTGCCCAAGTTGTCATCGGCAGCGCCGACACTAATGGCATCCGACTGGACCTTGAGTCGGGCACCCTGGCCGTCCGCGAAGGCGACGACAGCGCGTATGGCCCCCTCATCTCAGGGCTCCTCACCACGAGCGGCAACCACGTCCCCGCTAGCAACGACGGCGGCAGCTTGGGCATCTCAGGCACCGCGTGGGCTGACCTCTTCTTGGCGTCAGGCGGTGTAGCGAATTGGAATGCTGGGGATACCACCCTCACGCACGCCTCGGGCAAACTGACCTTGAGCGGGTCTGGGGCAGGCACCTTGGAGGTCAAGGGGGCTGTCCTCCCCACCGTCTCCAACACCCCCGCGCTGGGCAGCAGCTCATTTATGTGGGCCGACCTGTTCCTCGGCGATGGGGCGGTCGTCAACTTCAACAACGGCGACGTGACCATCACGCACAGCACCAACACCCTGACCTTCGCCGGGGCGTCGTCGGGCTACGCGTTCAGCGACGGCCCGATTACGAACGCGCTCGGAGCCGCTGCCACGCCGTCCTACACATTTTCTGGTGACCTCAACACCGGCATCTTCTCGTCCGCTGCGGACACGCTGAATTTCAGCACGGGCGGGTCGGAGCGCATGCGCATCGACTCCTCCGGCAACGTGGGCATCGGTACTGCGTCGCCCAACACACGACTGACTGTTACTGGAAGCGCCTCATCCATTCAACTTTATCACGATGTCTGCTCCATTCGTTTTGCGTCCACACCACGAATAGTTGGTACATGGGGGCAAACATTTCTGATGCGGTAAACGGCGGTTTTATTATTGGTTCTGGCGCTGATATCGGTACCGGCACCGAGCGCATACGGATCGACAGCAGCGGCAACGTGTCGCTCGCCAACGCCAATACGATGCTTGGCTGGGTTACAACAGATAATTTTACTCCAGCGGGTGGGAATCCGACTCCACACTACGGATTTGGTCGTGGCGCATTTGGTACTAATACGGTTGGTATATCAGGGTATGCTGGCTTGGCTTTATACACCGGCGGCACCGAGCGGATGCGCCTCGACGCCAGCGGCAACGTCGGCATCGGGACGACGAGTCCGAGCAATCTTCTGCATGTTAGCAGTAGCAGTGCAGGTGCAAATGTTCTTGCGTTGATCGAAAACACAAACGCGGATTCTGGCGGC
>Ga0194129_10008244_pt1 | contig 12134 bp, 7 predicted proteins | sample TA2KigCa35mmetaG_FD_150862 | JGI IMG/M metagenome (GOLD analysis project Ga0194129, IMG submission 150862) | Freshwater microbial communities from Lake Tanganyika, Tanzania - TA2015038 Kigoma Deep Cast 35m | ecosystem: Environmental > Aquatic > Freshwater > Lake | place: Tanzania: Lake... | reverse complement strand
CGGCTGAGCCCGCGAAGAAGGCTGAGCCCGCGAAGAAGGCCGAGCCCGCGAAGAAGGCTGAGCCCGCGAAGAAGGCTGAGCCCGCGAAGAAGGCTGAGCCCGCGAGCGAGGAACACGATCCCGAGGGCGACGAGCACGAGGACGTCGAGGACTCCGACGACGATGAGCCCGAGCTGCGCGGCGAGCCCTGGGGCCACCCGCTGACCAGGCTCGAGCATCGCTGGACCTGGCTCGAGACGCGTCTGCTCGCGCTGGCCCTCGGGGCTCTCGTCGTCACGCTATGCGTGTGGCTCGGCATCCGCGGCATGAAGGACCCCATCGAGACGGGTTCGCCTGCCGGGACCCTCTGGCGCGCGATCGTGGGGATGAGCGTGCTCGGTGGTCTGACGCGTTACGCGAGCGGCAAGGCCGGCTGGGAAGAGCGCCAGCGGACCTTCGCGACCCTCGGGGTGGTGCTCGTCGGCGCCTTCCTGGCGAAGTCGTGGCGCACCGTCGGCATCGAGTATTTCGGAAACCTGCTCGACTGGCTCCAGCAGGGCTCGTCGATCGCGCTGTTCGGTGGACTCAAAGGCATCAGCACGCGCTTGACGATGCTGGTTGCGCTGATCGGCGCGTCGCTCGCCTGCTCGACGGGCACCCACATCAACATCGACATCGTCGTGCGTTTCATCCCGGCGAGCTGGCGCAAGGGCGCGCACCTCGCCTCGACGCTCGGCGCTGCGGTCGTGTGCCTCGTGTCCTCCTGGGGCTTCTTCGACTTCATCGCGGTGAGCGGCTTCAAGGCGCAGCCCGAGGCGAGCGCCTCGGCCAAGGCAGAGCAGGTGCTCCACGAGATGGGCGATCACGCCTTCGCGCTCCGGAAGCAACTCGGGCTCGATCTCGATGCCCTCCCCACGGTGCTGGGCGGCGGCAAGTGGAGCGCCAACGAGCGGATGAACGGGGCGCAATGGAACGCGTTCCTCGACCAGGGAGGCTTCGTCGAGCGCTTCGGGAAAGAGAAGGTCGACGCCCTCCGCGCTGGCCCCGCCGAGCTCAAGGCGCCGCGCCGCCCGTTCGTCGTCCTTCCGGACGAGGCCGCCGCCGGCGTCTTGATCCACGACATGGACCTCCTGTTTCCGGCCGGCTTCCTCATGATCGGACTTCGGATGCTCCTGCGCGTCGCCATGGTGTTGAGCGGCCAGATCACGCTCGACGAGGAGCCTGAGCTCGACGACGACGACGGCGGCGGCGAAGCCCCGAGCCACGCGAAGGAGGCCGCCTGATGTTCCAGCTACTCGGCATCATCATCGCCGTGCTCGCGGTCGCGGGCATGCCCTTGTTCGCGGTGCTCGGCGGCATTTCGATCGTCAGCTGGTTCGCGAGCCCGGATGCGCGCCACCACTTCCTGCGGCACGTCGCGGCGAACGTCCTCGACGACAAGTTCGCGGACTCGACGATCCTCGTGACGATCCCCCTGTTCGTCTTCGTCGGCTACCTGATGGCCGAGTCGAAGACGCCGGAGCGCATCGTCCGCGCGGCCGGTGCGGCGCTCGGCTGGTTGCCCGGCGGTCTCGCGATCGTGTGCATTTTCGCGACCGCGATCTTCACCATGCTGACGGGCGGCAGCGGCGTCGCCATCGTCGCGATCGGCGGCCTTTTGTTCCCGGTGCTCCTGAAGCAAGGATACCCCCGCAGCTACTCTCTCGGCCTCGTCACGACGGCCGGCGCGGTGGGTCTCTTGCTACCGCCGAGCCCGCTCGTCCTCATCTATTGCTACGTCACCGGCATCGACGTCGGCCGGACCTACAAGGCGACGATCGTGCCGGGGCTCGTGCTCGTCGCGCTCCTCGCCCTCCACGCCATCTACGTCGGCATCAAGACGAACGTTCCGAAGCAGGAGTTCGACCTGCGAACGCTCGGGCGCGAGCTGTGGATGATCAAGTGGGAGGCGATGGCGCCGCTGCTCGTCCTCGTGGGTCTCGGCAGCAGCTTGATGGAACTCCACGAGTCCGCCGCTGCCGCGGCGCTCTACACGCTCATCGTCGAAGTCTACATTTACGGCGACTTGACCTGGAAGAAGGTCCTCAAGGTCGCGAAGGACTCGATCGCGCTGTCTGGCGCCATCATCGTGATCCTCGCGATGGCCGCGGCGCTCACGAACTACATCATCCACGCCGGCATCCCGCGCGATCTCCTCGACTGGTTCGTCGCAAAGGGGATGAACCAGCCCTGGCAGTTCATCCTCGTCCTCAACGTCTTCCTCTTCATCATGGGGATGCTGATGGACGGCTTCAGCGTGCTGCTCGTCGGCTTGCCGCTGCTCGTGCCGCTCGCTGCGAACTTCGGGCTCCACCCGTTCTACCTCGCGGTGATGTTCCTCCTGAACCTCGAGATCGCCTACATCTCGCCGCCGGTCGGGCTGAACCTCTACATCTCGAGCTTCCGGTTCCGCAGGCCGGTCGTCGAGATCTACCGCGTCGTGATGCCCTTCCTCGCGATGCTCATCGGCGGGCTGCTCGTCGTCATCTTCGTTCCGAGCCTCTCGAGCTTCACGGTGCACGACGAGACCGAGCGACTCCGCGCCGAGGCTGCGAAGCTCGGCATCGCACCGCAGCAGGCCTGGGCCCTCGAGTGCATCCAGGAGGACCGCAACAACGTCCTGCCCTGCAAGGCCGAGGACATCGCGAAGTGGGGCAAGGACGGCAAGGGGGCCGTTGATGCCGCGGCGGCCGACGACAAGGACGTCGACGACTTCGACGATGATGACGACGACGACGACGACCTCGACACCAAGGCGGCCGCCTCGCGGGCCCAGGGCGCGGGTCCGGGGTCGAGTGCTGCTCCCGCCGGGAGTGCTGCTCCCGCCGGGAGTGCTGCTCCCGCCGAAGAGGACGACGACGACGATGATGACGACTGAGCAGGGTTGCGTTCCGTCAATCATGCGGGCGCTCCGCTGACCCTCGCCGCGCATGCTCGAGCTCGCCGCGCCTCGTCCGCTCCCGGGATGCGGTGAGGCGCCGGTAGGGTCTTTCATTGAAACCCGCGCCCGGGCCGGATAAGACCTCCGTTATGTTTACGAACGGCAAGCTCGGGACGTTCGTGCTCGCTGGCGCGCTCGCGCTCGGCAGTACGGGCTGCATCAAGAAGATCCTGCTCAACGGCCAGATCGAGTCGACGCGCAAGGCGTCGGCCGCCCTGAACTCCGTCAGCGACTACGAGATCGCACGTGGCGCGGCGTTCGCCGGAATCGCGCAGTTCGAGGGGATGCATTACCTCGCCCCCGACAACAAGGACGCGATGTTCCTGCTGCTTCGCTCATGGGCGGCCACCGGCTTCGGCTTCATCGAGGACGAGATGGAACAGGCCGAGGATCTCCACGGCGAGGACAGCGAGCTCGCGGTTTACCACCGGGCGCGCGCCGTCACGGCTTACGCCCGCGCGATTCACTACGGGACGAAGCTGCTCGAGTCGAAGCACGCGGGCTTCGAGGCCTCGCAGAAGGGACCCGCGGAGATCCGCGAGTACGTCCAGCATTTCACCCACAAGTCCGACGCCGAGCCCTTGATGTGGATGGCGCAAGCGTGGCTGAGCCGCGTCAACCTCGTCGTCGCCGACGACATTCAGGCGGCCGGCACCGTCCACGTCGGCGTCGCGCTCGCCGAGCGCGCCGTCGAGCTCGACGAGACCTACAACAACGCGTCGGCGCACGTCGTGCTCGGAGCGTACCACTCGCGCAGCAAGACCGCGGAGACGGAGCTGCCACTCGCGAAGCAGCACTTCGAGCGCGCGTTGCTCCTCACCGAGGGCAAGTCGCTCCTCGCGAAGTTCAACCTTGCGGCCAAGTACTACTGCACGATGCAGGATCGCGCGAACTTCGAGAAGCTCCTGCGCGAGGTCGTCGAAGCGGGGGACGTGCAGCCCGAGCAGCGGCTGCCAGGGTCGATCGCGAAGCGCAAGGCGAAGCGCTACCTGTCGGAGCGGCGCATGAAGGACTGCGGTTTTGGTGCGATCCCTGCCAACGCGGTCGCGCCGGCTGCGCCCGCCGGTGCGGCGGACGACGACGACGACGACAAGGAGTGAGTCGCCCCGTAGCCCCGGGCGACGCTGCGACGCCGCAGGTCCGTCGCCCAGGGGTCGGCGAGTCTGCTCCCCGAAATGGCCACGGCCGACGCGCTCCTCCTCGAGCCGTCGGCCGTCGCGCTCCCGGGACGGGGAGCGCCACACCGAGCCGGCGGTGAACGCCTGCCCGGTGCGGGACAATCAGTAGCGGTAGTCGTCGCGCTTGTACGGGCCGTTCGCGTTGACGCCCAGGTACTTCGCCTGCTTGTCGGTGAGCGTCGTCAGCCGCACGCCGAGCTTGTCGAGGTGGAGCCGCGCGACCTCCTCATCGAGGTGCTTCGGGAGCCGGTACACCTTCTTCTCGAGCTCGTCCTTCTTTGCCCAGAGCTCGAGCTGAGCGAGCACCTGGTTCGTGAACGACGTGCTCATCACGAAGCTCGGGTGCCCCGTGGCGCAGCCGAGGTTGAGGAGACGGCCCTCGGCGAGAATCAGCACCGAGTGGCCATCGGCGAAGCGCCACTCGTCGAACTGCGGCTTCACGTTGATGCGCTCGGCGCCCGAGCGCTCGAGCTCCGCCATCTGGATCTCGTTGTCGAAGTGGCCGATGTTGCCGACGATCGCCTTGTCCTTCATCCGGGCCATCTGGTCGACCGTGATGACGTCGCACGAGCCAGTCGCGGTGATGAAGATGTCGGCCTTCGAGAGGTAATCCTCGGCCGTGGCGACCTCGTAGCCTTCCATCGAGGCCTGGAGCGCGCAGATCGGGTCGATCTCCGTGATGATGACGCGGCAGCCCTGGCCACGGAGCGACTGCGCGCAGCCCTTGCCGACGTCGCCGAAGCCGCACACGATCGCGATCTTGCCGCCGAGCATCACGTCGCTCGCGCGGTTCAAGCCGTCGATCAGCGAGTGGCGGCAGCCGTAGATGTTGTCGAACTTGGTCTTGGTGACCGAGTCGTTCACATTGATCGCTGGGAACAGCAGCTCACCGCGCTTTTCCATCTCATAGAGGCGATGAACGCCCGTCGTCGTCTCCTCGCTGACGCCGCGAATGCTCTTCGCGACGGTGGCCCAGCGACCCGGCTGCTTCTTCGCGATGTCGCGGATCGTCTGGAGGATGATGCCCCACTCGGCGGGGTCGTTGGCGGCGTCGAACTCGGGGATCTTGCCGGCCTTCTCGAACTCGAGCCCCTTGTGGACGAGCAGCGTCGCGTCACCGCCGTCGTCGACGATCATGTCGGGACCGCTGCCATCCGGCCAGGTGAGCGCCTCGTTCGTACACCACCAGTACTCTTCGAGGGTCTCGCCCTTCCAGGCGAAGACGGGCGTGCCCGAGGGCTTCTCGACAGTGCCGGTCTTGCCGACGACGACGGCGGCCGCGGCCTGGTCCTGCGTGCTGAAGATGTTGCAGCTGCACCAGCGGACATCGGCGCCGAGCTCGCTCAGGGTCTCGATCAGCACAGCAGTCTGCACGGTCATGTGCAGCGAGCCCATCACCTTCACGCCCGCGAGAGGCTTCGACTTCCCATGGCGAGCGCGAAGCGCCATCAGCCCGGGCATCTCCTGCTCGGCGAGGCGGATCTCCTTGCGTCCCCAATCGGCGAGCGAGAGGTCCTTCACTTTGTAGTCTTTGCGCATCGTCGTCATGTTCGTTTCCCGGCTAAGAGTTGCCACTTCAGGTGTCGGTCAGGTCCTTCGCCGCACCACGCGGCGGGGAGTCGGGTGCGGCGGACCTCGCATAGTCCCGCCGCGGAGGCCAGGGTCGACAGCTCCTCGCCATCGAAGCCCAGCCACAGATCGGCCTGCTGTTCGCGCAGCGCCTCGTCGCGGTGTGGCTCGTAATCGATCACGACCACCGTGCCGCCGCGTCGTGCGAGCCGCGTCAGCGCCTTCATCGCGCGTGCCGGAGCGGGGGCGTGATGAAGGACACGCACCGCGAACACGGCGTCGGCGCCCGAGCCGGGCTTCGCGCGCGAGCCTCCCTCGGTCGCGGAGCGTGCGGCCCGCTGTACGGCGGACTCGATCTCGGGGCCGTCCAGCTCTCCTCGGACGAAGCGGACGTTGCCGAGCCTGCGTGCGGTGACGCGCTCCCGGGCGAGCTCGAGCTGGGCATCCGAACGGTCGAGCGCGACCACCTTGTCGAACAGCGGAGCGAGCACCTCGAGCAGCGCACCGTCGCCCGTGCCTGCGTCGACGGCGAGGCGGCGCTCCGGGATCAGTGGCGCCACGGCGGAGAGGTAGGCCGCGAGCTCGTCGGGGGGGCCCGAACCCAGGGCTCGGCCACCACGCGCGAAAAAGGCCCGCGTCTCGGCGTCACGCGCGGCGACCACCGCGGGCACCCGCTCGAGGGTGCCGTCAGCGCGGCAGAGCTCGAGACCGGCGTCGATGGCGTCGCGGATTACCGTGTCCGCCGAGCCGCCCGGCGCGATGCGCAAGAGAACCCAGGTGCCCTGGCGGCGAGCGTCGAGCAGTCCCGCCTCTCGGAGCGACGCGGCGTGCCTCGACACCTTGGGCTGCAGCTCTCGAAGGAGATCTGCGAGTTCCCCGACCGCGAGCTCCTCGACCGAGCATAGCGCGAGCAGCTTGAGGCGCGTCGGATCGCCGAGGAGCTTGTAGAGCTCCCACCGAGCACCGGCGCGGTGCTCTCGGCCCATCTCGGCGGCGACTGTCATGGGCCTCGGTCTATTCCAATATTCGCAATCGTGCAAATACGAACGCGACCGCCAATGATGCTGCTAGCCTCGAGGTCCCGGAGGAGCGGCCTGCTGGCGGGCCAGGAAGAGGGGAGGCTCGAGCGTGCAGGCATGGGAGGCGGAAGCGGAGGTTCGGTGTGCCCATGCGGCCGAGTGCGGTGCGTGTCCGCTCATGCCGCGAGGTTACGAATCCCAGCGTCGAGCCAAGGCCGAGCGTGTCGCCGAGGCCACGGCGCGGTTCGGTTTGCCCGTCGTGAGCGCCATCGCTTCGGTCGACCGTCCTTCATCGATCGAGGCCTACCGGCGCCGCGCGAAGCTCGTCGTCTCCCGCGGGGCGGACGGGGTCTCCGCCATCGGGCTCTTCCGACGGAACGACAACCAGCTCGTCGTCGACATCCCCGACTGCAAGGTCCTGAGCCCCGCCATCGCCGCGTTCGTTCGCGAGCTCCGTGCGCTCGTCACGACTCCGCCGCCCGAGCTCGCGCCGCTGCTCGTCGCGCGGTCCGAGGACGGGGCCGGCGTCCTCTCCGGCATCGATGTTCGCGAGCTCCGGTCGGTGGTCGTTGGCGACGACGCGGCGGACTCCGGTGGCGTTCTCCTCACGCTGTCGCTCGTGGCCGAGCGCGCTGCGCCCGTCGAGGTCTTGCGCGAGGCGGCGCGTGCCCTTCGCCAGCGATTTCCCGTCGTTCATGGCGTCGCCGCCCAGCTGCGGTTCTCGGGGCGTCCCGCGGCACAGACCTCCGAGACGGTGACGCTGTCCGGCGCGTCGGAGCTCCGCGACACGATCGACGACGGGGCCGCCACGCCGACCTACCAGCTCGTGTCGCACGCCTCGTTTTTGCATGTTCATCGCGGACAGGCCGCGGCGCTCTACCGCATGCTCGTCGAGCAGGTCGGACGCGCGGTCGGCGCGACGCCCGGGCGGGTGCTCGACCTCTATGGTGGGACCGGCGCCATCGCGTTGACCCTCGCCGGCGCGGGGCACTCGGTCACGCTCGTCGAGTCGAACCCGGGGGCGGTCTCTCTCGCGACCCGCGCCGCCCAGGCGCAGCGCCTCGCTGTCGAGGTCGTCTCGGGAGAGGTCGCGTCGGTTACGAAGGCGCTCGCCGCCGCGGGCGTGGCCTTCGACGTCGTGGTCGCGAACCCCCCGCGCCGAGGACTCTCGCCGGCTGCGCGCGAGGCGATGGCTGCCCTCGGTGCGCGCCGCATCGTCTACGTCGCTTGCGAGCTCGACAACCTGAGCCGGGACCTCGAGCACCTCGCCCGGCTCGGCTATCGGGTGCGGTCGCTGCTGCCGCTCGACATGCTGCCGCTCACCGAGGAGGTGGAGGTGGTCGCGCTGCTCGAGCGTGCGCCGATCCCGGCCCCCGAGGTGCTGCACGTCGACGCGTCGCTGGTGGCGCTCGCGAAGCCAGCGCACGAGCCCATCGTCTTGCAGGCGGAATATCCGTCGAGCCTGGTGGAGCGCGCGCGCGACGAGATCGACGGCGGTGATTGGGTCCCGGTGCTCTCGGTCGATCCCGGTGAGAGCGGTGTCTGCTTGTTCGCGCGCGATGCTCGCCAGGCGGGGCGTTTTCGCGAGTCCCTCGAGCGGACGGGCCGCATCGTCTACCTCGCCGCGGCGCGTGGCGTGACGCCGACGAAGGGCGCGATCGCCCGGGAGCTGCGTGACGACGACGAGGCCGCGATGGCGCGCACCCGCTACCGCAGGCTCGCGCTCGGCGGCGGGCACTCAGTGTTGCGCGTCGTGCCCGAGCGGCCCGTGCCGCATCAGGTGCGTCGGCACCTTGCGGCGATCGGACATCCGGTGCTCGGAGACATGCGCTACGGACACGCGCCGACGAACCGCTATTTCGAGGAGAAACACGGTCTGGATCGCAGCTTCGTTCACCTCGTTCGGGTCGAGTTCGAGCACCCCGACAGCGGCGAGCGACTCCTCGTCGAGGCGCCGCTCGCCTCGGATTTGCGGGCTGCCCTGGTGCGGGCGTCCGACGACTCGGTCCTGCAATTCCTCGAGCAGAAGCAAGCTCTCGGCGTCGCGGGGAGCCGCGTCGTCCCGCGCGACGACGAGCCGGCGAGCGAGCGCGTGCCTTCGAGCACCCGCGAGCCGGGACCGGAGAGCATCGCCGCGGCCTACCGCCAGGGTCCGGTGTCGATCCGGGGTCGGACCCCACTCGAGCGCGACGATGCGCCCCGAACGATCCGCGGTGAGCTGGTCGGCGGCGATGACCCGGAGGATCTCTGAGCGCCCGGACGAGGAAGGCTCGCGCGCTGTGGCTCGGGCGGCGGCGCTACGAGCCCATCCACGAGCTCCAGCAAGCCCTGCAAGAAAGCCGCGAAGAGGGCGATGGGCGCGACGTCGTGTTGCTCCTCGAGCACGATCCGGTGATCACGCTCGGACGCAGCGCGGACCCGGGGAACGTGCTGCTCGCCCGTGAGGTGCTCGGGCAACGCGGCGTCGATCTCGTCGCGACGGGGCGCGGAGGCGACGTGACCTACCACGGGCCGGGTCAGCTGGTCGGCTACCCAATCCTCGATCTCCGGCCCGATCGTTGCGACGTGCGTCGCTACGTTCGAGCGCTCGCGGAGGTCGTGATTCTCCTCGGTCGCGAGCACGGGATCGAGGCTGGGGTCGTCGACGGGATGATTGGCGTCTGGGTCGATGCGCTCGAGCCACACGTGTGGGCCGGCCAGGCTTGGTCGCGGCGCATCGAGAAGCTCGGCGCCATCGGGGTCCGACTCTCGCGCTGGGTCACGATGCACGGCTTCGCCCTCAACGTCGCGACCGACCTCGCCGACTTCGACATGATCGTCCCGTGCGGGATCCGCGAGCACGGCGTAACTTCGCTCGCGAAGCTCACGCACACGGCGCCGCGCCTTCACGACGTCGCGCTGGCCGCAGCGCCCTCGCTCGCGCGAGGGCTCGACTACGCGATCGACTCGGTCGAAGACGCCTCGACGGCCTCCCTCGAGGACCTGCGCGCCGAGCTCCTCGGCTCGGCGCGGGGCGGCTGACGACGGCGCGACGGGCCGTCCGTCGACGCGTGGTCTTGCTCCAAACCCTGGGGACGCTGTGCTACGACGCTTCGCATGCGAACGATTGCGGCGCTCGTCCTCGCCGGTGGGTGCTTGCACGCCGCGCCGGCGCGCGCCGGAGAGTTCGCGACCAACGGTGCGTTCGCTTTCGCGAAGAACGCTGCGGTGACGCTCGATTTCGAGGAGGAGGCGCTGCCGCCATCCGCCGACCCCGCCGAACCGCCGCCGAAGCGGATGGTGGTGGACGACGCCCTCTCGGGCGACGCGGTGTTGGCGATCGCGCCGTACCAGTCGACGGCGTTCGCGGTGTCCGTGCCGAAGGAACTCGCCACCTACCGCGTCAGCGCCTGGATTCGCGGTGGCGAGGCGGTCGGGCTCCTGACGACGAGCATCGATGGCGCGCGCGTCGACGAGGTCGCGACCCTGTATCCCACCGGGCGCATGACGAGCGATGGCTGGGTCGAGCTCGCGAACCAGGGGGTGCGCATCGACGGACGCTCCACCGTGACCGTTGGCGTGTTCTCGCCAAGTGGCGCCCAGGTCGATGCGATCGAGCTCGTCCGCGACGGTGATGCGAGCGCGGCGCCGGGCCGCTCGTGCCTCGGGGTTCAGGACGCTTCGGCGTGCGGCGTCGGCGAGGTTTGCACGTGGGGAACGTGTCGCGCGATGACGGGATGGGTACCGCCGATCCCGGCCGAGCGGGACGCGGTCGCGGCGTACCTCGCGAACCGCCTCGAATTCTTCTTCGGTCCCTACGACAATCGCACCCGCGACCTGCCCGCCGCGCGCGTCGCGCTCGAGGCGATGCGCCACGCGAAGGATCCGTGGAGCTACTGGAATGGGTTCCTCCTCGCACTGCGGCGCCTTCACGACAGCCACACCGGCATGGGCGGTTCGCTCGCCGATTACGCGCTCCGCAACCCACGGCCCATCGATGCGTGTTTCCTCGAGGGCGACGCCGACTGGTCGCATGACGTCGCGCCCTCCGATCCGCTCTACCGCGACGTGCTGGTCTCGCACGTCGGTGCGGCGCGAAACCTCGGTCTGCGTTCGGGAGACCGCCTCGTGCGCGTCGACGGGCGCCACCCGATCGACTGGGCTCGCTCGATGATCGAGGTGAGCTGGTCGCTCGGCTCGGCATCGAATCATCGCACCTTCGCCGAGTACGCGGCGGCGCTGCGCTCGCTCATCTCCCGCTACGCGCGCACCATCGAGGTCGTTCGATGCTCCGAGTCCGGTTGCGGCGCGGTCGAGACGATCGACGTCCTCGCGTTGCCGCCGCTCGGAGCCGACGAGTCGCTGAGCCCCACGCTCTGCGACAATCGCCCCGTTCGCCACGTGCCCGAAGCACCGACCGACCACCAGGGCGCCGAGGACGTGTTCGCGGGCTTTCTCGCGGGCGTTCCCGAAGACGAGAAGCTCTTCGGCATCGAGTGGGATTCTTTCTACACCTCGACAGGCCAGGACGGCATCGGCCCGCAGCTGAAGCAGGCCGTCGCGAGCATCACGAGCGAGGCGGCCCGCGGCGTCATGCTCGATCATCGACGCGGCACCGGTGGCACCCTCGCGGGCCCGGAGATCCTTTGGAACTACGCGGTGAAGCGACGGCCGCTCACCTTCTTCGAGACGCGGAACCGCGCCGAGGACGAGCAGCCGACGCCCGCCGAAGGCAAGGCATTGTTCTCGGCAGCGATCGCGAACTCGTCGGTCGACTACGCCGGGAGCAACGCGGCCGAGCCGGTTCCGACGGCGGTCCTCCTCACCAGCGACATCTCGGCGAGCGATTGGTTTCCGCTCGGCATGAAGGGCGCTGCGAGGGTGCGCATGTTCGGACCCTACGAGACGAGCGGTGCGTTCTCGACGCGCTACGCGCTCGGCTATTGGCTCGGCATGAGCTTCACGCTCGCCTCGGGAGACACCTTCGTTGCCGACGGACGTTCGCTGAACGGCTTCGGCGCGGAGCCAGACGAGATCGTCGTCCCGCGGCAGTCCGACCTCGCGCGCGGCAAGGACACCGTCTTCGAGGCCGCGCTCGCGTGGCTTCGCTCGCAGCAGGAGCCGCCGCCATGACGCACGAGCGCCGCGTCACCCCACGGGCACTCTTCGCGGTGGCCGCCGTCGCCTTCGTGGGTGCGTCCATCGGGTCCGGCGGCTGTGCCGAGGAGCGGCTCGCGCCCGCTCCGACCGGCACCGCGGGCGTGGGCGGTTCGAACTCTCCGACCTCGTCGAGCGGCGGTGGCGGGGAGCCGGTGCGACGCACCGTGACGACCCGCAACCCCTTCGGAAATGTCGCGGTCTCCGACAACTTGCTGTGGGACGGTGACTTCGAGTGGCTCTCGAGCTTCGCAGACCAGTACGCCTGGCTCT
>Ga0194129_10008243_pt1 | contig 12134 bp, 14 predicted proteins | sample TA2KigCa35mmetaG_FD_150862 | JGI IMG/M metagenome (GOLD analysis project Ga0194129, IMG submission 150862) | Freshwater microbial communities from Lake Tanganyika, Tanzania - TA2015038 Kigoma Deep Cast 35m | ecosystem: Environmental > Aquatic > Freshwater > Lake | place: Tanzania: Lake... | reverse complement strand
ATATATCTAACACTGATCCTTTGTAATTCACTTGATGACTTACACCTTCTACTGATCTTACATTTCCTCGCCATTGAGATTGTGCTTCTTTACTTGCCATACCTACATACTTCTTATATTTATTACCTTGTTCATCTGTATGAACTCTACCCGGGGCTTCATCTGTACCTGCTAAATATGATCCTAACATGACAAAATCTGCACCACCTGCCAAACACTTTACCATATCACCTGTTGTCTTAATTCCACCATCTGCAATAATAGGTTTCTCATAGGTAGATTTAGCACAATCAAAAACACTAGCTAAAGTAGGAATACCATGTCCTGTTTGAATACGAGTAGTACAAATAGAACCACCACCTATACCTACACGAACTGCATCTGCACCATGATCAATTAAAAACTCATATCCGTCTCGTGTAGCTACATTGCCAGATATTACATAAATGTCTTTATGTCTTGCTTTCAATTCTTTTAATGTATCACCTACAATTTTAGTATGTCCATGTGCAACATCTAAACAAAATGTTGTGATGCCTGCATTAATAAACTTGTCTATACTGTCTAATTCATTACAGCCAAAAGCAACACAGGCATTATTAGCATTAAAAGAAAGATGAATACGATCAACAATACTATTATATCTATGGATGATACCAAGACCACCTTTAGATTGCATTGCGATTGCCATCTCTGTTTCTGTGACAGTAGTCATTGGTGATGAGATAATAGGTAAAGCATATTTTTGATTACCAAGAGATGAACTTAAATCAATTTCATCTCTTGATGCGATACTAGAATATTGGGGTGAAATGAGATAGTCATTGAAAGTCTTTAATAACATTTGTACTGAATCCTTTTTAAAACAAAGAAATTATACACTCAAATCATATAAGACAAAATAAAAAAAGAAAGGATATGCTTAAATGACAATCTTAAACATATTAAAAGAAAAACTAGCAAGCGAAAGCATCCAGTCAAAAGTCATTCAAGAATATACTGGCATATATTATGTGAAAGCATCTGACTTAACAACACAGGAAGTATTTTTTATTTTAACAGAAATGGAAATAGAAATAATGAATGAGAAAGAGAATGTTAAACTGCCTATTGAAGATTTAGATTTGGTTGTAAAAAAATTAAAAGATTTTTTACAAAAGTTGCAATGAAACTCAATCACCAACTGTTTAGGTTATGTAAGAAATGATTGATGATTGAAAAATCAGAAAGGACATAGCTAAATGCTTAGTCAAGACACCATTATTCAAATGTTTGATAAAGACATTTTAGTTTGTGAAGACACCTTGTTGTCTTTTGTTGAAAACAATTCTGAAGATGAAGATGTGATTGATGCTTTGCATCTCTTAAGCCACTATGTTGAAATTGATGTGATCACAGGACAAGGTGTTTTCACTCTCAAAGTTAAAGGATAAAAACATGAAAAACTACAACCTTAAATTCATTACAGATTTACAGACTATTGCTAATGAACTCACATATCACAATGATGATAGCATTAGCCTTATTACTCAAAATGATCTTGAAGTTTTCTTAAAGACTTTTGAAGGATCAGGCAAACTGCCATTCTCTTATGGCATTTCTTATTTAAGATCAAGAATGACTAATGACTATGAAAGTTTAAAATCACTTGTTGAACTTAGAAAAAAAGACATTCAAGAAAAACTAAAACAAAATGAAAGTATTCTAAAAATCACGGATGCTTTAAATTCTGTTGGCTCTATGCTAGATCAAACTAACATCAATTCATTTCCTTTAAGTAATTATCGTCAAAGTCTTGATGCTTTAATTGAGAAACTAGAAAATGATTATTGTATTTCAGTAGAAGATGACGATTTAACAAAGCCACTTACTGAAGCAGGTAAAGAGATGTTCGCTTTCTTAGATGCTTTAGAAAGTGAAATCAAAACTGAAATTTTAATGCCACCTAAAGAAGAGATTGCAGAACTTGTTAAGAAAATCTTTTTAGATTATGACTTGGCTACATATCTTATTTTTGAAGCTAGAAAATTTGAAAGAACTAGAAACTAAGAAAGGAAAACTCTCATGGGTTTAGATAACTTTTGGCTCATTCCCAAACAAACTGAAGAAAATCTTGCAGTATTTTCTAATGCACCACAAACTCAAGAATCACCTAAAAATGTTGAGTTTGAAAATGTTGAATATCATGGCAAACATCCTATTAATGTTGTAGGTGGTTTGTTTACAAGTAATGGCAATGGATCATTTAGAGGTAAATATTACTCAGCATTCTGTGATGCTATGCTAAATGAAAGAAATTGGCTATATAACTTTCATTTTAAATCTGAAATTGAAGATGCCTATAGCCAAATGAGTACATACCTTGATAAGTTCCTAAGTGAAGATGCTGAACAGCATTGGGAAGAATTTATTAAAGCAGGTAAAGAAACTGTTGTAGACTATTATGGCTGTTTTGATGAATACACTATGGATGAAGCAATTGATTTTATCCATATGTTTGAATATTACTCTACTGTTGAAAATATCTGTCTTAGTGCTTGGTACTAAGATAAAAAATAATTTATAAAAGTTGCAATGAAACATATTCGGTAAGTGTTATAGATATCATCCAAACAACAAACAAAGGATAAAAATCCATTATGGATAAGATCATTTCCCAAAAACAAATTCTTGAAAGCAAGATAAATGCTATCTTAGATATAGCATTTAACAAAAACACTGACATTCAAGAAATCAAGTACCTTAGTGGTGCAAATACACATGACAAAACCTATCTCATTTTTAGAATGACAGGTACTCAAAAGATTGGCATTGAAATCCTACTCTGTGATGAATATGGAGATGATTTCATTCTCTTTAAAATCATTAATGGAAATCCAAAAGAAGTCAATCAATATGAATACTTCACTCTAGATGCTAAATCATCCATTGATGACTTTATCCAACTCTTTCAAAAAGAACTTAACTATTTTCTTTCCTAAAAGGATTTAATAAAAATGGATTTACATTTTATTACTGAAAACACTAGAACTGTCATCTATAACACACCTAGACTTTCAGGTCTTGTTGCAGATTTATCTCTTGGCAAATATTCTTTAAGATATATCCTTGAAAAAGAAGATATGGATGCAGTCCTTGAATGTCTTACTGAAGATGAAAATGATCTTGAACTTAGCTTTCTGATTGACACTCTTAAAACATATTCAAAATTTAATGGTGTTGCAATCCCTGATTACAATCAATAACTAATTTTTCCTAAAATACATCCTTGTAAATAAAACTAAAATACCTAACATCATTATCAAATTATTCGCTTGATCTACATTTTGACAACTGCCACCTTGAAACTTTGTCTTTTTTGTATTCTCTTTATCTTCATACATCACAGGCATTAAATCATAATCCACCAATCTCATATCTCTTATCATCTGATCTATATCTTGCTTATTTACACTCATATCATCCAAAGCGATGTCGCTTAGATTCATATCACCTACATTCACTACTAAATTATTGTCATTTAATACTCTTATCCTAAATGACTGTTCTGTTCGTCCACCATCATACATATAATGACCATCTGCTCCTTGATAATCTAATGCTATTAAATTTACACTTGCTTCTGTTCCAGCTAAATTACTAGGCACTTCCCACTCTAATCTAAATAAATTATCATCTATTTGCTCTACTGTCATTTCTGTTGGCGATCCAGCACCTAACTTCATCTCTATTAAATCAAATGCTCCTTGATCTTTTACTCGTATATCATATTTATATGTCCTGCCTGCATATGCTATCATATCAGGTACACTTATAAACACAGGTGCTACATTTGATACATGAACTCTAATCTTATTGTAATATCCATAAGGTGAAATCATCTTTATTGTGTAGATACCATCATCTTCAAATAAATAAGACACTTCTTCACCTTGCTTATTTACTTCGTTTTCTAATAACCATAAATAATCACTTGTCATATCTGATTCGAGATTACAATTTTCTAAATTCACTTTCGGATTGTTTAGTTCTTCTGCACTTAAAAGCACACACCTGCCTTCTTCACTTTGCACATTATCCACTGTTAATAACCATGCCTGCACATCAATCTGTTTAATAACTTCTGTTGTTGTATTTGACCAATCATCATAGATCAAAATCTTAACAGGTAATAAGCCAGCTCTTTGTGCTTCATATGTTTTACTGCCATTCCAACTTCTCTCTCTCTCAAGTATGCCATCCATCTCAAAGTCTATCGTATATAACAAATCATCCACATCAGGATCATCTGCCAAAACATTTAAAGAAATCATACCATCATCTTGCCATACCTGTACTTCATTTACTTCTGTTGGATGATTAATCACCTGCACTTCTTTTGTAAATATTTCAGATTGCTTATTAGATGTGAAACCTTTGACCTTTATTGTATATGGTGTTTCTTTCCAAGCATATTTATGTTCTAAATAAGAATTAACAGTCCCATCATTCCAATCTACTTCATATCTTTGAAAATAAGTATCACTAATAACTCTTAAAGTCACTACACCACCTACACCTATTTCAACATCTACATCTAAAATCACAGGTGCTGGCACTTGCTCAATATTTAAAGACACTTCTGTTTCTACATTTGACCAAAGATCTTTTACTTTAAGATATATTGTATGTTGCTGGTTTACATCCAAATTAAAAATTTCTAAGTTCGTTCTTTCTTCATAGTCTTGATCTGCATTTACTTTCCAATAATATTTAAAAGCATTCGTATCTGGATCACTAGCATTAGCCAATATTAAATAACTACCACCTGCTAGTAAATGTTTATTAATGTTTAAGATTGTAGGTGCATCCACTATTTGAATTTGTGTTGAGATTGTAGTGTTTAAACCACTTGTATCTTTTACTGTGATTAAAGCAAGATAAGGTTCTGTTTGATATGGCAAATCAAAATCTAGTTTAGTAAATACTTGATCATGTACTCTCACTTCATAAGATAAATCATCACCATTTGGATCAGTAGCATCTACTACTAACCAGCATTTACCTGCATATCCAATAAGACTTGTTACTGCATTTATCACAGGTGGCAAGTTTTCCATAAAGTTTAAAGTTTCTAAATTTTGTGTATCTTGTGATCCTAAACTATCTATCACTCTCACACTTGGACTAAAACTACCATAGGATGAATAGGTATAAACAAAAATGCCTGTGTTATTTACCATAGATGCACTACCATCACCTGCATTAAATTCATATTGCAAGCTGTCATTATCCATATCAGTAGCATTTACAAAGACAGTTACTAGATTTGTATTCCGTGTTAGATCTACATCTAAAATGATAGGTGCTTGATTTACTGTATCTATACTTGTTGTGTATTCTGTTGCTAATCCTAAATTGTCTTTTACCATAATGCTTACAGGTGTTGTATCACTGCTTGCTTTAAAGGTATATGTATTAAGATTGCTATTTACTACTTCTAAATATGCACTGTCATTTATATCTATAATATAGCTTAAACTACTCGCTTTCTCAAATGAATAAGGTTTACTAATTGTTTCACTTGCATCTGATCCATCAAAAGCACTTAAAGTAAAAATACCTGTACCTGTGCTTAATGTATATGGTGTTATATATGGTGGTGTATCTATAACAATATTGTCATTAAAGGTTGCTGTAATAAATGGATCATAATCTGTAATGGTAGCTAAGGCTCTTACTTCTATTAAAGGATTTGGCTGTGCATAAACTTGAATCTCATAAAAACCATTTCCTTGTTTTTCTATTTGCACAGATGAAATGATAGGATTTAAATTTCTATGTTCAACTGAAATTTCTTGAATAACAGGTGGAAGGTTTGGCACTTCGATATAAATGTTTTTTGTAGAAACAAGACCACCTTCATCTGTAGCTGTGATTTTAATCGTATCTACTCTAAATCCATCACCTATAGGAATATATTCATAAATGCCTGTGGAAATTTCATTTAAACTGCCTTGTCCAGATATAATCTCTACTTGATAAGACACACTTAAAGACTCAGGATCAAAAGATTGGTTAAGATTAATAAGATTATTAAGAACATTTTCTACAATGACAGGTGGTTGTGTATTTGACGAGATATTAACAATTACAGATCCAAAGCTACATAAAGAGCAATCTGTTTTTTCTACACCATCTAGACAAGTATCTGTCCATTGACCATCATCACAAATTTTAAAAGGAATAGAAATCTTATCTAAGTTATTAGGCACTAGATAAGACGATTCGCTTGTAGTAAAAACACCATCAAGATTTGAATCAAATTCCACAGAAGAAATAAAATCTTTAGGATGATTTGGATAAGGATCTTGATTGCTATCTACATCATAAGACAGATTAGCATTTAAAGTGATAGTTTGACCTTTAGAACCTGTAAAGGTTTGAGTAATAGCAATAGGTGCATGGTTATATTTACTAATGCTTATAGACACTGCATTTTCATCATCTACAATACGATTAAGATTATCAATCGTTCTTAAGACTACTTTTTGTTTAATGATTTGTCCCCAACTAACATCATTTGTATAGGTATATGTAAATTTTTCATTTAGATCATTAGTAGTAAAATCCCATACGATCTCATTACTGTCTATCTTACCATTCGCATTAAGATCTTCTGTTAATAAATTATCTACAACATTCCATTTAAATTGCACAATGCTAACTTTAGGATCAAGTGCATAAGACCATGAATGATCAAAAGTGACAGGTGTGTTAGGTGATATTAATTGTGGTGTTGCTTTGGCATAAGGTTGAACTTCTAACCATGATTGAATGATTTGAGTAATAACAGATGTTTTTTCATTAGTAGAGAAAGAGTCTGAGAAAATCCAATTGCCTGTCCAAGTCCAAGTCGCATTATCTTGTTGTTTAGATGCACCATTAGAATTTTTAGTATCATTTTTACCTGTGAGAAAGAAGTCTGTAAATTCATTAGACCAATGAATGCCATTAGGCAAATAAGTTACTTCTGGCGAAAAAGACCTAAGACCTTTTGTAGAAGCATAGATGAAATAAAGACCCCAATGGCTGGTATCAGTAAGATACCAAGATTGGATAGCATTAATAGAAGCATTAACTTGTGCATTTGTATTTAAATCTTCGTTTTCTGTCCAGCCATAACCAACAAGTGTATTACCTGCTAGTTTACCATTACCATTACCATCATAGGTACATATACCATCTGGACAATGTAATGCTAACCAATTTCTTTGTTTTGTCTTAAAAGCATCATAATCAACATTATTAAATTTTCTTTTTAATAAACGAATAGCTTCAGGTGCCCATCCATTTGTTGAGGCATCATCAGTTGTAAAAGACATCTCACTACACATATAAAACCAAGCACCATCAGATGTAGTACATTGTAAAAGACCATCTATAATATCTTGACCTATATTTTTAAGATTACTACCAAAAATACCTTGTCTACCTACGGGTGAAATATATTCGGGATTACCGAAATTAGCTAAGGGTTCTGCCCATGCCGTTGATTCATAGCTAGACCATAACCAAGCATCTAAGTCATTATTAGCTACAAATTCCATACCTTTACCTGCTGTACCAAGAGTATCAGTATCAGTAAAGTTAATATTTCTTAGTTGCATAGTAGCTAATATAGAGTGAAGACCACATTGTGTCATATGTCTATAATAAGGATCATTATCTCTATTAAGACCAAAGCCATGTCCTCTTCTTAAAAAACCATTTAATGCCATACCTGTGGAATATAAAGTTTGAGTACCTGTCACATAACAAAGATGTTCATTATGTCCAAGTGAATCATTACCTTTATGAATAGCTTGTCTAAATAAATACCATAATGCTATATCTACTGCTCTACTAGAATAGATTTGTCTTGTGAGATTTAGGTTGCCATCATTCGCTGTGCAATTTGCATTTAAAGGATCATTGTAGTAATTATCACAGATACGGTCTACATGAATAAGAACAGGCATAGTAGCTGTAGCAATTTGATTATCACAAGTCACTTCTACTTTAGGATAAATATAAGTATTACCTAAAGCATTAGGATATTGATATGCTAAATGTAAAGGTGCAAAAAATGAATTGCCTGCGATTGAGATACTTGTTTCACTCGCATCATCAAAATCACCATCACCATTTACATCCCAACGATAAGAATAAGAATTACATCCTTCAGCAATCGCTTGTAAATGAGTAGGTAAACCATTTACTGCGATATGTGGAATATCAGGATTAGATTGCACATAAGGAATAGTAGATACTTTAAGTTGAGCGAAGGCAACATAAGGTATCAAAAGAAAAAGAAAAAAGGATTTGTTCATTTGATTCTCCATAAAAACATACTAATAATGATTTTAAGATTTAAAGAATAAAATTTGCTTTTTATGACTTTATGAATTAAAGTCATTTTTGTGATTGCTAGTACCATTAGCTTTTCCGTCTGCATGACATAGGCAGATATCACGAGAAACTATGTCACATTGTGTGAGTAAGAAAAGCAGTCTTTTTTGACTGCTTTTTTTTTAAAAGTTGCAATAAAAGCTGTTCGGTAAGTGTTCTATATATGTAAAACTCACAAAAAAAGGAAAAAATAAAAATGAAAAATATACTTTCTCTGATCTATGAAAATATTGAACACTCTCATTCTGAATGTGCTATCACTAATGTTACTTTTGAAGACACTACTACAATAGTTCATGTTGTGGATGCTGAAAATATCTTTAAGACTATCTCAATCACAGAATTGAAAGATAAGTATCTAGTTAGAGTATCATATGAGCCAAGTAATATTACTAGCAAGACTTCAGAAGTAGAATTTGAAAATCTTGGAAAACATCTTAGGAGGATTACAACTATGCTTTATTAGCACCTGTCATCTTCATCAGGTATCTCTTTTATACCTAAACAAGTTTTTATATATAGGCTATGTCCTTCACTTATTGACTTAAGTATAGCTTTTCTCTCTTTATCTTCATTATTAGAATGAAATACTAGCTGTAAACAATCAGATGTATCTTTGCGATTAATAAACACCACTACATCTTCTCTATTTTTATATTTAGATTGTATTTCATTATATATAGACACTGCAAATTGCAAATCATGTGCTAGAAAAACAATAACCTTTGAATGATCTTCTTTATCTATCTTAAAAGAATTTAGATATTCCTTTTTAGTGAAACGATAAAAGAATTTTGACCTTTCTCTAAAAGTCAAATCATATACATTTAAACGATACTTATCACCATATCTTTTTAAGATGTTTTTTTTATCTGTGCAGGATGCCAAAGCATTTAAAGCAATTTCTTTATCTTCAAAGTAGATATACATTTTTTAATAATCCTTTTATATGAATAGTATGTTTAAAAGATACAAAGGACTTAGTAAAGATGTTTAAACGATTTGCACGAAATCTTAAAGTAGATAATGCTATTCACGGTATTGATGAAATGCTGGATGAAATTATGGAAATTCAAATTGAATTTCAAGAAGATAAACAAAATAATCCTTCTTCTGAATTTCAATATGGTGCATTTCAACAATCTTTAGGCACTATTCCACAGGCACTTAAAGCTATTGCTGAAGCTGAAAAACAACTTAACATTGCTAAAAATATTTTTTTAAAACAAACAAGGTAGATAGACACATGAGAAAATTAAGAATTTTGAAAGCTAAACTTGAATTTATTAAAAACAAGTTTATGGATCTTGATAATGCTACTCTCAAGCAACATCCTGAAGATCAAGATGAGATTTGGAATATGTATGAACAGTCATATAAGAGCATTGGTATGCACTTGGATAGAAATAAGTTGCTATCCAAATATGATGAATGGACTTTACAAGATGTAGATGAAGATCCATATGCAGATTTATTCATTACATTTACTAATACACCATATGGTAAAAAATTGGGTGTAGCTGGCAATGATGGTAGTCCTGAATCAAAAGAAGCTATTAAAAATGCTATTGGTAAATACCTAACCAAGTACGGATACTATGCCGAACTTTCTCTAACTTTAGAATACATTGCTCAAAAAAGAGGTGTTCCTTTTATTGACAATGAAGAAATTGTTACTGAAGTTTTAGGTGGCAAAGCGATTGAATGGGAAGGTGATGGCTATTACTCAAGACAATTAGGTGAAATGGGAAAAGTAGCTAAAAGACTTTATGGTTATCCCAAAGGTGTAGATCAAGGTCTTTTAAAAGACAGTTTAAGATTTAAAGGTGAGGTGAAAGGACATTAAAATGAAAAAACTAAGATTATTAAGAGCTAAACTTGATTTTGTTAAAAACAAGTGGATGGAAATTGACAATTCAAAATTAAAACAAAGTCCTGAAGATCAGGATGAGATTTGGAATATGTATCAAGAAACATATAAGAATATTGGTAGTCATTTAACAAGAGATAAACTCTTTTCTAAATATGATGGCTGGCTTATACTTGACCATGATGAAGATCCATATGCAGATGTTTTTAGAACTTTTACTGAAACACCATATGGTAAAAAGATGGGTGTTTCAGGAATAGATGGAAGTCCTGAGTCCAAAGAAGCACAAAAAAATGCTATCGGTAAATATCTAAACACAACAGGATATTTTTCCGAATTGTCTGGTGTTACTGAATACATTGCTCAAAAAAGAGGAGTTCCTTTTATTGACAATCAAGAACTTGTAGAACAAATTCTTGAAGGTAAAAAAGTGATTTGGGAAGGTGATGGATATTATACAAGACAATTAGGTGAAATGGGTAAAGTCACCAAAAGACTTTATGGACATCCTATTGGTGTGGATCAAGAACTTTTAAAAGCTAGTTTTAGATACAAAGGCGAAGTGAAAGGTCATTAAAATATTTTTTTTGAAAGTTGCAATAAAAGCTAGTCCATAAGTGTTTTATATATGTAGGAAATGAAAAACAAAACACTTGAAAAAAGGACAAAGAAAAATGAGTATTGCAAAAGAAATCATAAGTCAATTAGGTGGTGCTGGTAGATTGGTAAGATTCATTGGTCTTAACACTGTATTGGAAACAAAAGATGGTGCAATCCTTAAGTTTCCTAAATCACCTTTAAAGGTAAATCTAGTTAAGATTACTCTTAATGGTGCAGATACTTATGACATTGAATTTTTAAGAACTCATGGTATCAATCTTAAAACAGTATCTGTTGAAAAAGATGTGTATGCTGAAGACCTTATTTCTTTCTTTGAAAAAAATACAGGTTTATACTTGAGTTTCTAATCCAAATCAAAATCTTTATCCATAAACACAGGTGCATCTTCAAAAGAATTTGATCTTAATACATTGTATTCAAACCATTCCAATGCCTCTTCATAAGACCATTCATTAATTCGCATGAATGTTTCCAATACTAACTCTGTGTCATAGACTGCACGATCCTCATCATATAAAACACCTACTACACATTTATCAAATTCTTCTCTTGGATCTAGCAATCTCATTTTTTTCAAATCCTTTTTTTTGTTTAATATGTTTATCTATATATTAGATACAAGACAAAGGATATCTAAAATGAAATTTATTGCCAAAGAACGATCTGATGAAGAAAAAAAAGAAATCTATGATAAGTGGAAAAAACTTATCAATATGTCAGAAAAAGAATTAAAAGAATGGGGCGATAATCCAGATCACCTTGAAGCATCTTTAAATAGGCAAGAGGCTAAAGATAATGGCAAAATCCAATCAGGTTATGATTCTTTTCATCGTATTAAAAGAAGAAAAGACAAACCTTTTGAAGATTGGACTGCACAGGATTTTGACAATGCAAGTCAAGAGAATGGTTTTAATGGTCGTATGCTTGGTGGTAATCCCGGGCAACCTGTAGGTTCAACAGGTAAAAGTAAATGGGAAATCTCTTTAAGAAATTGGGGACATGATCCATCTAAAGCGAATAGTCCTGCACATAGCAAATGGAAAAAATGGAAAAAAGATAATGAAGAAGAGATTAAAAAATCCAAAGCTAAAAAAGAAGCATCTCTTATCATGCGAGTATATAAACTAAGTTATCTTTTTGATAACACAAGTAGTCTTAGAACTGCCTGCATGAATTGTCTTATCTCATCTACACCACAGGCAAAAACAGCTTT
>Ga0194129_10008241_pt1 | contig 12134 bp, 10 predicted proteins | sample TA2KigCa35mmetaG_FD_150862 | JGI IMG/M metagenome (GOLD analysis project Ga0194129, IMG submission 150862) | Freshwater microbial communities from Lake Tanganyika, Tanzania - TA2015038 Kigoma Deep Cast 35m | ecosystem: Environmental > Aquatic > Freshwater > Lake | place: Tanzania: Lake... | reverse complement strand
GCCGACGACATTGTTGTCGTAGTACGCCAGCGGCCGTTCGACCGACTCCCCCACCGCTTTCAGTCCCGCAAGATGGATCACGCGGCTAACGGCGAAGTCGCGGATCACCTTGCGGACGACTGCGCCATCGCGGATGTCGCCATGCACGAAGTCCACGGCGCGCCCGGCGAATTCACCCGCCCTTCGACCCGCCCCGAGCGCGGAAACTCTCCCGCGGCGGCGTAGCGCATGCTGTGCGAGAATCGAATCCGGCTCGTCGCCCTGTCCAATATCGACCCGGTTTGGTGGCCGGGGACGTCGCTCTATGATGCCCTGAGCCAATCCGGCCACATCCGCATGATTCAACTGCCGCGATGGAGGATCTACCTGGTTCACCTACCCGACGGCAGTGCGTAGCTCCCGGCGGCTCGAATCTCTCGCATGCGCTTCATCAAGAAAATCACGCTGGTCGGTTCGGGATCCGCATTGGCGCAACTGGTGACTGCACTGGGAACGCCGGTTCTCACGCGCCTCTACGCGCCGGAGGCGTACGCCGAGTGGGCAATCTTTTCGAGCATCACCGCGGTGTTCGCCGGAGTGGCAACCATGCGCTACGAGCTCGCGATGGTTCTCCCGAGGGAGAAGGACGTCGTGGCAGCGATTGCTGTGGGCGGAACATGCATCGCCTTCCTCATCAGCGCCTGCGCGGGTGCCATGGTCTGGGCCGCAGGCGGATGGAGCTCGCACGATGGCGCCCTGGCGGGCGCCGCATCCTGGTGGTTTCTCGTGCCGCCGGCCATCCTGAGCGCCGCGATCTTTCAGATGGCCCTTGCATGGTGCACGCACGCGGCGTCCTTCAAGGTCTACGCCGCCGTGCAGTTCCTGCTATCCGCCGCCGTGATGTCAGGGCAGGTGGTCGGCGCCCTGGCGGGCTGGCGGCACTCGGGAGGCCTCATCGTCGGATCCGTCGCGGGGCAGGTGCTGGGCGCCTCGGTGCTGGCGACCTGGATCATTCTGCGAGATCGAAAGGACTTTTCCCGAGCATCCGTTCCGTCCCGCATCCACCACGCGCTCGCGCAATACAAGCAGTATCCTATGTACATGGCGCCATATACGCTTCTGGGCGTGCTGCGGGAACGGTTGGTGTTTTTCCTGCTCGGGCGCTTTGGAACGCAGGACGCGGTCGGGTTTTACGGAGCGGCGTCGCGCCTAGCCAACCTTCCCAACAGCGTCGTAAGCAGAACGATTCGGCCGGTTTTCTTCCACCACGCCTCCGGCGCGGAGTTGCGGTCGCTTGAACAGCCGATCCTCGTCGCGGTTCGTACGCTTGGAATCGCGGGCGTGCTGATGCTTGCGCCCTGCGCCGCCCAGGCCAGCTGGCTCACCGCGCTGGTCCTGGGGCCGATGTGGGGCGAAGCCGCTCCGTATGTGGTGGTGGTGTCCATTCCCATGATTCCGTTGCTTATGTGTGACTGGCTCGATCGCATGTTCGATGTGCTCGGACGACAGCGGATGGCGCTGACGCTCGAGGCCGTCTTCTCAGCGATCGCGATGGCCGGGCTCGTGCTTGGCTATGTCGCGTTTCGGGACATGTTCCTGGCGGTGTGCGTGCAGAGCGGCCTGCTCGCGATCTACTACATGTGTTGGCTGGCCGTCCTTTTCCGCACCGCCCGGTTTCGGGTGTCCGGATTGCTGCGGGCCTTCGCGGAAGTCGCGCTCGTCGGGGCGGTGGCCGTCGCGGTCTGCATGGCAACGGGAGCCCTAGCCTCCAGCGCCATCGCGTTTCCGATCACGATGTTCGTTGCGGGCATGGCCGCAGCGTGGTATGGGTATGGAGCGTGGGCGGCGATTCGCCGGGTGCAATCGGGCGGATGGAACGGGCCTTCGGTCCATTGAGGATCGTGGCGGATTGCGGAGCGCGTTCGCGCTGGAGATTTCATGAGGATTACCTTGCCATTCCGCCTGCATTCCCCCCTGCGTCAGAGGTCGGCCCTGTTCGCCCTTCTCGCACTCTGCCAGATCGTCTTGTACTTCGTCTTCCGCGACCAGATCTCGCAGATGAATGAGCCGAAATTGGAGTTCAAGCCGAATTCCCTGGAGATGTTGCCGCTCGGCATCGCCTTGACCGCCGCTTACGCGTGGATTCTGCCGCTGCAGATCGACCGCTTCGCGTCCATATCGATCTGGATCATCTACCTGCTGCTGGTGATGCCGGCCTGCGTCATGGTGTATTCGCTGGGATTCGAGCATGTCCTGCCCGACTTCGCCCTCTCGATCGCGCTACCGGTCGCGGTGATGGGCCTGGTGTGGTCGTCGCCCAGCCGATTCACGCGGACCGTCCAGTCCAGGCCGCTCGGCCGCTTCGGCGACCTAGTCGCGGGTGCGTCGACCCTCGCAATTGGGCTCTACCTGTTCCTTCACCTGCGCGACAGCCTCTCGCTCGATGTGCTCGATGTGTACACGCGCCGCTTCGAGCAGCGCTCGCTGGCCCGGTCCGCCGACGCGTATGTCATCGCGACCTACTTCGGTGCCGTTCTGGTTCTCGCATTGGCCCGCGGCCTCCATCATGGCCGGCACTGGCTCACCGCGCTGGCCCTCATGGGATTCCTGCTGGTGTTCTCCATCGATGGAAGCAAGACCGCGCTGTTCATTCCGCTCGTCATGTGCGCGGCGCATGCCGCGATGAAGGTCGGGGCTTTCTCCGCGCTCCACCTCGCTTCAGCCGTGCTCCTGATCTTCTGCGCGTCTTACGCGATCGACGACTACAACCTGCACTTGTACGGACTACGGAGGATGATTTGCTATCCGATGCTGACGGTGTTCGCCTACTTCGAGCACTTCTCGGCGACGGGGTACCTGCGGGGCCAGGACATCTCTTTCGTCTCCGAGCTGGCGTACGGCAGGGAGCCGATGCTCGGCGCGGCGTACCAGATCGGAGCGGCGTACTTCGACAATCCTCGCATGAATGTCACCACGAACATCATGTCGGTCGGCTTCGCGGAGGCCGGCGTGCTTGGCGCATGGCTCATGGCGTTCCTCGCGTTCGTCGTCCTGGCGCTGTTCGGCCTCGGTCTCAGCAGGACTCCGGCGGAATTCGGGGTCATGCTGGCGATCCCAATCGCCATGCGCTTCTGCGAGCAGGGACTGCACACCGCGATGCTCAGCGGCGGAGTCTTCCTCCTGCTCCTGCTGGTCCTCGCCGGGCATGTCTTCACCGGGGGCACTCGTAATGCTCTCGTCTCCTCCGCGCGGCCCCCTCAACCGAGCCGCTATCCATTGGATCTCCATCCTCAATGAACCCGAATGACCACGCCATGGAGCATGGGAACTCACGCGAAGCCATGCCGACGGCTCGATATCGCGTTTGCTCGCGCTGCGTAATGGACACGAGCGATCCCGAGATCACCTTCGACGGCGCGGGCGTGTGCGACCATTGCCGAAAGTTCGACGAGGTCACCCGCAAAAACTGGTTCCCCGACGACGAAGGCCGGCGGCGATTGGAGCGGATCCTGGACCGCGTCAAGGCGGACGGCCGCGGGAAGCGCTACGACTGTACGCTCGGCTTGTCGGGCGGTGTCGACAGCTGCTATGTCGCGCTCAGGGCGCGCGAGTGGGGACTGCGGCCGCTGGTCGTGCATGTCGACACCGGATGGAACAGTGAGGCCTCCGTCTCGAATGTCGAGCGGATCGTCAACCTCTGCGGCTTCGAGCTGCACACCGAGGTCATCGACTGGGAGGAGATGCGCGACCTGCAACTTGCGTATCTGCGCTCCGGCGTCTCCAACCAGGATGTCCCCCAGGACCACGCGATCTTCGCAAGCGTCTACCACTTCTCCATTCGCAACGGAATCCGTTGCATTCTTTCCGGCGGCAACATCGCCACGGAGGGTGTCTTCCCGGATTCATGGCACCACAGCGCGATGGATTCGATCAACCTGCGGGCGATCCACCGCCGATTCGGCGAACAGCCGCTGCGGCGTTTCCCGCTCATCGGCTTCGCAAAGATGTACCTCTGGTACCCGATGGTGCGGTGCCTGCGCACCATCCGCCCGCTCAACTACATGCCTTACACGCGGCAGAGCGCCATCCAGGAAATGGCCGCCGCATGCGGATGGAAACCCTACGGCACCAAGCACGGCGAGTCCCAGTTCACGCGGCTCTTTCAGAATGATTTTCTTCCCCGCAAGTTCGGCTTCGACAAGCGCCGCCCGCACTTCTCCAGCCTGATCGTCTCCGGGCAGATGGCCCGCGACGAGGCGCTGCGAGCGCTCGAGCAGCCACTTTACGGACCGCGAGAGCTCGAGCAGGACATCGCGTACCTCTGTACCAAGTTGCGCATCGATCGGAATGTGTTCGAGGGATTTCTGTCCGGGCCGAAGCGCCACTACTCGGAGTTCGCCAACTGGGACCGACGCTACCGCCTGCTCAAGAAGGCGCAATTCTTCGCCGAATGCGTCACCGGCCGCAAACAGAGCGTCTACTCCTGACCGCCGCAAATCTCCATGCTCACGCTGAATGTCCACATCTACCCTTCCGCGATCCAGTACGAGACGCGCATCATGAAGATGACCGCGACGCTGGTCGCGAAACGCGTCGTCGAGCGGGTGATCGTGGTGGGCCGGTCGGCGGCCGGGCTCGAGCCGCGCGAGCGGATCGACGAGGCGCGGACCGTGGAGCGCTTCCCCATGCGGAACGAGCGCCGATTCTTCGCCGCGCGAGCCCTGGGCTTCGCGGGATGGAGCCTGCGCGTCTTCAACCGCTTCCGGCGCGAGCGGATCGACATGGTCAACTGCCACAGCTTGTCGGTGCTGCCTTTGTGCGTCGCCATCAAACTCCGTCACCGCGCGATCCTGATCTACGAGCCGCACGAGTTGGAGACGGAGACGCTGCAGATGCACGGGCTGAAGAAGCGGTTTTGTCGGCTGCTGGAGGGTCTGCTCGTGAAGTGGGTCGATTGCACAATTCTGGTCGGCGACTCCATCGACGCCTGGTATCGACGGCGATACAAATTGACCCGCACCGCGGTGGTCGTCAACTGCCCGCCACGGACGCAGGTGGCTCCGTCGCGGCACTTCCACGAACACTTCGCAATCCCTCCGCACATTCCCGTCTTCCTCTATCAAGGGGTCTTCGGCAAGGGGCGCGGCATCGAGCTCATCATCGACGCGTTCGGCGCCATGCCGGACGAGGCCGCGCTGGTGTTGATGGGATATGGACCGCTGTGGGACTGGACCGAGGCGAGGGCCGGGCAGTTCAAAAACATCCACATACATAAGGCCGTTCCGCAGCGCCAGCTGTTGGAGGTCACCGGATCGGCCGATTTCGGACTCTCCCTCTTCGAGCCGATCTCGCTGAGCAATGAGTACTGCATGCCCAACAAATTCTTCGAGTACATCATGGCCGGGATTCCGGTGCTGGCCTCCGACACGACCGAGCAACGCGCCATCGTTGGGCGCTTCGGCATCGGCGAGGTGGCGGCCGCTCTTACGGCACAGGAGATCCGCGCGGCGGCGCGGCGGCTGTTGGCGGGCGACAAGTCCGCGTTCAAGGCGGGCCTTGAGCGGGCGAGCCGCGAGTATTGCTGGGAGCGGCAGGAGACCGTCCTGGAACGGATCTACGCCGATGTCCTCAAGCGACGGGGCGCGTCGCCGTCATGAATCGGCTGCAGTCGATCCAGATGCTGCGCGCCTTCGCGGCGCTGTTCGTGGTGTGCCTGCACGCGTACACGCGCACCCTGCTGAACAATCCCGCGGCGGCGTCCTCGTTCGCGTCGCATTTCGCACTCAGCGGCAACTCCGGCGTGGATCTGTTCTTCGTGATCAGCGGCTACATCATGTTCCATGTCCATCACGACGACTTCGGCAAGGGGCGGTCGTGGGCATTTCTGAAAAAGAGAATCGTGCGCATCGCGCCGATCTACTGGATCCTGACCACCGCCGCGCTGCTGGTGGTGCTCTTCGTGCCCGGCATGTTCACCAAGGAGCGGAGCTTCGACCCGCTGTGGGTGGCCGGCTCATACCTCTTCTTTCCCGTCGCCTACGCGCCGTCGCAGGACACGCCGCTGCTGCAAGTTGGCTGGACGCTGAACTACGAAGCGTACTTCTACGCCGTGCTCGCGCTGGCGCTGTGTCTGAACCGCGCGAAGGCGGTCGTCGCGATCACGGCGCTCTTCGCGGGCTCGGTCGTCGTCGGGCGGCTCGCCGGGTTCTCGCATCCGTGGGCGCAGCTGCTGACCAGCGGGCTGCTGCTGGAGTTTCTGCTGGGCGGTTTCATCGCCCTTCTGCAACGCGCGCAGGGAAACAAATTGCGCCACCTGCATCTTGCGGGGCTTTTGATCGGCATCGGTCTGCTGATGGCCAGCTTTTCGAGCGGCCGTCACAACGACGACATGGATCGGCTCGTGGTCTGGGGATTGCCCGCGGTACTGATCGTCAACGGCGTCTGTCGCCTGAACGGCGCGGCGACGAGTCCGTTCGGCCGCGCGGCCGTGACGCTGGGCGACGCGTCGTACTCCATCTATCTGATCCAGGCCTTCTCGCTTCCGGTGATGGCGTTCGCGCTGAACCGGAGCGGGCTCTTTCAATCGCTCCCCGCGGACATCTGCGTTGTCGCGCTCGTCGCGTGGACGGCGGTCGCGGGCTGGCTGACTTGGAGGTTCATCGAGCGGCCCATCACGCGCCGGCTCCGCAGGGAGCTGGATCGCCGCGATCCTGCGACGACCGCGACCGCTGGTTGATCCGTCGCGGCGGCGGCGAAACCCGTTGAATCGGAGTCCACCGCTATGATCGCCCGCGAGTGAACGCTCTTTCGCAGACCCTTCCGCGCCGCGTTGGTGTGATCGATCTGGCCACGGGCAACATCGGGTCGGTGCTGAAAATGCTGGCCCGGATCGGGGCGGATCCCTTCGTGTGCTCTTCGCCGAACGACATCGACGACGCGTCACCGGTGGTCGTGCCCGGTGTCGGCCATTTCTCGAAGGCGGTGCAGAGCCTTGACGATGGCCACTGGCGCGGGCAGCTGGGCGCTCTGCACGCCGAGGATCGGCCGATCCTGGGCATCTGCCTCGGGGCGCAGTTGTTCTGTCGAGAAAGTGAGGAAGGCGGCGGCGCCGGATTGGGCTGGATTCCTGCCGTGGTGCGGCGCTTCCCCGCCGAGTCCAGCGGCGGCGAGCGGCTGCGCGTGCCGCACATGGGGTGGCAGACCTTCACGCCTCCCGACGGATGCCTTCCATTCTCCGCGCCGGCCGGGCGCATGTACTACGCGCAGTCCTACTTCATCGAACCCACGGTCGATCCCGCCCACTCGCCATACCAGAGCGAATATGGAGGCGTGCGTTTTGCCGCCGCGGTCCGCTCCAACAACGCGATCGGACTGCAGTTCCATCCGGAGAAAAGTCACCGCCATGGCATGGCCCTGCTGCGGCACTGGCTGGCGTGGGCCGGCGGAGGCGCCGCGTGATCGCGCTGCAGCTTCCATATGTAGAACCGCGCCAGGCGCCGGCGCCTCGGGTCATCGTGGCTCTCACCACGCTCGACGGGCGCCTGGTCCGCACGACGCGCTTCAAGGATCCAACCTATGTGGGCGACCCCATCAATGCGGTCAAGATCTTCAGTGAGAAGGGCGTCGACGAGCTGGTGCTTCTGGAGATCGGGCGCCGCCCCTTCGAAGCGCGGCGCGAGGAGGCCATCCGCGACATCGCCAGCGAGGCGTTCATGCCCATCAGTTACGGCGGCGGCGTCTCCACCATCGAGCAGGTGCGCGCGGTCATCCGCTGCGGCTTCGAGAAGGTGGTGCTGAACACCGCGCTGCACGAGTCTCCCGGCCTGGCCCGGACCGCGGCCGACGAGTTCGGTTCGCAGGCCGTGCTGGCGTCGATGGAAGTGTCGCGCCATTGGATGCGCGGCGAGCATGTGCGCACCGGATGCGGGCGCGTCGCCACGCGCTGGAAACCCGTCGACTGGGCGAAGCGCTGCGAGGAGCTCGGCTGCGGCGAGCTCATGGTGACCAGCGTCGACCGCGACGGTTCGATGTCCGGCTACGACCGCGAGCTGATCGCCCAGATCGCCTCCGCGGTTTCCATTCCCGTCATCGCGCTGGGAGGAGCCGGCTCCGTCAATGACCTGCGCGCCGGACTTGACGCGGGGGCGACCGCGGTGGCGGCCGGAAGCATGTTCGTCTTCCATGGTCCGCGCCGCGCAGTGCTGATCAACTATCCCGAGGCGGGGAGGATCGCGTGAGCCCGGCTTCTCCCGTCGCGCCGATCGGCACGGGTGCGAATTCATCCGCGTTGCCCGGCGGCACGTTCTTCCGCCCGGACCACGGCCCGGGCTCGCCGGGCTACCGCATGTGCAGCGTGACCGTGATGGACACCGCGGATCCCGGCATCCGCTTCAATGATCGTGGCGAATCGCAGTTCGTGTCGATCTACCGCGAGCGCACCGCGCGCGAGATCCTGCGCGGCGAGCCCGGCCGCGAGCGGTGGAACGAAATTGTGCGCTCCATCCGCCGTGGGCGCGAATCCATCGACTGCATCTGCGGCGTCAGCGGCGGCGTGGACAGCTCGCTGGTACTGCTGCGCGCGGTGCAGGCGGGACTGAAGCCGCTCGCGGTGCACATGGACAACGGATGGAACGACGAGCTCGCGGTCGCCAACATCGAGCGGCTCACGCACGGGCTCGGCGTGGAGCTGCACACGGAGGTGCTGGACTGGGAATCGTTCCGCGGGCTGCAACGCGCTTTCTTCCGCGCGTCGGTGCCCAATGTGGAGATGGTGACCGACCACGCGATCAACGCGACGCTGTTCCGGCTAGCCTCCTCGCTCGGAGTGCCGCGAATGCTCAGCGGGTCGAACCTCGCCACCGAGGCTTTCCTGCAGACCAACGCGGGTCACGACAACAAGGATTGGACGCACATCCGCGCGTTGCACCGGCGCTTCGGCGATGTGCCGATCGGCTCCTATCCGTACATGTCGAAGGCTCGCTACGCCTATGCGATCGCGCTGCGCGGCGTGCGATTCATTCCCGCGCTGAACTACCTGGACTACGACCGCGACGCCGCCAAGCGCGAACTCGCGGCCGAACATGGCTGGCGCGACTACGGCCGCAAGCACGGCGAGAGCGCCTTCACGCGATTTTTCCAGGAGCACTACCTGCCGGTGAAGTTCGGCATCGACAAGCGCCGGGCGCATCTCTCGTGTCAGATCCTGGCGGGGCAGCTGACACGCGAGCAGGCGCTGCTCGAGTTGGAGAAGCCCTTGTGGGCGCCGGGCGAGTTGGAGCCCGCGGTTCGATTCGCCTGCCGAAAGCTGGGCTTCGACGACGCCCAATGGCGCGCGATCATGGCCGCGCCGCCGCTTGCGCACGATCGCTATCCGACGGACTGGGCGTTCCGCGACAACGCGCATCCGCTCTATCAGATGTTCCGACGCCTGGCGACGGGCCGCGGCTCGAAGCAGTCCCCCGCAACGGACGGCTCCGGCGCATGAGCGCGGTCCGGACCGATGCGTCGCCGCGGCGCGCGCCCGGCCGCGCCGGCCACGGCTACCGACCGGAGATCGACGGCCTCCGCGCCGTGGCCATCATTCCGGTGGTTCTCTTCCACACGGGGCTTCCCGGTTTCGGCGGCGGGTTCGTGGGCGTCGATGTCTTCTTCGTGATCTCAGGATTCCTGATCACGCGGCTGATCCTTGACGACCTCGCTAACGGGACCTTTTCGTTCACGGAGTTCTGGACGCGGCGGGCGCGGCGCATCATTCCTGCCATCTCGGTGGTGACGGCCTTCTGTCTGGCCGCGGGATGGTTCCTGTTTTTCCGGGCAACTACCGCGACCTGGGCCGCTCCGCCGAAGCCCAGTCGGTTTTCGCTTCGAACAATTTCTTCTGGCTGAAGGCGGGCTACTTCACGGCGCCCGCCGAGACCAAGCCGCTGCTGCACACCTGGTCGCTCTCGGTCGAGGAGCAGCTCTATCTCTGCATTCCGCTGCTGCTTTGGCTCTCCTCGCGCCGAGGCGAGCGTGCGCGAACCGGCATCCTGCTCGCATTGCTGTTCGCGTCATTTCTGTTGAGCGCGTGGTCGGCTCTGGCGCACCCCGAGGCGGCGTTCTACTTGCCGCACAGTCGCGGATGGGAACTGCTCATGGGTTGCGTCATCGCCATGGCGGGTCGGCGCCCGTCGACTGGCGCGCAGCCGCGCCCGTGGACGAGCGAGCTGTTGAGCGGCGCTGGGTTGGCCGCGATCTTGGCCGCGGTCGTTCTGTACACCAACCGCACTCCGTTCCCCGGAATCGCGGCGCTGCTGCCCTGCGGCGGCGCGGCGGCGATCATCCATGCCAACGCGGCGCGCTCCACGCTCGTCGGCCGACTGCTGGCGCGCCGGGGGCTCGTCTGGATCGGGCTCATCTCGTACTCGCTCTATCTCTGGCACTGGCCGATGCTGGCCTTCGCGCGGTACGCGTCCATCGAGCCGCTGACGACGGTCTCCGCGCTGTGCATCGTGGCCGCGAGCGTGCCGGTCGCGTGGCTCTCCTATCGCTTCATCGAGACGCCGTTTCGCCGCGCGCCGTTCTTCCGCCGCCCGGCCGTCGTCCTGCCAAGGGCGGGAGCGGCGCTCGCGTGCCTGCTCGCCTGCGGCTGGCTGATCTCGTGGACCGACGGCGCGGCGGGCCGCTCCGAGTTCCGGTCGACCGCGTTCGACGAAGACATGAAGGAGGTCGAGCGCGGCGCCCATTGCGAGCCGGTGCGCAGCGCGACCGTCGACCCTGCCGCGATCTGCCGGCTCGGCCAAATCAGCAACACGAGGCCGAAGGTGCTGCTGGTCGGCGACAGCTTCGCCGGCATGTACCTAGAATCTCGCGAGCGTCTCTCCGAACGGTTCGATTGCGAGGTCTGGTACATGAAGGAGCAGAACGCGCCGCTGCAGCCGGACATCCTCGGCGCGATCGCGACCGGCGAGATCTCCGATGTCGTGCTGGCCTACAGCTGGCACCGGGCGCTGCAGGCGGGCATTCCCGAGCTGGCGCGCCGCGCCGCGCCCGACGGCGAAGCATCGCCTCTCGCAAAGATCTATTCCGACTGGACGATGCGCCTGGGATACGACCCGCTCGGCGCCATCGGCGACACGCGGCAACCCTTCCGCAGCGATCTCACGGCGCTGGTCCGCGAGTTGACCGACAAGGGAATTCGCGTGTTCATCGTGGACGCGCCGCCCTTCTATCCGGTGTCCGTGCCGCTGAAGCTGGGGCTCATCGCGAAGCGCGGCGGCGACCCGTCCCGATGGGGAACGAAAATGTCCGAGCATCTAGCGGAGCTGGCCTTCATTCACGATGTCTTCCGCGAGCTCGAGTCGGCCTTCAAGGTCCGGATCATCCGCCCCGCCGACACGCTGTGCGACCCGACCGGATTCTGCCGGACCTGGGAGAACGGGCATTCCCTGTACTCCGACGACGCGCACCTGTCCAAGTACGGCGCGCGGTTGATGGAGCCGATCCTGGAGCCTGTCTTCACCCGCGCGCCGCCGCGATCCGTCGCCGCCCACACGGGGCCCAACAGCGATATTCTCCCGTTCCTTCCATGAACACCCCTCTTTCATTCGGGCTGATCGGGTGCGGTCGCATCGCCAAGCGCCACGCCGAACTGCTCGGTCGCGGCCAGATTGCAAACGCCCGGCTCGCGGCCGTGTGCGACACGAACCTGCCGCGTGCGGAGGCCATCGGCAAGCAGTTTGGCATTGCGGCTTTCGCCGACATGCACGAGATGATGCGCCGGGACAAAATCGATGTGGCGGTGGTGCTGACCGAGAGCGGCCTGCACGCGGAGCATGTGATCGCGCTGGCCGCGCACAAGAAGCACATCGTGGTGGAGAAGCCGATGGCGCTCACGCTGCCCGATGCCGACCGCATGATCGCGGCGTGCGATGCCGCGGGCGTGAAGTTGTTCGTGGTCAAGCAGAACCGTTTCAATGTGCCCGTGGTGAAGCTGCGCGAGGCGCTCGACGCGGGCCGCTTCGGCCGGCTGGTCATGGGCACCGTGCGCGTGCGCTGGTGTCGCGACCAGAGTTACTACAACCAAGACAAGTGGCGCGGTACGTGGGGGCTTGATGGCGGTGTGCTCACGAATCAGGCGAGTCACCATATTGACTTGCTTGAGTGGATGATGGGCG
>Ga0194129_10008240_pt1 | contig 12137 bp, 10 predicted proteins | sample TA2KigCa35mmetaG_FD_150862 | JGI IMG/M metagenome (GOLD analysis project Ga0194129, IMG submission 150862) | Freshwater microbial communities from Lake Tanganyika, Tanzania - TA2015038 Kigoma Deep Cast 35m | ecosystem: Environmental > Aquatic > Freshwater > Lake | place: Tanzania: Lake... | reverse complement strand
CTCGTCGATCGGCCTCGTCGAGCCGGTGACGACCGCGAGATCGAGCTCGATGGCGTCACGACCGCGCTGCATCACGGGGTAGACCACGTCGGGTCGCAAACAGAGGTCGTCGAGATCGCCGCGCACCGGAACCGCCAGGAGTGCAATCTTCGGCGGCGCGTCCTTCCACAGGATCGAGTCGGGGCGCTCGCAGGTGCATGACGCAAGCTTCGGCGTGATGTCGCGGCGCGAAGCCTCGAGCAGCGGCGCGATGGTCGCAGTGATGCCGTGACGCACCTCGGACACCGGCAAGCGAACGAGGCTCGCGATCCCGTATTTTCGGACTGCGGCGACGGATGCGAGCACGCCGAGAGCCCCGACGACGAGGGCGGGCGCAAGCCACCTCGGACGAGACAAGATCGCGAGTGCGTCGGCCAAGGTCTCGGGACCGCGCGCGACGACGACCCTCACGTCGGTCGGCGTGAGGCCCAGCCGCTGCCGCAGGAGATGCTCGAACTCGTCGCGCAACCGATCGGAGCCCGGCCCTCCCCACAGCGCGCGGAGGCGCAGGAGCCGCAAGCTGGGCACCGCGACGACGGCACCCACGGCGGCGAGACCTCCGGCGAGTCGCGCCCCCACGAGCCCATAGCGCGCCGCGAGGTACGCCGCGAGCCCCACGAGGATCGGCGCGAACCACGCGAGCACCGAGAGCGCCGCCCCGAGGCGACGCGCGCTGGCGAAGCCGGGAGAGAGCTCACGCGCGAACCGAACGAGCGCGAAGCGGTTGTAAGGAAAGAGCACCTTCGGATCGAACGAGACGAGCAACACCGGCCCCTCTCGCACGATCCCACGCAACGCCGAGTAAGGGACGACGAGCGTCGCGTACTGCGACTCCCCGCCGAACGCGAAGCCGCGCACGTGCGGTCGCACGCCGTCGAGCTCGAGGGCGATGCCCGTCGGACCGAACGTGAACGCCACGGCTCCGACCGCATTGGCAAGGCGGTGTGCGACCGCGAGGGCAGCGAAGCGGCTCATCGGACGGGTCCCCTCTCTCCTCCCCTGCGTCCTTCAGCGGAGCGACGGAGGCACCGTGTGGACCAGCGCGCCCGGCACGAGCAAGCGGAGGTCCTCCCAGACGTCACGCGCGAGCTGATAGCGATACGCGTCGCGTCGCCGGAGGAGCTTCGCGATCACGTTGCCGATCGGCGTACCGAGCGCCTCGGCGCGCTGGCGCGGGAACCCCTCCGCGATCGACCGCGTCAGCTCGTGGTAGCTCGTCCCCTCGGGGATCGCGCTTTCGCCGGTGTGCATCGCGAACATGAGGAGCCCGAGTTGATACAAATCACTCTGCCTCGTCGTGTAGCCCGCCGTCACCAGCTCGGGCGTCAGGATCTTCGGGTTCGCGACCTGGGGCCGGAACCAGTTGTCGCTCTCGAGCTGGTGAGAGACCCCGAAGTCGGTGATCTTGACGAGCGCCGGCGTGCCGTCCGCCCCCGGAGGAAAGAGCGACTCGACGCGCGAGACGAGGACGTTGCCGCCGTGCAGGTCGGAATGCACGAGCCCGTTGTCATGAAGGTAATCGAGCGCGACGAGCAGCTGCCGCGTCAGCTCGACGAGCACGGCATCGGGAAAGGGCCGCGTCGTGAGCGCGCGCAGGCTCGTGTCGCAGCGCTCGAGGGCGATGTAGAAGAGGAAATTGAACTCGAACGCATCGTAGATGTAGACGATGTTCGGGTGGCGGAAGCTCTCGAGCCGCTTCATCTCCGCCGACCACTCCATCTTCACCGTCTCGTAGTGACGGTTGGCGGGGCGGAACATCTTCAAGGCGTAGAGCTGGTCGAACGGACCAATCGCCTCGTACACCGACCCGTACTGACCGTCGCCAATCAATGCGCCGATCGTGTAGCTACCGCGCGCGGACGTCAGCACGGTGCCCGCGGTTGGGAACGGGATGATGGGCGACGTCGTGGTCATGCCGCCTCGTCCCGCTCACGCCGGCGCGCGGGCGGAGAACTCGATCACGAGATCGGCGGCCTCGTCGGCCTCGAGCCCCAAGCCCGTCGCGAGCTCGTCCAAGACCTCGCGCTCCGAGGTCCGAACGATCCCGTCCGAGGCGACGACGCACACGGCGAGTGCGAGCGCCCCGCGCAGCGCATCGACGTCGCCGAGCTGCAGCTTCACCGCGGCGATGCGTGGCTCCCGTCCGGCCGCCGCGATGCGCGTCCGCGCAAATCCGATGCGGGCCGTGAGCTCGGCTTCGGTGAACCGCAGCGCGGCGCCCTTCGCGACGGCGAGCGCCGACAGCCGGTGGACGACCGTCGCCTCCTCGTCGGAGGAAAGCTCCCCGTCCGCGTCCGCCGCGAGGACCATCGCCTCGACGAGCGCGTCGACTTGCTCCTCGTTCAGGGGCCCGAAAAACTCCGCGAGGTCGCGAGCCATGTTCGTCACCTACACCCTGGGTGCGCTCGCGTCACTTCGCTGGGTTGGTCTGACCGGCGAGCTCGCGGAAGACGCAGAGCCCCTGCTTGCAGTAAATCTCGGGCGTCTCGCGACACGTCGCCTTGTCCTCGACGCACTTGCCCTTGTCGAACTTGTCCTTGATCTCGAGCACGCGCGCCTTGTTCTTCGAGTTGACGGGCTTCGAGCAACCGGGCCAGTTCGTCGGGACGCAATCGGCGTCGTCGGCGCACACGTGGGCCGTGTTGATGATGTCGAACGCCTCGCCGCGGAACGACTCACACTGGCTCTTGTCGACGGAGTTGCAGCCGACCGCGGTCACGAACGCGACCAACCAGCCTGCCACCGACACGACCCCCATTGCTTCCCTTTTCATCGAAGGACGGCTAACACGCCGTCGTCCCTGCGGACAGAGGCGAGCGATGCGCATCCGGGTTCTTTCCATCAACATCTGGAACAGGTCGGGGCCGTGGGATGCTCGGCTCACTCTCCTGCGAGCCGGAATCGAGGCCCTAGCTCCCGACGTCATCGGCATGCAGGAGGTGATGAGCGACGGCACTCACTCCCTCGCCGATGCGGTGGTCGAGGGGCTCGGCTACCAGACCGCCTACGCCGAGGCGAAGCCGCTCGGCGGCGGGATCACCTTTGGCAATGCGGTGCTGTCGCGCTGGCCCGTCGCCGTGCGCGAGGTCGTGAAGCTCCCCGGCGCAGGCACCGACGAGCAGCGCAGCTTACTATTGACGGAAGTCACGACGCCTGGCGGACCGCTCCCCTTCCTCGTGACCCACCTCGCTTGGCGCATGCACCACGGCTTCGTGCGCGAGGAGCAAGTGCGGGCCATCGCCGCCGCCATCGCGCGACACGAGCCGATGTGCGAGGACCGCCTCCCGCTCGTCCTGGTCGGAGACTTCAACGCACGACCGGATTCATCCGAGGTTCGCTTCCTCACCGGGCTTCAGTCGATGGACGGCACGAGCCTCCACCTGCTCGACGCCTTCGACGTCGCCGGCGCAGGCGCGGGCCCGACGTTCGATGGCCGCACGAACCCCTTCGCGGCCCCGATGAACGAGCCGCCGCGCCGGATCGACTACGTCTTCCTGCGCGGGCCGGACGAGTGGCACCGCGGCAGCGTCGTCGAGGCGCGCGTCGTCCTCGATGACGTGGTCGACGGCGTCGCGGCATCCGACCATTTCGGGGTGCTCGCGGTGCTCGATCTCGCCGCCCCCGGTTGAACCGCGGGCAGCTTGCCTTCAACCGTCGGCGAGGAGCGCCCGCAGCCCCGCGGGGAGCTCATCCCCGAAGAACGCGCCATGATCGGACGAGCGGAGCGCGACGACGTCATGAAGCGGTGCGCGGAAGCCCTGCTCCATGCCGAGCTGCGCGAGCTTGCGGTCGACCTGCGCTCGCGTGCGGTCGGCGACGTCACGATCACGGTCGCCCGTCAGGCGGCACATCGCGATCGCCGCGGCGGGCGCAGTCGGGAGCTCGTCCCACTTTTCGCGCACGAGGTGGTCCACCCAGCGCTCGACCGCGCCGGCACGCACGACGTGGTGGACGCTCGCGTAGGTCGGCAGCCGCCCGCCCGCGCGGCCGAGCGCCGACCAGAGCCTTGGGTCGCGCGTCGTCCACGTCCGCTCGACGATCCACCCGCCGAGGTCCTCGCGCCGCGATGCGCCCGCACGCTCGAGGCTCGCGGCGAGCTCGAGCATCTCCGCGGTCGCCTCGTTGCGGAACGCCTTCTCGCGCTTGAGCCTGGCCTCGCCCGGGGCGAGCTCCGGATCGAGCACGTCGCGGAGACGGGCCTGGGAAGCTTCGTCGAGCCCGGCTGCGACGCGCCGCCAGGCGATCCAGAACTGCTGCCACACGCGCGCCTCGCCGTGCGCGAGCCGCTGCTCGAAGAGGCGGAAGAGCCCTGTGACGCGCTCCGGATCGCGCGGGGCACCGGCGCCGGGCCGCAACGTGTAGCCCGCGAGCTGCCAGAACGCTCGCTCGTGCTCGAGCGACTGACGCCGCCCCTTGTGCATCGTCCAGAGCCGGTCGAAGAGCCCGCGACACAGCTCGCCATCCCAGCTCTCCCGCTTGCCGAGGATCCGCTCGAGCTCGCGTACGAGCTGCTTTGCATCGCGCTCCGTGCCCGCCGCGCCCTTGCCAAACACGTGGTCGAGCGCGCGAGACGCCTCCTCGACGCGACGCTCGCCCACCCTGGGCGAAGCCGACCTGGCCGCGCGCGCCATGTCGTCGCCGCGTCGCAGCTCGAACGAGAGCGCGAAGCGTCGACCATCGCTCGCGAGGCAGGCAAGGTCGAGCGTGCCCACGGCGGAGAGGGACGCCTCGAGCTCGACGGCGACGCTCCCCTCACCCGCGAGGTTGGCGACGAGCGGCGGCATTTCCTCGAGCGGGTCGAGTCCGCTTGCAACTTGACCTAACTCAACCAGCTGCTCGGAGCTCCACAGCGGAAAGCGGACCGTCTTGCCGAGGACCAGCTCGAACCCGCGAGGTAGCCGGAACCGGACGCCGTCGTCGGCTCCGCGCGGCAGCACGCCGATGGCCTCGACGGCACCCGCCGCGCCGGCGACGCCGACGAGGTAACTTCGCGCCGCACCCGAGCGCACCCGCACGCCGCGACCGTCGAGCGCCAGCGCGTGCCGGACCGCACCACGCGCGACGGCGGTGTCTGGACGCGTGAGCGGAAGCGCGACGATGGGGGCGTCGCTCCACGACCGCACGACCTCGAGCACCCGCTCGGCGAGTGTGCCCGCGTGGAAGACCCCGCCGTTCAGGAGCACGGCCGTTGGGATCCCGTGCTTGCGCACAAACCCCGCGATATGCCGCGTCACTGCGACGTCGCGCTCGTACGGCAGCCCGAACGCGACCATCGCCGCGCGGGCGCGCACGGGCTCGAAGTCGAGCGTCACGCGGGGGAAAAATCCATCGGTGAGGAGCGCGCGGACCTCGTCGCGCGAGAGCTCGACCCGCCGCGCACCACCGAGCAATTTCGCCCCACTGCCGAGCAGCGACACCGTCGCCGATGCGGGAGCGTCGTCGGCGAGGAGTCGCTCCTTCGCGCGTCGGCACGCCGCCGTCAGCTCTGCGAAGCGTCGGGCGGACAGGCGCTCACCGTCGCCCATGCGCTGCTCGCAGAGGTGCGCGAGCGTCAGGTCCATGTTGTCGCCGCCGAGGAGCAGGTGCTTGCCGACGGCGATGCGCTCGAGCGCGAAGGAGGAACCCGCGCGTCGTACCCGGACGAGCGACAGATCGGTCGTGCCGCCCCCGACGTCGACCACGAGCACGCGCGCCTCCTCGCCGCTCGAAGGGACGACCTCGTCGAGCTTGTTGCCACCGTCGATGAAGTCGAGGAACGCAGCCTGGGGCTCCTCGAGCAACACGGGCGCGAGGCCGGCCTCGCGGGCAGCGCGGACGGTCAGCTCGCGGGCGACGGCGTCGAACGACGCCGGCACGGTGAGGACCACCGACTGCGAGGCGAGCGGTTCATGGGGGTGAGCCTCGTCCCACGCGCGCCGCACGACCTCGAGCACGAAGCGTTGCGCCCCGACCGGAGAGAGCCGCGGGACCGCGTCGTCGCCTGGCTCGAGCTGCCATGGCAGGATGGCCGCCGAGCGATCGACCTCGGCGTAGGATAGCCAGCTTTTTGCCGAGGAAATCGAACGTCCGGCGGTCTCGAACGCGCGCGCACGGGCGAGCTCGCCGACGATCCAGCCGCCGACGAGCAGCTCCTCGCGGCACTCCCCTGCACTCGGAGCATGGAGCACCGAAGGGAGGAGCTCGAGCCGGTCGAGCGTCTCAGGGGCGACGAGCTGGGAGAGCGGGAACGAACGGACTTCGTCCCCCTCGGCGTAGGCGACGGCGACGTGCGTCGTCCCGAGATCGATGCCGACATGGCGCTTCACTCGAGCTCCCCTCCCCGAACCTCGTCAGCCCTCGCGGACCGAGAGCTCGACCTTCCAGCGCTCGTCCGGCTTCTTCGGCGCGAGCGGCACCGCCTCGACGAGCAGCGTACCGATCTCGGTGACCGTCGCGCGTAGCCGCACGGGGACCACCTCGCCCTCCGCGCGGCCCTCCGCCGGCAAGACCACCTCGACCTGCGGCAGCTCGGCGATCTCGTCGCTCGGGTGGCGCTCGAGCGCGGCAGAGGCCTCGTCATGCCGACGCACGGACGACCCGAAGAACCGGAAGCTCACGCGCTCGCCCACGACGACCGCGAGCTCCGCGTCGATGTCGATCGACGCCCCCTCCTGCATGCCGAAGGGCGCGACGCAGACGAGCGTCAGCGGCGGCTCGATGCCGGGGACCGCGGGAGCGGCGCCCTCGACGCCGACGTAGTGCGCCTGCGCGGTACCGCCGCGGATCCGGATCCCGTGCCCCTCGCGGACACGACCGAAGCACGCCGCACCCCGAGCGACCGCGAGATCGAGGTCCGCCCCATGGAGAATGCGTGCCGGCGCAGCGCCGTCCACCTCGAGCCATCGGTCGAGCGTCGCCCTCACGCGCTCGCGGACCAGCTCGCTCTTCATCACGCCACCGTTGAACAGCACGCACGTCGGATGGAGCAGCTTGCCGGAGCCGCCGAGCGCCGCAGCCTGCCTGCCAAGGAACGCCGCGAGGTGACGGGTGATCCCGGCGTCGGAGGCGTAAGGCAAGCCAAAGCGCGTCAGCGCCGTTCGCGCCCGCACCGCGGGGCGCGCCTCGGCACCGACCTCGGGGAAGAAGCCGTCGAGCACGACCGTACGCAAGTCGTCCTTGCCGAGCTCGGTTCGGATCGCGCCGCCGACGAGCTTCGAGCCGCGCCGCGGGATCACGATGGGTGCGGACGCCAGCGTCGGGTCGTTGAAAAGTCGCTCCTTGGCGACGCGCGCGCCATGGACGAGCGCCGCCATCTGCCACGCGTCGAGCTCGGTGCCCTCGGCCGCGAGCCGCTGCTTGACGAAGTGCGCAAGGGCGAGGTCCATGTTGTCGCCGCCGAGCAGGATGTGATCTCCGACCGCGATGCGCTCGAGCCCGAGCGCGTTGTCCTCGCCGGTGACCGCGATCGCGGAGAAGTCGCAGGTGCCGCCCCCGACGTCGATGACGAGCACGACATCCCCCGGCGCGAGCTGGCTGCGGAAGCCGTCACCCGCCTGTTCGAGCCAGGCGTAGAGCGCGGCCTGCGGCTCCTCGAGCAAGATGAGATCCTCGATGCCTGCGGCGGTCGCGGCCTCGACGGTGAGCTCGCGCGCCGACGCGTCGAAGGAGGCCGGCACGGTCAAGACGACAGGGCACGCGGCGAGCCGGGGTCCCTCCGACTCGACGCGCGCGTCATGCGCCTCGATCAGGTGCTCGAGGTATCGCCACGACGCCTCCACCGGCGAGATCCGCTCGACGCCGTCGGTCGCCTCGAGCGGCAAGAGGCCCGAGCGCCGATCGGCCGTCGGATGGCACAGCCAGCTCTTCGCGCTCGCGACGACTCGGCCCGGGGTCTCGGCCGCGCGGGCGCGCGCATGGCTGCCAACCGCGAAGCCTCGCTCGGCGTCCCAAGGCAAGCCGAGCGGCTGCTCCGCCTCGGGCGGCAGGTAGAGGAACGACGCGAGCAAGGGCTGCCGCTCCAGCTCGGTCGAAGTGACGAGTTGATCGATCTCAATCACCTCGCTGTGCGCCGCGACACCGTCGAGCGGGATGCGCGCGAGCGCGCAGTGGGTGGTCCCGAGGTCGATCCCGATGGCAAACCGAGGGGAACTCACAGCTCCACCTCCGCCGGGGCCACGATCTCGGCGTCGTACCCACCCACGGCGCGCGGCAACCTGAGCCCCGCGACGCGCCAGCCCGCGTGACGCAAGACACCTCGGTAGGGAGGCCGCGGTCCGACCTTCCCCGTGAGCTTCACCGCGGCCGCGTCGTAACCCTCCTCGAGGGTGACGCGGCTCTCCTCCGCCTCGCTGCGGAGCGGCGTGATCGTCGCATGCGCGCGGAGCGCCTTGCGGCAGCCCTCGTGGACGACCCGAGCGGCCGCGCCGACGTCGGCGTCCGGAAACGAGGCGACGTCCTGTTGGAGGAAGTCGACGAAGCGGCCCTCACGCTGAAACAAGGCGAGCAGCGCCAGCGCCGCGGCGGGGTCGGGCTCAGCCTTCGCGGGCTCAGCACTCGCGGGCTCAGCACTCGCGGGCTCAGCACTCGCGGGCTCAGCCTTCGCGGGCTCAGCACTCGCGGGCTCAGCCTTCGCGGGCTCAGTGTTGACTAGCGCAGTGTTGACTGGCGCAGCTTGCGGCGCAGGCGCATCGGCGGAGGATCCCCCGGCGGCCGCATTCAGCCGCTGCACCCGGGCCGCGAATGCCGCGTCGAACAGCACTCGGACAAAGGTCGTGATGGCGAGCACCAGGCGCGCAAGAAAGCCGGGTTGGGCGTCTGACACGGGGAGCCATTACACCATCCGCAACGGGTCGGCACGGCGGACGTCGCGAGGGCACCCGCGCTCGCCCCACCCCATCTCTTGCCGACAGGCGTCTTCTTGCCTAACCTGTCGTCTCCATGGCCAGCAAAGAGACCTACGTCAACTGCCCCTCCTGCGGCGCAAAGAACCCGAGCGAGGCGAAGCGCTGCGGTGCCTGCGGCGCAACCACCGAGGAGCTGGCCCCGGTCGTCGACGAGTCGCGGGACAAGGAGCGGCGCTATCAGCAGGAAGGCTTCAGCCTCAGCTGGGCCGGCATTGCTCTTGGCGTCCAGGCGGTCCTCACGACGGTGATCGTCGTCGCCTTGCCCCGCGCGATCACGGCGCTCGACTTCGAGGGCTATTACGGCATGACGCTCGTCATCCCGACCTGGTTCATCGGTGGTGTCCTCGTCGGCATGATCTCGCCCGGCAAGACCTTCATCGAGCCGGTGGTCGCCGCGCTGATCGTCGCGTTCCCGACGATCTTCTACCTCTACAACGGCCTCTTCGGCATGCTCGGGCAGGGCCACACGGTCCGCACGATGCCCATCTTCATGTACGTCATCATGGCGATGATCGGCGTCATGTTCTCCCTGATCGGCTCGTTCGTCGGCGAGCGCGTTCAGATGGGCGCGCCGCCCACCAGCCTCGACGCTTGATCCGGGCCGCGCTCTTCGTCGGCCTCCTCGTGGCGTTGGTCGCCTGCCGCTCCGAGGAGCGGCGCTCCGCCGAGGCCGTCCTCGGGGCGATCGAGCGGCTGCGCGATGCCGACGAGACCCAGCGCAAGACCGCGGTCGCGGCGGTCGAAGCCACCACGAGCCCGGCGCCCGAGGCCGAGGCCGCCCGACGCGCCTGCATCGACGCCTACCGCGCGCTCGGCGAGACGCAGCGACTCGTGCATGAGGCCAAGGGGCCGCCGATCGACCGCGCGAAGCTCGACCTCGCCCAGGCCGAGCTCGCGAAGGCACGGACCGGCATCGAGTTGTGCAGCCGGGCGACCGTCGCGCTGCGGCGTGCGCTCGGCCGCTGAGTCCCCTGGCCGCGGCGGGTTCGTTCGTGTCCGGGGTCGTGCTATACGGCCCTCGCCCATGTTCGAGACGATCTCCAAGGGGTTTCGCCAGGCTCGCAACCGGCTCGCCGGCTTGACCGAGCTCAACGACCAGAACATCGAACCCGCCCTGCGCGAGGTCCGGCTCAGCCTGCTCGAGGCCGACGTAGAGCTCGGCGTCGCGAAGGCCTTCCTCGCCCGGGTGAAGGAGAAGGCGATTGGGCAGACGCTCGAAACGCGCGTGAAGCATGGCGGTGCGACGCACGAGGTCGGGGCCGGCGAGCGCTTCATCAAGATCTGCCACGACGAGCTGGTCGCGCTGATGAGCCACGAGGGCGAGCCCGTCGAGTGGGCCGAGCGTGGCCCGACGAAGATCGTGATGATCGGCCTCCAAGGGTCAGGCAAGACCACCACCTGCGCGAAGCTCGCGAGGCTCCTTCGCGAGGAGGAAGAGTGCAAACCCCTCCTCGTGGCCGCCGACATGCAGCGCCCGGCAGCGGTCGAGCAGCTTCAGATCCTCGGCAAACAGCTCGATGTCCCGGTGTTCAACATCCCGGGCGCGACGCCGGTCGCCATCTGCTCTGCGGCCGAGGCCGAGGCGAAGCGGCTCGGCTGTGACGTCATCATCTACGACACCGCGGGTCGCCTCTCCATCGACGACCAGCTGATGACCGAGCTCGAGGCCGTGAAGGCCGCGGTCTCGCCGCAGAACATCTACCTCGTCGTCGACGCGATGATTGGTCAAGACGCGGTCCAGACCGCGCGCAACTTCAACGAGCGCCTCGATATCACGGGTGTCGTCCTGACCAAGCTCGACGGCGACGCCCGCGGTGGCGCGGCCCTGAGCGTGAAGGAGGTCACCGAGGCGCCCATCCTGTACTGCGGCGTTGGCGAGACCCCCGACAAGTTCGAGGAGTTCCGCCCCGAGGGCATGGCAAGCCGCATCCTCGGGATGGGCGACGTCGTCGGCCTGATGCAGGACTTCGAGCGCGTCGTCGACGAGAAGAAGGCCGAGACCGACGCCGCCCGCATGCTGAGCGGCGAGTTCACGCTCGACGACTTCCTCGAGCAGATCTCGATGATTCAGCAGATGGGCTCGCTGAGGGATCTCGTCGACAAGCTGCCGCTCGGCGGCCTGCTCCCAGGCGGGCTCCCGGAGGGCATCAACCTCGACGACAAGGAGCTCGTGAAGATCCGCGCGGTCATCCAATCGATGACGAAGACCGAGCGGGTCGACCCGTACCTCCTGATCCGAGAGCCGGGCCGCGCCAAACGCATCGCGAAGGGCAGCGCGACGAACGAGCAGCAGGTCACGGCCGTCGTGCAGCAGTTTCTCATGATGAAGCAGATGATGGGCGCCATGGGCGGCGACCTCGGCATGCTCGGCAAGCTCCCGGGGATGAAAGGCCTCGCGAGCATGCGGAAGATGAAGCAGATGATGAAGAAGGGCGGCGGCCTCCCCGGCATGCCCGGCATGGGCAGTTTCCCGGGAATGCCCGGCATGGGCGGTTTCCCGGGAATGCCCGGCATGGGTGGTTTCCCGGGAATGCCCGGCATGCCCGGCATGGGCGGTTTCCCGGGAATGCCGGGCTTTGGCGGCATGCCCGGCTTCGGTGGCGCAGGCGGAGGACGCCAGGAGGCACCGAAGGCTCCCCTCTCCTCGGCCGAACGCAACGCGAAGAAGGCCGAGCGCAAGCGTCAGAAGGACGCGCGCAAGAAGGGTCGCCGCTGAGCCCACCCGCACCACGAGCTGCGTCGTGAAGGTCCATCACCTCGACTGCTGCACGATGCATCCCCTCGGGGGGAGCCTCGTCTCGGGGCGCGGCTCGCCGTTCGAGCGCTGCACGCTCGTCGCCCACGTCCTCGCCATCGAGTCGTCCGAGGGCATCGTGCTGATCGACAGCGGGCTCGGCACCGCGGACGTCGCCGAGCCGGAGCGGCGCCTCGGCAAGGCCTTCCTCGCCTCGGCGAAGCCCGACCTCGATCCGTCACGTACCGCCCGGGCCCAGCTTGAGCGCCTCGGGTACCGCGCGAGCGACGTGCGCCACATCGCGCTCACCCACCTTGATCTCGATCATGCCGGTGGACTCGCTGACTTCCCGCAAGCCAAGGTTCACGTTTTCCGGGCGGAGCACGAGGCCGCGACCCAGCGCATCACGCGAAAGGACGCGCAGCGCTACCGACCCATCCAGTGGGCGCACGGGGTCGACTGGGCGCTCCACGACGTCGCCG
>Ga0194129_10008237_pt1 | contig 12140 bp, 10 predicted proteins | sample TA2KigCa35mmetaG_FD_150862 | JGI IMG/M metagenome (GOLD analysis project Ga0194129, IMG submission 150862) | Freshwater microbial communities from Lake Tanganyika, Tanzania - TA2015038 Kigoma Deep Cast 35m | ecosystem: Environmental > Aquatic > Freshwater > Lake | place: Tanzania: Lake... | reverse complement strand
GTCATGCACTGTCATTTTTCCAAGGAGCATGTGAATAATCATGAAAATACAATACACACCGCACTCTGAGTCGTTTTTCTGATGACGAACGTTGTTTATGTATTCTTTGAAAGGGATACCATTTGCTTCCCCTTGTTCGCGTACTCTCTTCATAAATGCGCGAATCCGGCGTTGTGGTCGATCACCCGTACTATCGAAGAAAAAGATGACCCGTGCTCTCACATCGATAAACATCGATACCCAGTGTTCGCCTGGTTTATCATGAGGGTCGGTGTTAAAAACAATCCCGATTTTCTGCTCGCCATTTTTCACATGTTTCATAATATCGAAATTGCAGAGTTCATCCCAAACGCACTCTCCGTCCTCTAATACTTCGTCGAAATCCACCGGTGATGGCCCAATAAATATAAAAGAAGGAACCGCATGCTCGTACTGTTTCAGTGAATTCGCGATATCAATGCTTGATAGCCATTCATGTATATCTTTCTTCCACTCTTTCGGTGCTTGCGGCGCAAATGTATAATGAAGCATCTCTTTATCCATTCCAGATGTTGCGAAACTCTGGCGTAACCAACATGCCTCTTGATGACAAACACGGTTCATGTATGTTTTTAAAGCAGTCCAGATCGCGCGAGGGTCGGTGTCTGTGATTTTCTGATCGGGGTGCCGTTTATTCCAAAGCGATTTCAACTTTTCGAGAGATTTGGAAGAGTAACAAGAAAAATCCTTGGTCTCATTGATATTGGGGTCAGTCTCATCTCTCGGTGCACAAGATACAGACTTGAATTTTTCGTTATTGTTCTCATGAAGTTTGTTTCCACCGATTGTTTCTTCTTGTGGTTGTTGCTCCATTTTGAATACTAAACTTATACTAACCTACCATAAAAAATTGATTCAATAAACTAAAATAGAATCGTATGAAAGAAAGTCATGGTTGTCGTTACACGTTCTCGTAGTAGTGGTGGTGTCAAAATACTTACTCCTTCTTTTCGCGCGGCGAGCGCGCGCTCATACAAAATATATACCGGTGGTTTGAAATCAACGACGAAGCAGAAATCGCCAAGATGGACGAAGATGAATGATGAAGAACCAATCATCGCGGATCAAGCAGAAGAAGCAGTATATCTCTCTGATGATGTCACTGACGTTACTGACGCTGTTGATGCTGCCGCCACGCTCTCAGGAATGAAAACCATGAACAAGTATGCGTGCATGAATCCAATGCATCCAGTCACGCGTTACATGTATCGCATTCAAGTTTTCAATAGTGAGCGTACATTGCATTACAAGACCGCGTATATCGGATACAATAACAAGAACAGGCTCTATTACATCCACACCATCATTTCCAATTGTTACAAGAACTCATTTCCCGACGATGACAGTCATTCGGACTCTTCTGGATTACCACTTCCAGTGAACACGCTTCAAACCAAATACTCGTCCTATGTGACGGATTCGATCGAAAACTACATTATGACCATGGTGGTCCCGTCAAGAGAATATGACTACTTCATTCAAGACGACATGATTGGTGTTGTGACTACAGAATCCGACTTTTGCGATACTGTATTCGGCCAGGAATCGTCTTACTACGACGTGGAGCGATTGTTACATGACGATTCCTCAAATGAAACAATCAATGGATACAAAGCGTTTTCTCTGATACCTTCTCGAAGTTACTGGTTCGATCCACTTGTCGCGGAGACACATTCAACCGCATACTCTGCCTATACGATTCATTCTGTTCTTAGCATATTGTCTCAGTCCCAGTGAGACGCCGACGCCGCTGACCCCGCGGACGCCCGTTTCATGATTTCATTCTGATAGTCACGCACTTTTGGTAATCGCGCATTTATCTCTTGATCACTATTTCCAGGAATCGGTTTCATTACAATAATAAAATCGTCCATTGTTTTTTTTCGGATACACATCTTGTTTGCAAACGACATGATTTTTCCGGTGAATGTACTCGTGGCAGAGACAGCGGACGACGGTGCAGGAGCCGCATGCGGAATGAGTGATGTTTGTTCATCGTCTTCCGGGGCGGGGCTAGGTGAACGTGAATCCGTCGTCAGGGCTACCGAAGTTTCTTGTATCTTTTTATGTAATTCTTGACGGACAGTTTGAATGTCTTCTTTTACTTCTGTTCGTTGGTCTTGTTCCACCATTTCAGTAATGTCACTCCATTTCAAGTATTCAATACACGATTTCAAATATTCTTCGTGCGCGTGGTTGATATCATCATTTTCACATCGTTCATCAAATAAGTCACACGTCATCGCCAATATTCGTTCTTTATAGTACGCTTTTTCTTTGGAAAATTGTTCGATGAGTGTGTCGCTGGTATTTGCAACTTTTTTTTTGTATTTATCATACCGATTACGATTTGACATAACTGACAGTGTAAGTTGACTTAACACATCCCATTCGTCTTTTCTTGTGCTGCTTGTTGTGTCTTCTTCTCGTTCTTGATCCATTTTGTAAATATATTATATGTTATAATAGAACAATAATTCGGCATGGATTGTTATATTATACTACGTGAAGTTATGTTTATATTCACTTGTCGCGGTGTCGCGGTGTCACGGTGTCACGCCGTCACGGCCTACTTACATCCGATTTCGCATGGTCAAATGTTCACGCGCGTTCGATGATGCCGTTGCGCGAGGTATATGCGTTGGAAATTTCCCCTGGTTTTCATTATTTTCACGTTCTGCCTCAGACCTCCCAGTAAAACCCTCCTCAATATGAGCGAAGTGTACCTTCTGTTTTTTTTCTTTGTTCTTCTTCTTCAGTTGTTCTTCCGGAATGCGACTTGTGGCAGGTTCGTTCGAAGGACCGCCTTCTCCTGTACAGAATCCATCATACGTGCAATTCAGCGTACGAAGTTGGAATCGTGTAGAGTTTTCAAAAGTGAGTTTGCCTAAATTGTTCGGATTCGGATTCATTGGTGCGAAGTTTGTTGCTCCATTCTCAAATAAGTACGGGTTTGGTTGTTCAACGGGACGTGCATCAATCATCACTTCGTATAAATCACTTCTCGAGTCTGGGACGTAAACTGCGCGGTCGTTGCGTTGAAGTGCGAAATACTGGTTTCGAAGAGAGGACTCAAGATTCACACGTTCAGCCCATCCACGCCACGGGGCTTTCGCATTTCCTGGATTGAAAACGGTTTCGGTGGTGAAATGTTGATAAGGCGGGATTTCTACAGTCGGAACCGGTCGTGTTTCTAAAATCGGCATCATCGCGTATTTGGATGAAAGAGGGCGAACACTATACGCTGGTCGAAGATCCGTAGATGGAATATTTCTTTGAGATATACGTTCATTGATTTCATCAAGTCGGTCATGGTGATTTGTGTATGCTCCATTTACAACACCATAGAATTCCATTTTTACTTACTTTATAATATGAAAATATATTAGTAAAAAAATTGAAATCTTTTTACTACTATGTTTGGAATACAGTGTTCAATACGTCGTATTATGTCGGTTACTACTACTGGTTCTGCAGCTGGTTCTGGATCGTCGAAAATGTTGAAATATCTGATTACAGGAACGACCGAGTTTGTTCGGCCAACCCGGTCATTTGACCACAAAGGAGCAAAAAAGGTAAGTTGGATCTGCGGTGGTGTGCCGTCGATTGTGATCAAAAATCAAGAGGAATCTGTGACAATCAAGCCATTCGACTCTGATGTGGAGTTCGATATTCCACGCAAAGTGTTCAATGAGACGTTTGTGCCATGTGCGCGTGATGACACCAGTGTATTCAGTGATGTTTACCCTGGCGGAAAGGTCCCGTTCTCTGAATTCAATGTCCCCAAAATCAATATCAAGTGTCTTCTTGACGCCTTCAAAACAAACACATCGCTTACTACAATCATCGAAAAATGCAAACAGGACGCTTATGTCTCAAAAGGAAATACAAAATGCATCAAAATTGACGCGCTTCATCAGTTCGAGGCTGCTGCCGCTACCGCTTCTGTTGATGAGGGTGCAGCGGGCGGTGGTGCTGCTGGCACCGGATCTTCACTCACACGAACTGGAGACCCCTACTTCAACCGTCGGTCTCGCCATAGCCCTCCCGTGCCGAAATCAATGACCCGCGCGGAGTATGAATCATGCCCGTCATTTCCACGACCGATTGGCGTCAGAGAAGCTGACTTTGCGTGGCCCACTGAACAAAATGACATCTTGATCTCACTCATCAAACAGATCTTCGCTTGTGAAGGTGCTCCAGAACTGCCAGTGGCGATTCAACAACAGTTGGGTATTGCAGGCGGTTCAATCGCGCCGAATAGCCACAAGTGTTTATGGTGCGGCAATATCGTAAGTGTTCAAGAACTCAACCAGTCATACTGTGCGGAAGAACACAGCGTCAACTTCTGCCACCGTGATCCTGAAACGGGTACGAAAGCCGGGAATGTTTACATCGGTCACTGCTCATGCAATCGAGAACAAGGTGGGCATTCCGAAGAGGAGCGAATCGAGCAAATTCTGCGTCTTCTTCGCGCCAACCCCGATCATCAAAAAAAATACGCAGGCGCATTTCGGGATCTCTTTACAGCAACGCCGGTGACGCCTTCGACGAAGGCTCCGTATACGAATACACACCAAATGGTGATGTCATACGAGGATATATTGAATTCGTATTAAATACAAAGAGGATTTCGGTTTACAATTACAAACGCAATGCGTTCAATGCGGTCAGTGCTTCGACCATTTTTTTTGTCATATTCACGTCGATATTTGTATCCATAAGAATCCCTGCGATATCGCTGTCGCCCAATGACGCCATTATACTCCCCGTTAAATAGGCGGTATGCTGAACAATGAAGTCTTTCTTGGTAATATTTGCGAATAAGATATACAAGGTGTTCATATTCTTCGGGCGAAGGACTGTGACGCCGTTTGTTGATATATAGTTATCAGAATCGTCCAAAATCACGCAGTATGATACGGTGCCTTCCAACTTACTCACGAGAATATCGTATTTCTGAAGCGCATATTTGGCTCGTGATGGCAACTCCCATCCATATAACTCTTTGCTACCATATAACGGGGTGGATATCTCGCCGATGTCGATGTACTTGTATTTTTTATTCTTCTCGATTTTGGTCGCTTTCAAGACGAGTTTTGATAGGTCGCTGATCGGAACACAACCTGGCGTGGATGTCAATTTTGATAATAGCAACCGGTAGATACGGCTGTATCGCTTCACGTCCAGTATCAGGTTTTGTAATGACGATGACTCTACCGTGTCGTATAGTGGGGTAGAGGGGACCGCGGGAACCGAAGCAGCGACATTCGATACGTTACAGTCTACCGCAAACTGCGAAAGTTGCCCAGCACATTCAACCAGATCATTATCGACGATCGGGTGTCCTTCATCATTCATCATGATATCACCCGTTTCTCGGACAATCCGGTATTTCACCGGCGTATTTGCTTTTGACAATTCATACCCAATGTTGGCAACAGATGATATGAAGATTGGGTATGGCTCTGTCACCAGTGCTGCTGCCTTCTTCTGCACAACCAAAATATATGTATTCACACCGGTTCCACTACGTTTGAATGACTGTTTGGGTAACTCAATCGATGCAATCACTCGATGACGCAGTAATAATTCACGAAGCTCCATGCACGGCTTCGTTGAATTCCCAACATACCCAGCAGGAACGATCGCAAACATGATACCATCCGGCTTTAGTAGTTTGAGGCCTAATTCTAAAAATAGAATACCGATTTCCTGTTTCTTTTTTCCAACCCCAAGCTCGTAATGTTGTAAGATGGCTTCGTCTGTGACGACAGTGCTTGAACCGAATGGAGGATTCATTGTAACATAGTCGAACGACAACGACGACGACGCATCCGCGGTGTTAGGGTGAAATACAAGTGAATTCTTGCATTTGATATGGTAGTTCGTTTTCCTATTCAACTCATAATTGAAACGACATAGCTGTAATGCATGCTCATCGATGTCCCAGATATGAGTATTTCCGGTGTAATGAATTAGTAGATCGCCGGTTCCTCCGGCCGGGTCGACTGCTGACTTTTCACTACCGCCAACCATGACTGCGTTTATGAAATCCGATATTGTTAACGGTGTATAGAATTGATCCAGCTTGTATCGCGTAAGTTTGCTACCGAAAAGCATGAATATCTCTTGGGTTATTTCCTGGTTTGTGAAATCGATTGCTTGAATGACTTCCATGACATCGCGGAATTTTGGGTCGATCACGAACGATGTCGGGAGTGTCTTTGAATCCGCCGCATTCTTTCGTTGTTCGAATAACGATGTCAATACGGCGATCCGGTCTTCTTGCTTGACACCTTTATTGTGAAGAAGCTGGTTGATATGGTTGATATGCTTGGCGTTGTCTATCGTGTTTGTCGACATTCTGCAGTGTCTTTATACACAAGTGGTTATTTATATCAATTTTATTATTTCGAATGCAGTTTTCGAACACACAGTAAAGGGTTTAAACGGTACATCGTGATTCACAATATACGTCACCGTTATCCAGAATGTGTGGTATATTTTATTTTCAAACGGTCGCACGACTATCATTGAAAGCGCTCAAAACATTACAGGAAAATTTGATTCTTTCATCACATCGCGGACCAGATAAGACTATCTTTGTGAATGATGACACGCGTGCATGGGGATTTCATCGACTTTCCATTAATGGGTTGGACCCTTCAGCAGATCAACCGTTTTATTTGAAAAAATGCCGCTTGATTTGCAACGGTGAAATTTATAACTTTCGTGACTTGATTCAAGAATTCGGTTTGGAAAATGAATACAAAAGTGGTTCGGATTGTGAAATCATTATTCACCTCTATCGTAAAATAGGTATCTCTGAGACGCTTCGACGATTGGATGGTGTATTTGGTTTTGTTTTGTATGACTACGAAAATGGCGTTACCTATGTCGCGAGAGATCCAGTTGGCGTTCGGTCTCTTTATATTGGTGTTACACGTCATGACGGATGTTTCGGACGCGATTACTCTGACTTGACATGTCTATCTATAAACCCATACTATTACGCAATGTGTGTCGCGAGTGAAATGAAGTCGATTCATGCAATTTGTGAGACGATTGTACAGTTTCCCGCAGGTTGTTATATGGAATATACCGGTGAAGAAATTACGGATGGTACCGCTATTTTCCGTACATATTATGACTATGCATACATACGTTACAAGTCAGGTGATCTATTCAAAAAAACGGATACGTTGTCATTGTTGGAGTGTCAGTTGAAGGAAATCGAAGTGGATTATTCTTATCCAGTAATGGACATGTATGGGAAGGACCCGATGCTGGTTGAAGAAGGAATCTGTGCCAATATTCGTAACCTCTTTACAAAAGCGGTCATCAAGCGTTTAATGAGTGAACGACCGGTTGGATGTTTATTGTCGGGAGGACTGGATAGTTCCCTTGTAACTGCAATTGTTTCGAGAGAATTGAAGCGGACGTCCCCGCATACTGTATTGAACACATATAGTATTGGACTAGAAGGATCAGTTGATCTCATGTGGGCTCGTCGTGTCGCTGAGCATTTGGGTACATGTCATCATGAGGTCGCATTAAGTGAAGACGAGTTTCTGAATTCAATCTTCGATACGATCTATCAAACCGAGAGTTACTGTACAACGACCATTCGCGCATCGGTGGGGAATTATCTTATTAGCAAGTATATTCAAGAACAAACAGAGGATGTTGTTATTTACTGCGGAGACATGTCGGATGAAATTTTCGGGTCATATCGCGGGTTCTTGAAGGCGCCTAGCGATGCCGACTTTCACCGAGAGAATGAACGTATGATACGTGATGTGCGGTTTTTTGACTTACTGCGTTCGGATAAAAGTATAAGCGGTGCTGGTTTGGAGGCGCGTGTTCCTTTTGCGGATAAAGAGTTTCTTACGTATGTGATGACGATTCCACCTCAGTTCAAACGGTTTACCGATGAGCGTATGGAGAAGTATCTTCTTCGGAAAGCGTTTCAGAATGAAGGTCTTCTGCCAGAGAATGTGTTGTGGCGAAGAAAGGAGGCATTCAGTGACGGTGTAAGTGCTGCAAATGGGGGAAAAACGTGGGTACAAATGATCAAAGAGCAATCGGATCGAATGGTAACCGATGTGGAATATAACAACAAAAATAACTATATGTATTCGATTTATAACCCACCATACGACAAGGAAAGCTTCTATTATCGACGGGTGTTTGAGACATTGTATGAAGGACGAGGCAGTACAATTCCGTATTATTGGCGACACCCATTTTGTGAAGGAGTGCTTGATCCAAGTGCGCGCTTGTTGTCATTTTATGTGTCCTCGGATAATCCGGCGTAGTGTGTAGTGTAGTGGTCTCGCACTCGCTCGAAATTTAATATGTGATTATAATAGACGATTTCGAATTTGGAAGGAGATGAACACAATCATCAATACAATAGAAGACGTAATTGCATCATTGATCTATGCAATTCGTGAGGCATTAGCACCTATCTTTACCAAATACAGCGCATATTTCAAATATATTGATTACTTCATTTATGGTACATACGGAATTTTATTGCTCGGATTTTATACTACAGTTCCGGAGTATATTCCTGTATTACGAAATATCTTATTGTATTCTGCAGTGATCATTTTATTACTTCGTTTCAACGACATATCCTGGAATAATCCGAAGTTCTCAATTCTTGGTGGAAGTAAATTTAGTGAGTTTGACCGACGTCTCATCTTATATACTTGCGTATTCATCTTAATCACTCATATTGCATCCGAAACAGTGTTTCAATACACGCAAAAACAAATATCGCAGAAGATTTTACAACCGGTAACTAGTGTTGGCGCCGATGTCGTAAACCCCTTCTATAAATATATTGCAAAATGGAAGTCATGAGTGGATTTTGACGTTGATAAAAAAATTGAAATGTTTTTATCAATGAATAACGTAGACAACGAACGAACCAACGAACGAACAACGAACGACAATGTCAGCAGGAAATGGAAGTGTACTCCAATGTGCGAGTGATGCTATACAAAAGGATCTCGATACCGTCATGGAAATACTTGAAGAACATCAAGGCAATATGCCAGAAGGAGCATATTTACGTGGTATGAATGCACTCGGATCATTGCACAAACACAAACGAACAACCCTTACGGCGATGCGTCCCGGAACTCTGTTGCGTTGCTGGAAAACACTTGACGAGATTGAAGAAGAAGACGAAGACCTGTACGATGAAATCATGGCAGTCGCGGATGACATCGTCGTCGAGTTATGCGGTGACGAATCCAGCATCTACGATGACGGAGAACACAATTTGGTTCATCGCGGGGACGAACGAGAGGTTGCAGCGCTCATCATGAACTACAAACCAATAGAAGGCAATGCCGGATTCGAAACGAGCCCAATGGTACTTCATCATGCATTACAAGTCATCATGAAGCGACTGTTTGATGACACCATTCACGAGCTGGACATCGTACGGCCGGTAAGCTGCCAATGCGGATGGAGAGGTGTTCAAGGAAACTGGGATCGACATGTCTCCAATGCACGTCATCAGCGGTGGGTAACTACCGAACGTCAGCGGCTGTTCAATATGGCGTTGGCATCTGCGCGAGAGAAAATCATTTCGCGCCGAGAGAATGGAATTGTCTACATCGATGAGATGCATGAAACACCGGAAGTGAAGATTGCAAGACAAGAAGCGATTACGGAGGCGGAACGGAACGGTGAACGAGTTGTATTTGTCACTGCGCGCGGTGAACAGCTCTCGTGGTTTGCTTGAATGTGTTATTTGCGTCGTATTGTCTTATTCTTCATATTCTTTACAGCTGTATTCTTATCAATATAAAATACTTGTCCTTTGTGGGTTGGACTCATACTTTTTTTATACGTCTTTTTTATCTTTCGTTTCGAAGACACTTCTTCTGGTATCGTTTGTGGGGGGCCTTCACGGAAAAATTGCTGCAAGTGGAATAAGATGTACTTACTGATGATTTCGTCGATTTCGCGCGGGTTCACTTTCTGGTGATGTGATCGCTCATCGTATTCAGCCATATCAATATAACGCATGAAAAGATTGTACAATTCAATCGATATGATCTGCTTTTTAGCAGAAGAGGATGTTCCGGTGATAATTGACGGAATGTTGATTTTATCAAATACGTCACGATATAATGCACTATTCAAGAATCGGACAACGAACATCTCGAAAGGAATGAACGAATGATAGGGTTGAAGTTTGATATAATATACACGTTCGTCTACCATTTTAGGATGTTGTACGTCGTCTAAGAAACATATATCAATATCGGCGGGAAGACGCGAACATCGAATGAACTCTTTTACCGTCTTTTCGGTAGTTGTTCTTTTTGGATAACTCGACAGATGTTTTGATCCATCATCTGGTTTAAATCCGCCGATGGTATGGTCGAATAAGGGGGGGATGATTGCTAGACCATGTTGGTTGTTTGAATGTGCGCGAAGTTTGGTTTCGAAATACTGTCGAATATGTGCGACCCATTTATCCGGGCCCATGTTATTTGTGTAGATCATGACTTTACTACAAGCACCCGATTCTTTCTTTTTTCGTATATAATCGAGTATTCGTACCATACTTGGTCGTATAATCTCTGGGTATAAATCAACTAAATCATTGAAGTAACGATACATGATACCTGGTTTGTTGAAATACTCTTCTAATGCATGACCAAAAATAGAGAACTGTGAGAAGTTGCCGAGTGTTTCATCTACATCAAACACAACGACTTTATGTTTCATTTTTTATGTAGTTATATTATACGAGTATAATTATTCATGAAAGAAGAACCGTTGTATACGGATAATGATATTGATGAAGATATGAAACTAACACGTAGCGATTATATGAAAATACTTCATCATTATCAACGTGATCATCCGAGAGGTCGTAAAACAGCTTCTGTTAAACAACGTGCTCACCGTATTCTTGCTGAAAAACTGTGTAAATGCATCAAGTCAAATGGTAGTACAATTGAAGAAGGGCGTCGAATCGGGTATTGTACGCGGTCTATCTTCAATTCGAGGGGTTTACGACCACATGGGTTTCGATGTAAAACAAAAACGGGCAAACTACGGCCAAGAATGACTCGGGATGTTACGAAGTCCACACGGCGTGTGAAACTGAACTAACGGTCGTCGCCGTCGCCGTCGCCGTCGACATACTCAACTGCCCGCAGTATCAACAGTTCTTCTTGACTCAACCTTTGAAAAACAACATTTAACTCAAACCGAATATTAAATACAAAACGTTTGACATTTCGAATCGTCACAATATGTACGCCTTCTTCTTGATTTTCACGTACGCGAAATAGTGTACCGCCAAGTGTAACATAAGGTCGCGTTTCGAGAGACCGGAGTGGAATCCATCGTATCAGTTGGTTATGTTTAAGATCATACGGGTTTTCAATCACCCGATACATACTCAATTTACGCTCGAACTCTTCCATTTTCTCCGTTGTAAGGTTGAGTGACGAGAGAATTTCATGGCGTTTCGCGGTGATTTTCTTCATTGTCATATTTGCAATCGTGTTATTCTCTGTCTTGTTCATCGCAGATAATATCGCATTAATATCAAGTGGAAATGTCGGTTCATCCAATACGGATTGAAACAAGTCTTCATCTGAATCCACTGCATAATCAGTATCTTTAACGCTAGGGTGGATTCTCGATTGTTCTTTGGCTGGAGGTGATGTGTCAGACTCGATTTCGCTATCACTGCTGTCGATTGCATTGTCGTCGTCGTCATCGTCGTCCGTTGTCACGTCTTCTTCACTCGCGCTTTCATAATCGTCGTCTTTGTGTTGCTGTAGTAACGCCACAATGTTCAATTCTTCGTCCTCTTCTTCTTCGCCGTATATAGCCGGTTTACCGGACCTTGACTGCGATCGAGACCGCGACTGAGACCTCGACCTCGACTTACCACGCCCAACTGATGGACGCATATACTCTAGATCCACGACAACGGTTTTCTTCATTGTGACAACAATATATAGATACAGTATAATCTGTTTATTATACATATGAACGCAATTATGGGAAACATCATTCACGGATTCTCCGTGACTCCAGCACCCAAAACG
>Ga0194129_10008230_pt1 | contig 12148 bp, 13 predicted proteins | sample TA2KigCa35mmetaG_FD_150862 | JGI IMG/M metagenome (GOLD analysis project Ga0194129, IMG submission 150862) | Freshwater microbial communities from Lake Tanganyika, Tanzania - TA2015038 Kigoma Deep Cast 35m | ecosystem: Environmental > Aquatic > Freshwater > Lake | place: Tanzania: Lake... | reverse complement strand
CGTCGGCTCAAGGAGGCGAGTGAAGTGGGGTTGGCCGAGGTGCGACTTCAGGTCGGCGGCACGGCGCTGCGATGGGAATCCCTCGATGAAGATATCTCGGTCGAGGGCGTGGTGGCGGGCAGGTTCCAGTTGCCGCCAACCCCCTGAACCGTCCGACCATCGCCGCCCCGGATGCAGTTCCTCGATTTGAATCGCAAGATGGACGCCTGGTGCCCGCCATGACGGTCCGGTGCCATCATGCGGATCACGAAAATGATGGCAGGTGCCGGCACATGCCTGCCGGTGCCAGGAAAGCTCCCCGAGTAGGGCTCGAACCTACAACCTACCGGTTAACAGCCGGCCGCTCTACCATTGAGCTATCGGGGAATGGAATGCGAAAGAGCCGGTGAGAATAGCGGCTTCCCTTGGCGAAAGCGAGCCTCCAGCGCTGCGTGGTCGAGGGTCCGGGCGCCCAGGCCGACCCGGCGCATCAGTCAGTGGCCTCCGGCGGCACGCCCCGCCGTTTCTCGAGCACGACGCTGTTGCCCCGCGGGTTGTAGGCGACCCGCGTCATGAACGACCGCATCAGCATCATGCCCCGGCCGCCGGGTTGAGCCAGCCGCTCCTCGAGCGTGCAGTCGGGCACCCGCGCGGGATCGAAACCCTCGCCCTCGTCGGTCACCTCCAGTCGTACGACATGTGGCGTGACCTGGCAGTCGACATACACGATCTTCGCCAGATCGAGCCGGTTCCCATGCACGACCGCGTTGACGAGTGCCTCTTCCGCCGCCAGATGGATGGCGAACACGTCGTCGGCCGACCAGCCGTGCTGGCTGAGCTGGGCCAGCAACTCGTCGGTGACCAGGCGGCTCGCGCCCCGCTCGCTCGGCAACTCGAACGACCGGCGCCATTCCGTCGGCGTGTTGTCAGCCATGACCGCCCACTCCGCCTGTCAGCCGCTCGACTCCATTCTAAAAGGCGGCGATGGCCTCGGCCGCGTCGCCCCGGATGTCGAACACCTTGTGGAGCTTGGTGACCTGGAACACCTCCAGGATGCCCGGCGAGATTCCACACATCTTCATGCGACCCTTGGCCGTCTTGACCTTGCGGTCGAACGTGATCAGTTTGCCAAGCGCCGCGCTCGAGAGAAACTCCACGCCGTCGAAATCGAGCAGGATGGCCTTGCGATTGTCGACGTCGACCAGGGCCGTTAGTTCGGCCCCGAGTTCCTGGATCGCCGCCTCGTCGAGAATCTTGCGGTCTTGGAACCTGACCACCGACACGTCGCCCGTTCTCGAAATCTCGATCCGCTTGGTCGACATCACGTCCTCGCCCGCCGGCCCAGGGGGGAACCCGCAAAGTCCGCACCTTAACCGTTTGGCCGTCCCCTCGCCACGCGGCCGGCCGGCGAAGTCGGCGGGCTCAATCAGCCGGCGACGACCACTCGGCCAGTCGGCCGAATCGTTACTGCCCCTGCCAGTTTGGCAGCGAACGGCGTGGTCGCTGGCCCGACAGGAAATGCCGCCACTCCGCGGAGGGACCGATTTTTTGCGGCTTTTCGGCACTGTATCGATTCCGGCGCGCGAGTTGCTTCCCGGTGGGGTGTCGGCCACTTTGTCGGCCGACGGCGGCAGGCTGCCCCGGCAGGATTCGTCGCTCCTCCGGCCTAGGCCGGCCCAGTGTTCCGTTCGTTCCACGATCCCTGCAGAGGTCACACCCAGATGTCAGCCACCGCCACGAAGCCAGCCCGCAAAAAGTCGACGTTGATTCCTCTCGGCGACCGCGTTGTCGTGGAGCGCGAGGAGAGCGAGCAGAGGACCTCCGGCGGCATCCTGCTGCCCGACTCGGCCAAGGACAAGCCGGCCCGCGGCGTCGTCGTCAGCGTGGGCGAGGGAAAGGTGGATGCCAAGGGCGTTCGCCACCAGCTGCAGGTCAAGCCGGGCGATCGCGTCGTCTTCACGAGTTACGCCGGAGAGGCGTTCAAGGTCGGCGACGACGAGCTCCTGCTCATGCGTGAGGACGACATCCTCGCCGTCCTCGGCTGAGGCCCTGTTTCGGCGTTCTTCCAGGCACCATCCACCCGTACCACGTCCACCCCTTCCCAGGAGAGACAATTCCATGGCCAAGATGATGGCATTCGACCAGGAGGCTCGCGAGGCGATGCGTCGCGGCGTGTCCAAGCTCGCCCGCGCCGTGAAGGTGACCCTCGGCCCGAAGGGCCGCAACGTGATCCTGCAGAAGAGCTTCGGCTCACCGACGGTCACCAAGGACGGTGTCACCGTCGCGAAGGAGATCGATCTTGAGGACGTCTACGAGAACATGGGCGCCAGGATGGTGCGTGAAGTCGCTAGCAAGACGAGCGACGTGGCCGGTGACGGCACCACGACGGCGACCGTGCTCGCCGAGGCCGTCTTTAACGAGGGGCTGCGGGCGGTCGTCTCTGGCGTGAATCCCGTCCAGATGAAGGCCGGTATCGAGAAGGCCGTGGCCGACATCACCGCCAAGCTCAAGGAGATGAGCATTCCGGTGAAGGGCAAGAAGGAGATGGCCCAGGTGGCCGCGATCGCCGCCAACAACGACGCGGAGATCGGCGACCTGCTCGCCGAAGCCATGGACAAGGTGGGCAAGGACGGCGTGATCACGGTCGACGAGGGCAAGAGCCTGAAGACCGAGATTGAGTTCGTGGAGGGCATGCAGTTCGACCGCGGCTATCTGTCCCCCTACTTCGTCACCAATCCTCAGCAGATGCAGTGCGTGCTGGAGGACTGCTACATCCTGGTGTTCGAAAAGAAGATCTCCTCGGTCAAGGACATCGTCCCGATGCTCGAGGCGGTCGTGAACTCAGGTAAGCCGCTGCTGATCGTGTCGGAGGAGGTCGACGGCGAGGCACTCGCCACGCTGGTCATCAACCGCCTCCGTGGCACGTTCCAGGTCTGCGCCGTCAAGGCGCCGGGCTATGGTGACCGCCGCAAGGCCATGCTCGAGGACATCGCGACCCTCACCGGTGCCACGCCGGTGTTCGAGAACCTCGGCATGAAGCTTGAGAACCTCGGCCTCGCTGAACTGGGCCGGGCGAAGAAGGTGATCGTCGACAAGGACAACACCACGATCATCGAGGGTGCCGGCAAGGCCGGAGGCATCAAGGCTCGTATCGAGCAGATCCGGCGCGAGATCGAGAATGCCACGAGTGACTACGATCGGGAGAAGCTCGAGGAGCGGCTGGCGAAGCTCTCCGGGGGCGTGGCCAAGATCAACGTCGGTGCCGCCACCGAGAGCGAGATGAAGGAGAAGAAGGCCCGCGTCGAGGATGCCCTGCATGCCACGCGAGCGGCCGTCGAGGAGGGCATCCTGCCGGGCGGTGGCGTGGCGTTGCTGCGGGCTTGCTCGACGCTCAAGCCGAAGGGACTCTCTGACGATGAGACGATCGGCTACAACATCGTGGTGCGGGCCTCGCGGGCGCCGCTCTCGATGATCGCCTCCAACGCGGGCCAGGACGGCTCGATCGTCTGCGAGAAGGTGCTCGAGGCGTCTGGCAATCACGGTTACAACGCTGCCACGGGGGTCTACGAGGACCTCGTCAAGGCGGGTGTGATCGACCCGGCGAAGGTGACCAGGACGGCCCTCCAGAATGCCACCAGCGTCTCCACGCTTCTGCTTACGAGCGACGCCTTGATCGCCGAGAAGCCCAAGGAGCAGAAGACCAAGGCTGGTGGCGGCGGCCATGGCGGCGACTACGACATGTACTAGTCGACGGCCGCGGGGACGTCAGCGTTCCCGATGGTCGGCCGGTGCCTGTCCGACTGAGCCCTCGATCGGGGCGACCTGCCGGTCGTCCCGATGCTTTTTCCGAGGTCTCCCGACCGCCTCGAGCGGCACAAAGCCGTCGCTGCCAGGGGGAGCGTCGGCCGGCCCGCAGTTCGGCGTTCGCAACCGCCGCCAGAGCGATCGGGCGAGCCAGGCCCCGGCGGCGACGGCCACGGCGATGGCCAACAGGTCCTGCACGCTCACCATCCCATCCAGGTGCCGAGGCGATAGGCCATGAAGGCCCCCAGCCAGGCCAGCGCCGTCATGTACGAGAATGTCACGACCGGCCAGACCCACGCCCCCGTCTCGCGACCGATCACGACCAGCGTGCTTGCGCACTGGGCGCACAGCGCGAAGAACACCAGGATCGAAATCGCCACGGGCAGCGTGAACACGGGGCGGTCGGTGCCCTCCCAGCGGGCCGCCTTGAGTCGCCGCTCGAGCGCCGTCCCCTCGGCGTCGTTGGGGGGCAGATCGTAGAGCACCGAGAGCGTGCCGACCACCACCTCGCGGGCCGGAAAGCTGGCGATCACGGCACAACCGATCTTCCAGTCCCAGCCGAGTGGTCGGACCAGCGGTTCGACGAACCGGCCGATGCGTCCGAGCAGGCTCTGCCGCTGGATCGCACTCCGGCGGGCCGCTGCCAGGCCGGCGGGTGTGTCGAGGGCGGCGAGTTCCGCGGCGAGTTCGGACCGTTCGGCCACCGGTCCGTCGGGCACGGCAATCCGCGCGGCCAAGGCCTGCCGTCGTGCGGCCACGTCGGCCGCGATGCGCGGCTCGATGCGCGGGTAGTTGGAGAGCGCCCAGACCACGACGCTGACGGCAAGGATCAGCGAGCCGGCATTGGCGAGGAACGACGCGACCGCCTCCCGGGCCCGCTCCAGCACCGTCGCGGGTTGCGGCCAGCGCCAGCCGGGCAACTCCATCACGAAGGGCTGGGGTGGACCGCGAAACACCGTCCGCGAAAGCAGGGCCGCCACCGCGGCCGCGACGGCGACCCCGAGCGCGTACATGCCGGCCAACACCACGGCGGGCAGTCGCAGCAAGGGCAGTCCGACGGCGACGTCGGGCACGAAGGCCCGGCACAAGAGCAGATAGACCGGCAGCCTCGCCGAGCAGCTCATCAGGGGCGCGACGAGGATCGTCAGCAACCGGTCGCGGCGATTCTCGATCGTCCGGGTCGCCATGATGCCGGGAATCGCGCAGGCGAAACTCGATAGCAGCGGGATGAACGACTTGCCGGACAAGCCGACGCCCACCAGCAGACGATCCATCAGGTAGGCGGCCCGCGCGAGATAGCCGCAGCCCTCGAGCGTCGCGATGAACAAGAACAGCAGGGCGATTTGGGGCACGAACACCACCACGCCCCCAACGCCGGCCAGCAGGCCATCGACGACGAGTTCGCGGAGCGGCCCAGGCGGCAGGAGCCGCGTCACCGCGGCCGAGAGCGACTCCACTAGGCCGGCGAGGAGGGCCATCAGGGGTGCCGCCAGCCAGAAGATCGAACTGAACAGCGCGAGCATCACCGCCGCGAAGAAGAGCGTGCCCCAGAAGCGATGGGTGAGCAGGCGGTCGATGCGGTCTTCCGGTAAGCGGGGGGCCGCGGAGTCCCGGCGGACGATGCCGGCGACGATGCGGTCGACGACGGCGTAGCGGCGGATCGCGTCGCGTGCGGCGGTGGGGCGGTCGGCCTCGTCGGGCAGCGGCCTGAGCGGGATCGCCGGCGTGGGCCCGGCGACCGGTGCGGCCAGGATCGCCTCCTGGAGCGCGGGCAGTCCTTCCCCGCGCGGGGTGGCGACGGGAATCACGGGACAGCCGAGCCGGCGGGCCAGTTCGGGCACGTCGATCGAGCGGCCCTGGCGGCGGCCCACGTCCCAGAGCGTCAGCGCTGCCACCAACGGGAGTCCGAGGCCCGTGGCCTGCGTGACCAGGAAGAGATTCCGCTCGAGGTTTGTGGCATCGGCGACCACCACGACCACGTCGGGCCTGGGCACGCCCTCCTGCCGACCCTCCAGGACGTCCACCGCCACCTGCTCGTCGGGGCCCTGAGCCACGAGGCTGTAGGTGCCCGGCAGGTCGATCAGGTCGATCGTGCGGCCGCGGCAGACGAAGCGGCCGAGTTTCTCCTCGACCGTCACGCCCGGGTAGTTGCCGACCCGTGTGGGGATGCCCGCCAGGGCCGTAAACAGCGTGCTCTTGCCCGTGTTTGGATTGCCCAGCAGCGCGACGGTGAGCCGCTCCGGTCGGGGGCCGTTCGACGGCTGTTGCATGCGCGACACGCGGCCTGAGCGATGGAGCGGGAGTCAGGCAGGCTCGATCGTCACCCGCGCGGCCTCGGCCCGCCGGATCGACAGCCGATACCCACGGACCTCGAGTTCGAGCGGATCTCCGAACGGCGCCCGGCCGACGACCCGGACGGCGACGCCCGGCGTCAGCCCCATCTCCAGGAGCCGGATCGACACCCCGTCGGTCCCGCCGACGTCACCCACGCGGACACAGTCCCCCACGGCCACGTGGTCGAGCGTTGACAGGGCGACGGCCATGAGTCGGGGCGACTCCGAGTGAGCCGAAGAGCAGCGGGGCTGACGATCGCTGGAGTGTAGAAGTCGGTCAAGGGCAGGGCAACGCCGGCCCGCCGCACCTGCCGCGACCTGCCGGGGATAGAATCCAAGGCGATCCCCGAGGCCGAGAGCATGCCCGCGTCCCTCGCGATTCCCAGCCGCGGCCTGTTCGTAACCGGCACCGACACGGGCGTCGGCAAGACGGCCGCGGCTGTCGCGATCGTGCGCTGGCTCGTGGCGGCGGGACATCGCGTGGGCGTCTACAAGCCCGTCGCCAGCGGGATCGCCGCGGCCGACGAGCCGGGCGGCGATCCGCGACGACTCTGGGAAGCCGCCGGCCGTCCGGCCACCCCGGCCGCCGTCTGCCCGCAGGTGTTTCCGGCGGCGATCGCCCCGGCGCGGGCCGCGGCCGCAGTGGGACTGGCCGTGGACGATCCGCTGCTGCGGACGGGCCTCGCCGCCTGGAAGGAGAGCGACATCGTCGTCATCGAGGGGGCTGGCGGCTTGTGCTCTCCGCTCGGCGCCGACACGTTGGGCGTCGACCTGGCCGCAGCGATCGGCTACCCGATCGTGGTCGTGGATGCGGCGCGGCTCGGTGCGGTCGGTCGGAACTTGGCGACGGCGCGGGCGGCGCGGGCGGCCGGCCTGGCCGTGGCCGCCTGCGTGCTCTCCCACGTCGCGCCGGTCGCCGGTGATCCCGCCGATCCCGCCTCGGACGAGGCGATCGTCGCGGCCGCCAGGGCCGATCTCGAGCGGCACGGTCTGGCGGCGCCGGTCGTGATCCTCGGGCACGGGGCCGACGTCTTTCGGCCGCCGCTCGACTGGTGGCGGGCGGCCGGCTGACCGCGGCGGCGGGATCAGGCATCGCGCAACCGCGCCGCCGCCTCCACCGCCGGCAGCGAGTTGACATGGCAGCCGGTGGCCAACTCGAAGCCGGCCAGTTCGCTGGCCCGCGGCAGGATCTCGAGATGCCAGTGCCAGCGGTCTGCGACCACGGCCGTGGCCGCGGCGTCGGCACGCCAGGCCGCGTCGTGCAGCCACCAGTTGTAGTCGACGCCCGGCAGGAGTCGCGCGAGCCGGCCGACCAGGTCCTGGGTCAGATGGGCGAGCGCGTCGGCGGTGTCCGCGCCCGTGGCGTGGAACTGCGGCTGCCGGCTGGTCGGCACGATCCACGTCTCGCATGGCTGGCGGGGCACCGGCGGCACAATCGCCACCAGCCCGTGCGCCTCGCGGACGACTCGCCCCGCGGCATGCGCCTCAGCCAGCAGGTCGGCGAAGGGGTCGGCGCGGAGGGCCGCCGCGGCGAACTCGGCCTGCAGGGCCGGCGGCAGGAAGTCGATGGCCACCAGTTGGCTGTGCGCGTGGTCGAGCGACGCCCCGGCCCGCGGACCCGAGTTCTTGAACACCGTGCCCCAGGCGAGATCGCCGCGACGGGCCAGATCGGCCAGGCGGCGGCGGACGAGCTGCCAGCCGTCCGACCAGGTGGCGGCGTCGATGGAGAGGATCGACGTGTCGTGTCGTGGTGACTCGATCACCACCTCGTGCACGCCGTGCGCGGGTCGGGACGCGACGCCGTCGGCCAGCGGTGCGGGTGCCGGCTCCGCGAACGGATAACGGTTGGGAATGATCCGGGCCCGCCAGGGGGCCGGGGCGGCCGGTGCCCGCAGCACGTCGGGCGGGGTGCGGTCCTCGTTGCCGGCACAGAACGGGCACCAGCTGGCGGGCCCCTGGCCGCCGTGGGCTGCCGCGAGGTCGGCGCCGTGGGGTCGCTCGCCCCGCCGGGGCGCGACGATCACGGCACGCCCGGTGCGGTCGTCGTGGTGGACGATCGGATCGCGGTGCGGGTGGGGCGGCGCGGGCATCGAGGCCAGTATGCCCGATGCCACGGCGGCCGCGTGTTGAACCTGCTGCGCGGGCCTCGTAGACTCAAAGGTCCGCGTCCGTCCCAGGAGGTCTCTATGCTGACCGTCGGCGATTCCTTTCCTGCGTTCTCCTGCCAGGCCTGTATCGGCACCGGCAAGGACGACGTGAAGCTGCTTTCCAACGCCGACTACAAGGGCAAGTGGGTCGTCTACTTCTTCTACCCGAAGGATTTCACGTTCGTTTGCCCGACCGAACTGGCCGAGTTCAACCGTCAGCTCAAGGCCTTCGCCGACCGCGACGCGAGCGTCGTGGGAGGCAGCACCGACAACGAATACTCGCACCTCGCCTGGCGGCGGGCACACGCCGATCTCGAAAAGCTCGGCTACCCGCTGATCGCCGCCCAGAGGCTGTCGGCCGACCTGGGCATCCTGGAGAAGGCCGAAGGCTACTGCCTGCGGGCCACCTTCATCGTCGATCCCCACGGGGTGATCCAGTGGGTCGACGTCAACCAGGGGCGGGTGGGCCGCAACGTCGCCGAGGTGATCCGCGTGCTCGACGCGCTGCAGAGCGACGAACTCTGCCCGTGCAACTGGAAGAAGGGCGACCCCTACGTGAAGGTCGGCTGACTTCCCGGGACGACGACGCCGTGACGCCACCGCCGCGGTCCTGGCTGGGAAAGTTCGCCGACGCCTTCCGCGGGCTGTTCGAGGCGATCCACACGCAGTCGAGTTTTGCGGCACACCTGCCGGTGGCCGCCACCGCGGTGGCCCTGGCGGCCTGGCTGGGCATCACGCCCGGAGAGTGGTGCCTGATGGCCCTGGCGATCGGCCTGGTGATCATGGCCGAGGTCTTCAACACCTCGCTCGAGGCCCTCGCCCGGGCCGTGGGCCGCTATCCCGACGACGACATCCGCGACGCGCTCGATCACGCCAGCGGCGGCGTGCTGGTGGCGGTGCTCACCGCCGTGGTGGTCGGCCTGGTCGTGCTCGGGCCGCGGCTCTGGGCGCTGGTCGCCTGAGCCTCACTTCGACCGGATGTCGTAGCAGAGCATGGCGTCACCCTCGCGGAGGTAGAGCAGGCCGTTGAGGATGACGGCGTGTGCCCAACTCGGCCGGTCGCCGCTGCCGGGCACCTGGAAGGCACTGACTTCCTTGTAGCCCGCCGGGTCAGCCTTCACCAGCGCCAGCGTGCCGTCGGAGAACTTCACGTACACGTGGCCGTCACCCGCCACGATGCAGGCCGAGTTCTTTCCGCTGCCCCGTTCCTTCCAGACGACCTTGCCGGTCATCAGTTCGGCACAGAACGGGATGCCCTTGTCGTCGGAATCACCGTACAGGTGGTCACCCACCAGCACGATGCCGCCGTGCTTGTTGGCGAGGTCCGGGTTGAGCGGGTAGACCTCCTCCACCTTCACCTCGGCGCCCGCCGCCACCTGACGCAGGAGCGCCCCACCCCGCCGGTAGCCTGCTGAGAAGAAGACAAGATCGCCCTTCACGATCGGCGTCGGGATCACGGCCGTGGTCTTCTCGATCGGGTAGGTCCAGAGCAGCGTGCCGGTCTTGGCGTCGACGCCGATCGCCCCGCCGGCAGTGGTGGTCACGTAGACCCGCCGCGGACCGAGTGCGGCGGTCACGATCGAGGCGTGGCCCGCGCCGGGGTCGTTGGGAACAGGGCAGGTCCAGATCGGCCGGCTCGACTTCTTGTCGAGGGCCACCATCGTCGCCTGCGGCCCGCCCGGCGTGCAGACGAGGCGGTCGCCGTCGATCGTCACCGACTCGCTGTAGCCCCAGGAATCCCCCTTCGTGCCACCGAACTGCTTGGTCAGATCGACGCGGAACACCTCGCTGCCATCCTTGAGGAGGCACGCGACGAGTTGCCCGAAGGGCGTGATCACATAGACCATCCCGTCGCTGACGGTGGGCGTGCTGCGGGAGCTCTGCCACGATTCCTGGCCGTTGGTCCAGGGGCCGCCGGTCTTGGTCTTCCAGAGCTGCTTGCCAGTCTTGCGATCGAAGCAGGAGAGGTATTCGTCGGCATCCTCGGCGGTGGAGAGCCCGTCGCCGAGGGTGACGATCCGGTCGCCGGCGATGGCCGGGCTGGCGTAGCCACGGCCGGCGCCCTTCGTCTCCCAAACGACCGTCGGGCCCGCCGCCGGCCAGGATTCCAGCAGCTCGGTGTCGGGGGCGACGGCCGAGCGGTCGGCACCGCGGAAGGTGGGCCAGTCGGCGGCCGGACCGCCGGTCGCGGTGATCAAGAGGGCGAAGCAGGCGAGGACACGTCGCAGAAACATGGTGGATCCTCTGCTCGGGGAAGCGGACGTCGTCGAGCCTAGGGGCGTTCCGGCAGGCGGTCAATCAGCGGTCGTCGGCCTGCTGCGTGGCGAGGATATAGTGATGGTGATTTCGAGGGCAACTCGTACGGAGACCACCCGTGGGCACGTCGGCGGCGGACAAGAGCGATCCCCTGTTCGGCAAACGGCAGACGATCGAGCAGGTCGAAGAGGGCCGCGAACTCGCGCCGCACTTCGATGCACAGGGCCTGATCCCTTGTGTCACGACCGACCACCGTTCCGGCGAGGTGCTGATGGTGGCCGTCATGACCCGCGAAGCACTCGCGAGGTCGATCGAGACGGGCGAGGCGCATTACTGGAGCCGCAGCCGGCAGGTGCTCTGGCACAAGGGCGCCACCAGCGGGCTGGTACAGAAAATCGTCGAGATGCGGATCGACGACGACCAGGACTGCGTCTGGCTGCGGGTCGAGGTGGCCGGCGGGGCAAGCTGCCACGTGGGCTACCGCTCCTGCTTCTACCGCAAGGTTCCGGTGGGCGACGATCGCCGGCAGGGTACCGACCTCGAGTTTCTGGAGGGACACAAGGCCTTCGACCCGAAGGCGGTCTACGGCGACGCCCCCAACCCGACGCAGCTCTGATACGCCTCCCATGTGATCCTCGCCCGCCCGGGTCCGGTGTGCCGCTGATGACGCGTTGCTGGCTGGGAACGCCTGCTGGCGCGGGTTCGAGGCTCCCCGTCCTCCGTCGCCGGACGTTCGTTGCGGGCATCGTGCCCACCATACACTCGATGCCAGCTGGCACTGGCTTCGCGAGCACCACTGGAACAATCGCACGTACGCCGACGAGCAGGCCCTCGTCGAGGGACCGTCAGGAGCCACCGGACGCTTCGCAGGACAGACATCCGGTCGATCTGCAGCACCCGGTGGATCACGCCTGAGGATGGAGTGGGATCCGTTTCACCGCCTACTCGGCGGCCGGCGGGGCCGGCAGTCGTTCACGGGCGAAGGCCAGTGCCTGCTGCATGGTCTCCGTCCGCAGCGGCTCCGGCACGTCCTCGATCACGGCGATGGCCTCGGCGAACCGCTCCGCGTCGATGAGGGCCATGGCCAGGTTGTGCCGCGGCTTGACGCGGTCGGAGTAACGGTCGGCCGCGATCGCGAAGATGACGACGGCGTCGTCGAGCCGGCCCCCCTGGGCGTAGGCCGCCCCCAGGTTTTGCAGGACGGCCAGGCGATTGGGGTTGGCGGCGAAGGCCCGCTCGAAGCAGGCGGTGGCGGCCGGCAGGTCGCCGAGTCGCTGCTCCGCCAGACCCTCGAGCAAGGCCACCGGCACGGCCTGCGGATCGAGCGTCTTCCAGGGCGTCGCAGCGCGGCGGGCTGCGTCCCGCATCGCCTGCCAGTCACCCCGGCCCTGGGCCCGCAGGGCCTCCTCGACGGCCCGCTCCTGGGCCACTCCCGCGGTCGCGTACGTCAGGCCGAGCACCAGCGCGGCCGTCACCGGCGGCACGACGAGCCAGCCCGGCAGCCGCAGCGGCGCGGCGGTCGGTCGCGACTCCCGATCGATGAGCACGATCACGGCCAGGTGCACCGCCAGCACCGCTTGATGGCTGATGCGGTCGAGTGGAAAGTCGAAACAGCTGAACACCAGGAAG
>Ga0194129_10008227_pt1 | contig 12149 bp, 6 predicted proteins | sample TA2KigCa35mmetaG_FD_150862 | JGI IMG/M metagenome (GOLD analysis project Ga0194129, IMG submission 150862) | Freshwater microbial communities from Lake Tanganyika, Tanzania - TA2015038 Kigoma Deep Cast 35m | ecosystem: Environmental > Aquatic > Freshwater > Lake | place: Tanzania: Lake... | reverse complement strand
GAGTACGCGCTGGTCGAGGAGCTGGCGGCGGCGGCCCCGGGCCTGCTGCTGCTGACGGCGACGCCGACGCAGCTGGGCGTGGCGGGGCATTTCGCGCGCCTGCGCCTGCTCGACCCGCAGCGTTTCGCCGACCTCGCGCGCTTCGAGGCGGAGGCCGAGGGCTACGCGCGCGTGGCCGACGTGGCGGGCAAGGTGATCGAGGGCCGCCCGCTCACCGCGGCGGATCGGACGGCGCTGCGGCAGATCTTCGACCGCGACTCGGAGACCCTGGCGCGCCACCTCGACCAGCTCGCGGCGGGCCGGCCCGGGGCCCGCGAGGCCCTGCTGCGCACGCTGCTCGACCAGCACGGCACCGGCCGGGTCGTGTTCCGCAACACCCGCGCGGCGATGACCGGATTCCCGCGCCGCCGCTACTGCCCGGCCCCGGTCGACGGCGCGTCGGTGGTGGTGCACGCGCGCCTGGCCCGCGAGCTGCGGGCGGAGGCGGCGGGGGAGGACGCGGACCTGCGCCCGAATTTCCGCGACGACCCGCGCGTCGCCTGGCTGGCCGCCTTCCTCCGGCGTGAGCGCGGCGCCAAGGCGCTCCTCATCTGCCGTTCCCAGCGCAAGGTGCTCGCCCTCGCCGCCGCGCTGCAGGAGGTGATCAGCGCGAAGGTCGCCCTCTTCCACGAGGGCCTCCCGCTGGTGCAGCGCGACCGCAACGCGGCCTGGTTCGCCGAGCCGGACGGCGCGCAGTTGCTGCTCAGCTCCGAGATCGGCAGCGAGGGGCGCAACTTCCAGTTCGCGCACCACCTGATCCTCCTCGACCTCCCGCTCAACCCCGCGCTCCTCGAGCAGCGCATCGGGCGCCTCGACCGCATCGGCCAGGGCGCCGACGTCCACATCCACGTCCCGTACCTCGCGGGCGGCGCCGGCGAGGTCCTCGCCACCTGGTACGACCAGGGGCTCGACGCCTTCGCCGCGCCGGTGCACGGCGGCCACGAGTACGAGGCGGAGTTCCGCGGGCGCCTCGTCGACCTCGCCACGGCCTACGCGCCGGACGGCGAGCCCGGCCCGCGGGAACTGGCCGCGCTGGTCGCCGAGACGGCCGCCTTCCGCGCCGCGCTGCGCGAACGCCTCCAGCGCGGGCGCGACCGCCTGCTCGAGCTGCGCTCGTTCGACCGCGAGGCCGCCGCGGCCGTCGTCGCCAAGGTGCGGGCCGCCGACGCGGACCCGTTTCCCCGGCGCTTCCTCGTCGAGCTGCTCGACCACTTCGGCGTCCGCATCCGCGAGCACGAGGAGGGCGACCTCTTCCTCGATCCGAGCCACGCCTACGTCGAGGGCTTCCCCTCGCTCCCCGCCGAAGGGATGCTCGCGACCTTCGAGCGCCGCCGCGCCCTCGCGCGCGAGGATCTCCGCTTCCTCACCGCGGACCATCCGCTGATGGGCGACACCATCGACCTGCTGCTCGAGTCGCCCGCCGGCACCGCCGCCTGCGCGCGCCTGCCCGGTGACGAGCCGGACCTTTTGCTCGAGGTGCTGTTCGTGCTGGAGACCGTCGCGGACGCGCGGTGGCACGTGGACGAGTTCCTCGCGCCCGCGCCGGTGCGCGTGGTCGTGGATCTCCGCGGCCGCGACCGCACCGCGGAACACCCGGCGGCGGCGGTGGCGGCGGAAGCGTTGGACCGGGAGCTCCGGCCGCTGCTGGAGCGGCCCGGCTTCAACGGCGACCTCCTGCGCGCGATGCTCGAGGCGGCCGAGGCCCGGGCGGACGCGGTCGCGGCGGGCCTGCGGGCGGCGGCCGCGGCGCGGGCAGACACCGTGCTCGCGGAGGGCGTGGCGCGCCTGGAGAGCCTGCGGCGGATCAACGACACCGTGCGGCCCGCCGAAATCGAGCTTGCCGCGGAGCAGCGCCGGCGGATCGGCGAGGCGATCAGCCAAGCGCGGCTGCGGCTCGACGCGGTGCGCCTGCTGGTCGTGGGCGGGCCCGAGGACGAGTGAGCCGCGCCCGTTCGCTCAGCCGTTCCGGCTCAGGGCCGCGGCGGGGTGACCAGTATCTGTGTCCCGCCGGAGGGCGGGGGGGCGTTGGGTGCGGGCGCCGCGCCGGAGGTCGAAAAGTTGAGCACGCGCACCTCCATCCGGTTGCCACCCGCGCCGCCCTCGGCGGACTCGGTGATGAACGCCTGGCGGACCGCTCCGGCCGCGTTGGCGCCGGCGGGCAGCACGGGGAACACGCTCATTCCCTGGGCGCGCGCGGGTAGGTCGGCGGGGGGCGTCAGGCTGAACGCGAGGCCGCCCTGGAGCATCGTCACCCAGGGCGATTGCCGGGCGTAGGCCTCCGCGGCCTCGGGGCCGAGCGTCTGCGTGAGGGTGGTGCGCGCCTCCGCGGCGAGCGCCTGCACGCGGGCGCGGCGCTGGTCGGGGGGCAGGGAGGCGTCTGCCTGCACGCGCTGCGAGGCGGTGGCGAAGTTCTCGCGCGCGGCGGCGAGCCGGGCGGTCGTGTCGGTCGGCAGGTTCAGGCGGGTGGCGAGGCCCTCGAGGTTGCGCAGGTCGCCGTCCTGGGTGCGGCGCACGCGGGCGTAGGCGGCCTCGCCGAGGGCGGCGCGGACGTCGTCCTCGAGCTGGCGCTGGGCCGCGGCGAACTGCTGGCGCCCGGCGGGGTCGTTGCGCGTGGCGGCCGTCTCCGGGGGGAAGCGCGCGTCGAAGGTGCGCTGGAGGGCGAAGACGCGGCGGAATTCCTCCTCGGTCTCGAGGCCCTCGCCGTAGCGGGCGCGCACGACGGCGGCGGAGGGCGAGAACCGCGTGTCGTAGGCGGCGCGCTCCTCCGGGGAGAGGAGGGCGGCGAGATCGCGCTCGCGCTCGGCCGCGAGGAGGCGGAGGCGCTCCTGGTCCGCGGGAAGCACGATGCCGCCGGTGCCGAAGCGGGCGCGGAGGTCCGCGTAGTCGTGGTCGATGCGGCGGAGGGCGGCCTGCTTCGCGGGCGGGAGGAAGTCGAGGCCCGGGCCGGCGAGCCCGGCGTCGTCGCCGAGGGCCTCGCCGAGGATCACGCCGAGCTCGCGGCGGAGCTGCTCGCGGTGCTGGCCCATGGCGGGGTCGGCGCGCCACCAGCGTTCGCCGCCGGCGGGCCGGGGGCGCTGGAGGACGGCGGCGAGGCGACGTCCCAGGAGGAGGTCGCGCGCGGCGGCGGGGTCGAGCCCGGCGGCCTCGAGGTCGCGGGCTTGGCCGGAGGCGAGGGCGGCGCGGAGGCGCCCCGCCGAGTCGGGCGCCGGGGCGGGCCGCGCGGGCGCGGGTAAGGCGGGGGGCGGAGGCGTGGGGCGCCGCGCGAGGGTGGCGAGCAGCGCGGCGTTCGCGACGAGCGAGCCGGCGAGCAGGAGGAGCGGGACTTTCATCTGGAAATCAGACGCGGCGGCGAGCGCGGATCGAGGCGACGGCCCGGGCGGTGACCGCGCCGAGCACGATCGCGCCGCCGGCGAGGCCCCAGCCCGAGGGCCGCTCGCCGACGAACAGCAGCACCCACACCGGGTTCAGCACCGGCTCGATCACCGGGATGAGGACGGCCTCGAGGGCGGTGACGTGCCGGATGGCGCGCGCGTAGAGCCAGTAGGAGAACCCGAGCTGCACCGTGCCGAGCGCGAGCAGCGCGGCCCAACCGGCCGGTGGGAGCGGTGGCGCAGCGACGATCCACGGTAGGCCAAAGGCGAAGGCGAGGGCGTTGCCGAGGATGATCGACTCCACCGCCGAGCCGTCGCGCTGGCGCCGCAGGGCGATCGTCATCGCCGCGAAGCAGACGCCGCTGAGCAGCGCGAGCAGGTCGCCCGCGAGGTGGCCGAGCGCGAGGCTCCCGCGGAAGAAGAGGGTCATCCCGCCGAGGGCGGCGGCGATCGTCAGCCAGTCCACCCGCGTGGCCGGCTCTTGCAGCAGCCAGGCGCCGAGGAGCGCGACCCACACCGGCGCGGTGTACTGGAGCAGAATGGCGTTGGCGGCGCTCGTCATCGTCGTCGCGGTGCAGAACGTGATCGTGCAGGCCGCGTAGCCGAGGGCGCCGATCATCTGGTCGCGCGAGCAGTGGAAGCGCAGGCCACGGTTGGTCAGCAGCAGGAAGATGGCGGCGACGGCGCCGCGGCCTCCGGCGACGGCGAGGCCCGGCCAGGTGGCGGCGACGGCCTTAATGAGCACGCCAGCGAAGCTCCAGCACACGGCAGCGCCGGCCAGTTGGAGGACGGCGCGGGAGTGATCGCGGGCGGCGGCGGAGGGCATCGGGGTGAGGTTGGCGCAACCTGGGGGCCGCCGCCAAGCCTGCCGCGGCCGGAGTCCCCGGCGGCGGGGGCAAAGATTTTCCTAGGCAAGCGCCGCGCGTTCCCTCTAGAACGGTGTTCGTTTCAGAGGGAAAAACCCAAAATCAAAACCAAATACCATGGCCAAGAAGACCGCTCGTAAGCCGAACGCCGCGTTCATGAAGCCGGTGACTCCCAACGACAAGCTTGCCGCTGTCGTGGGCGCCGCCCCGCTCCCCCGCACTGAGCTGACCAAGAAGCTCTGGGCGTACATCAAGAAGAAGGGCCTCCAAGACAAGAAGGTGAGGACGCAGATCAACGCCGACGACGCTCTCAAGGCGGTCTTTGGCGGCAAGTCTGCGGTCTCGATGTTCGAGATGACGAAGCTCGTCTCGAAGAACTTGAAGTAAGGCACCCGAGTCCCGGTTTCCTCGGCCGCCGCGAGTCCCCTCGCGGCGGCTTTTCTTTGCCGTGTTTTCCCCCGCCCCCTCCGTCCGCGCCCGGGCGATCGCGATGCTGCTGCTCGCGAACCTGCTCTGGGGCCTCAGCTTCCCGCTGGTCAAGGTGACCGGCCTGCTGCAGGCGGAGCTGCTGCCGGGAGCGGGCCCGTGGGTGCTCGCGGTCTGCACCGTCGCGCCGCGCTTCCTGCTCGCGACGCTCTTGCTCCTCGCGTTCCGCCCCGGGGTGCTGCGCGGCGCGACCGCCGCCGAGTGGCGCCAGGGGCTGATCCTCGGGCTCTCCGGCGCTGCGGGGATGCTGCTCCAGACCGACGCGCTGCAGTACACGGCCGCGAGCACCTCCGCCTTCCTCACCCAGTTCTACGCGGTCCTGATCCCGGCGTGGATTGCGTGGCGCGTCCGCTGCCTGCCCGCGCCGCTCGTCTGGCTGGCCGGCGGCCTCGTGCTGGCCGGCGTCGCGGTGCTCGGCGGCTTCCACCCATTCGCCCCCAACGAGATCCCGCTGCACTTCGGCCGCGGCGAGGCCGAGACGCTGCTCTGCTCCGTCTTCTTCATGGTCCAGATCCTCACCCTTGAGCGCGCGGAATTCGCGGGCAACCGCACGCTGCCGATCACGTTCGTGATGTTCGCGACCAAGGCCGTGGTCTTCGCCGCCCTCGCATTCGCCCTCGCGCCGGAGGCCGCCGCGCTCCTTCGCCCTTGGCAGTCGCCCGCCTGGCTCGGCCTCACCGCGGCGCTCACCGTCTTCTGCACCCTCGGGGCCTTCGGGCTGATGACGGCCTTCCAGCCGCGCATCTCCGCCACCGAGGCCGGCTTGCTTTACTGCGTGGAGCCCGTCTTCGCCGCCGGCCTCGCCCTTTTCCTCCCGGGCTGGCTGTCAGCCTGGACTGGGATCTCCTACGCCAACGAAACACTCACAGCTGGGCTGCTCGTCGGCGGCGCGCTTATCACCGCCGCCAACGTGCTGCTCCAGCTCCGGCCCACCCGCTGACGCGCCTCACCGCGGCTCGGTGAGGTACTTCAGGAGCTCGACCGCCTCCCGCTCCGGCAGCGCCTCGAGCAGGCCGGGCGGCATCAGCGACTGGGTCGTCCGCTGCCGCTCCCGGATGTCCGCCCGCGGGATGGTCACCGTCTCCGCCACGGTCCGCACCACCACGGCGGTCTCCGACTCGCGGTCGATCATCCCCGACACCACCGTGCCGTCGCGCCGCGTCAGCACGTGCAGCTCGTAGGCCGCGCCCACGACGGCGTTTGGGTCGACGATGTTTTCAAGAAAGTAATCGAGGCCGTGGCGCCACGTGCCGGCGAGGTCGGGTCCGAGGCGACCGGCATCGGGGCCGCCGGAGACGTGGCACGCGGCGCAGAGGCGCTCGTAGGTGCGCCGGCCCGCCGCGGCATCGAAGGCCCACACGGGTGCGTTGCGGAACGTGTCGCGCAGGCGCGCGATGGTGGCCTTCGCGTCGGTGGAGGCCTCGGCAGTCCGGCCCCAGACTCCCTCCAGCCGGCGGTTCACCTCGGGGTCCCCGAGCTTCCGCAGCTGCCGGGCGTGGAGGGCGGTGAGGTCGCGCCGGTCGAAGGAGCCCGCGGCGACGGCGCCGAGGAGGGCGCGCGCGAGCTCGGTGCGCCCGGTGAGGACGGCCAGCGCGGCGTTGCGCTCGGCGGAGCCGAGGCCGCGAAACGCGCCCAGCAGGGCTTGGGCGGCCGCGGGGGCGTCGGGGGCCGCGCCGAGCAGCGGGATGACGGCTGCGCGCAGGTCCGGGTCGCCCAGCAATTCCGCAAGGAGCGGTACGGCGCCAGGATCGCCCGTGCGGCGCAGCAGGTCGAGGGCGCGGCGCCGCTCGGCCGCGGGGACGTTGCGGTCGGCGAGGCGCGCGCGCACCGGGCCGAGCACGGAGCGGTCGCCGAAGAGGGCGGCCAGCTGTTCCACGGCGTCGCGCGCGTGCGGGTCGGCGGCGCCAGCGAAGCGCGCCGCAAGGCGGGGCCAAGCCGCGGGCATCGGCAGCCCGGCCTCGGCCTCGAGGGCGAAGGCGAGCACGCGCAGCGTGCGCACGGAGCCGCCGGCCGCGACCTCCGCCGCGAGGGCCTCGCGGCCCGCCGGCTGGCGTGCAGCGAACCAACGCAGGGAGTCTGCCACCACCGGGAGCGCGGTCTCGTTCGCGAGGGCCAAGGCGCGGGGCAGGTCGGCGGTGACCTCGGGCGCGAGCGCCGACCAGACGAGGCGCGGCAGGAACCGGTCGGTGGCGTCCTCGGATCGCCGCGCGAGGGCGGAGGCGACGGGCCAGCGCGCGTCCGCCGGCAGGGCGGGGACGGCGGAGGCGAGGGCGAGGCGCACGTGGGCGGAGGAATCGGAGGCCGCGAGGCGGGCGAAGGTTTCCGCGGGCATGGCCGGGTGGCCGGGTTGCTCGGTGGCGAGATGCACCGCCCAAGCGCGCACGGCGTCGTCCGGATGCGCGAGGGCGGCAGTGAGGCGGGCGGCGTCAAGGGCGCCGGTGGCGTGGAGGGTCCAGAGGGCGCGGAGCTGTCGGGGCACGGGAGCCGCGCGGTCATCGGCCCGGGCGCGGAGGTCCGTGAGGGCGGCGGTGGCGAGGGCGCCGCGGGCTGCGCGTTCCTGCAGGAGCCGTCGGGCGGTGCGCACGTGCCACTCGCTCGCGTGGCCGTGGAGGGCGGCGAGCGTCGCGTCGTCGAGGCGGCCGAGGTCCACCCGCGCGGGCCGCCAGGTCGCGGCCCAAGCGACGCGGTAGATCCGGCCGTTGGTCCGGTCCCAGATCTCGTCCCGCGGGTTGTGGCAGTGCTGAGTGTCGCTCCAGTCGATCGCGTAGACGGCGCCGTCAGGCCCGTACTGGAGGTCGACGGGCAGATAGGTGGGATCCGGGGAGAAGAGGACGTCGTGGCCGCCGTGGAACGTCTCGTAACCGGAGCCGGTGCGGACGTTGACCTGGTGGTTGATCTGATGGCCGTGGAGGTTGTGGGTGAAGAGGCTGTCCCGGTACGCCGCGGGCCAGTTGTCGCCGAGGTAGATCATCGTGCCGACGTGCGAGTGGCCGCCGTAGACCGCGGAGGTGCCGGGCTTGCCGGCGCCGCCCTCGCCGCTGTCGTAGCGGGCGGAGGAGGGCAGGAAGTTGCGCAGGCCGGGGGCGAAGTCCGGGCCGCGGTTGGAGATCCACGGCGCGTAGTCGTTGTTGGCCTGGTTCCAGTAGTGGCCGTTGCGGATCACGTGGGTCGTGCCGCCGCCGCCGTGGAAGCTCCGGCAATGGGTCATGAACAGGTGCCCGTGGGCGTTGAAATCGAGGCCCCACTGGTTGCTGCCGCCGTGGGCGAAGACCTCGAACGCGCGCCGCACCGGGTGGTAGCGCCAGACGCCGGCCCGGATCCTTTGCCGCTGCGCGGCCGGGGTGCCGGGCGCGCCGACGTTCGAGAAGGTGAACACGCCGTGGCAGCCGTAGAGCCAGCCGTCGACGCCCCAGGTGAAGCTGTTGAGGGTCTCGTGGGTGTCCTGCCAGCCCCAGCCGTCGAGCAGCACGTCCGCGGGGCCGTCCGGCCGGTCATCGCCGTCGCGGTCGGGCACGAAGAGCAGGTGCGGGGCCGCGCCGATCCAGACGCCACCGAAGCCGACCTCTAGGCCGCTCACGAGGTTCAGGCCCTCGAGGAATACGCGGCGCGTCTCGAAGTGGCCGTCGCCGTCAGCGTCCTCGAGGATGATCACGCGGTCCCGGCCCTGGCCCTCGGGCTGCCGGTTCGGGTACGAGTGCGCCTCGGCGATCCAGAGGCGGCCGCGCGCGTCGAAGGCAAAGGCGATCGGCTGGCGCACGTCGGGCTCCGCCGCGACCAGGTCGGCTTGGAACCCGTGCACGAGGCGGAAGCCGGTGGCGACGCGCTGGCCGCCCGGGTTGGCCACGGGGCTCGCGGGCGCCTGGTTGCCGCGCAGGTGCCAGAGCACGGGGCTCGCGACGAGGCGGGTGGTGTCGTCGACGCCCGGGGTGCGCTTCAGCGGCGGATCGCCGTTGCGCCGCGTGGTGCCGATGCCGGGATTCGGGCCGGCGGCGGGCTCCGTCGCGACGGCCGCCGCGGTCGCCGCGGGTGGCAGCGGGCTGCGGCCGAGGTCGGTGAGACGCAGGGCGCGGAACTCGATCGTGCCGGGCCCCGCCTCCGCGACGAGGGCGAGCCCGCCGTGGTGCGCCGCCGCGCCGGAGCGGTGGTCGTCGGCCACCGCCACGCGCACGCCGTTGACCCACGTCTCGAGGTGCGGGCCCCGCGCGACGACGCGCAGGGTGTTCCAAGCGGGCGTGGCCCGCAGCAGCGCCGCGAAGTTGCCGGGTTCGCCGAACGGCTCGCGCCAGCGGCGGCCGTCCGGCGCGATCGCGCCGCGTTCGCCACGTTCCGCCAGCAGCTCGCCGCTTGTCTCGCGGGTCAGGCGCCCGAGCCAGACCGCGCCCGGGTCCAGCTCGACGCGGTAGCCGCCGGTCCCGCCGGTGCGGAAGGCGAGCGCGGCGCGCGCGCCGGCCCCGCCCGCAAGCCGGAACTCGGCGTCGAGCTCGAAGTCGCCCACCTCACCGCTCCAGCGGAGGGCGCCGCCGCCGGCCGGCGCGAGGTCCGCGGCGAGGCCGTCGCCGGCGGCGCGCCAGGCGGCGGGTCCGGTCCAGCCGGCGAGCGAGCGGCCGTCGTGGAGCGGGCGCGGGGTGTCCGCCCAGGTGGCGGAGGTGAGGGCGAGCAGGAGGAGCAGGGCGGGGCGCATCGGTCGGGCGGGGTGGGGAGGGGTGGCGCGGCGGGTCCGCGTCGGAGGGGGAAGGGAAGGGTCGCGGCCGCGGTGGGGGCAAACGCTTTCCGGCCGCGGGCCGCGCGGTTTCAGCGCAGGCGGTCGGCGGGCCAGCCGAGGTGGGCCGCGGCGCGCGCGGGCCACGACCAGTCATCGGGGTTGGCGCCGCGGAGGCGCACCGGCTGGCGTTCGGCGGCGAGCGCGACGGCCTGCGGCACATCGAGGAACCGCAGCACGTGCAGGTAGTCCGGGCCGCGCAGGTGCGAGGCGGGCGGCGCCTCCAGCTCGACCTCGGCGAGGCCGTCGACGTGGAGCGAGGCGTAGAGGGCGTTCACGGCCTGGTCGCGCACCCCGGCGAGCGCGAGGGGTTTGCCGGCGTAGGCGGGCGCGGCGCGCACGGCCTCGGCGGCGCGGCGGATGTCCCACACCCGCATCCCCTCGAGGGTCTGCCCGAGCAGCGGATGGCGGCGGCGCAACTGGTTCTGCTCCGCGGCGGGGGCGGTGGGCGCGGTGGGCCCGATGCCGCGCGGGGCGAGTTGCAGCACCTCCAGCTCGCCGCGGTCCACGGCGGCGGCCAGTTCCGGCGCGAGGCCACCAGCGGCCCACGCCGCCTCGTCGAGGGCCTGTACCAGCACGCGCGGGGCCGAGCCGGGTTGCCCGCGCGAGTGGCCCCGCAGCGGCAGGCGCACCACGCCCTGGCTGGTGAATTCCCAAGTGGTCTCGACCCGACCCGCGACCTCGCGCCCTCCGGTCGGGCGGAGGTCGGGTGCGCCGGCCTCGGCGGCAGAGGGCCAGCCGGCGAAGACGCGCGTGCGCAGCGCTTCCCGCCAAGCATCGCGCTGCCGGGTCCACCCCGCGGCATCGGCGGGGAGCGCCGGGGCCGCGACGCGGATAGGCGGGTCCTCGCCCTTCAGGAAGCGGTTGAACCAGCGGAAGGCGGGCACCTGCAGGTCCTGCGTGTCCTTGTGCGGGCCCTCCGTGATGAGCAGCCCGAGACGGTCGGATGCGCCCAGCAGCCGGTACACGCCGGCCACCGCGCGGTGGATGCGTTGCACGCCCTCAAGCGGGAAGATCGGGTCCTTGTCCGTGTTCGCGATCAGCAGCGGCCGTGGGGCGACTAGCGCGGCGACGGCCGCGAAGTCCCAGCGCGACGAGTTCAACGGGAACATGCAGTCGCAGTGCCCCTTGATCACGCCGTCGACGACGTGGTCGTGCAGGTCGGTGATGCCGGCGACGGGCACGGCGGCGCGCACACGCTCGTCGAGGGCCGCCGTGTACCAGGTGTAGGCGCCGCCGCCGGAGCGGCCGGTCATCCCGATGCGCTCCGGGTCGATCTCGGGGCGGGACTGCAGGTAATCCAGGGCGCGGATGCCGTTCCAGGCCTCGACGCCCGCTGGCGTGTAGCCGCGCGCGTTCCACGCGTGGAGGCCGAGGCGGTGGGTGCCGTGGTGGACGCCCTCGAGTTCCCCGAGCTGGATGGTGTCGATCAGGAGGCACGCGTAGCCGTGGCGCGCGAACCACGCCCCGTGGTGCTGGTACCCCGCCTTGTTGCCGAAGCTGACGCCGCCCTCCTTCACCACCGCGTGCCCGCACACGTAGAGGATGGCCGGGAGCCGCCGCTCGCCACGCGCGCGCGGCAGGTAGAGGTTGGCGGTGACGTAGAGCCCGGGCAGCGACTGGAAGTGGAGCTTCTCGACGATGAACTCCGGGTGCTCGAGGCGGCCGGTGATGGTCGCCTGGAGCGGGGTGCGTTCGGGGAACGGCAGCAGGCCGAGCATCTCCTGGAGCTCCGCGCGGGCGGCGGGCAGGCGCTCGCGCCAGGCCGCGGCCGAGGGGATGCCGGCGAGCGGGTCGCGGGCGAGGCGGGCGGTCTCCGCGCGGAAGTACTCCGCGAACATCCGGTCGCCCGGCCCGGGCGGCGGCGGGGGCGGGGTCGCGGCGCGGACGATGTGCGTGGTGCCCGCGAGGGTGAGAGCGAGGAACAGGATGCGGGGCAGGAGGGCAGGGCGGGGGTGCATCGGGGTGTTCGAGGAATGGCAGGCGACGCGGGCTGGGCCAAGCGTGGAGCGCGGGGTTGGGCTGGCTTTCGCGACGGCGGCACGTTTCTGCTGGGGGCGATGCGTTTCGTTCGCCCCCTCGCCCCGTTCCTGCCGCTGCTGTTCCTTGCCGCCGCCACCGTGGGCGCCGCCGCCGCGCCGCGGGAGATCGCGGGCATCGACCCGCGGCTGGCGATGTTCAACGACGGCAACGAGTGCGGCACCGGCGCGGTCGTGCCGTGGGCGGACCGCCTGTGGGTGGTTACCTACTCGCCGCACAACCCCAAGGGTTCCTCCGACAAGCTTTACGAGATCACGCCGGACCGGCGGCAGATCATCCGCCCGGAGAGCATCGGCGGCACGCCGGCCAACCGGCTCATCCACCGCGAGTCGCGCCAGCTCTTCATCGGGCCCTACGCGATCGACGCCGCCGGCCGGGTCCGCGTGATCCCCTACACCGCGATGTTCGGCCGTCCCACCGGCACCGCGCGGCACCTCAGCGACCCCGCCAATAAGGTCTATTACGCCTCGATGGAGGAAGGGCTCTACGAGGTGGACGTCCACACCCTCGCGGTCACGGAGCTCTTCCGCGACGAGGCCGTGCCCGGCGACTTCCGCCGCGCCGCGCTGCCCGGCTACCACGGCAAGG
>Ga0194129_10008225_pt1 | contig 12150 bp, 7 predicted proteins | sample TA2KigCa35mmetaG_FD_150862 | JGI IMG/M metagenome (GOLD analysis project Ga0194129, IMG submission 150862) | Freshwater microbial communities from Lake Tanganyika, Tanzania - TA2015038 Kigoma Deep Cast 35m | ecosystem: Environmental > Aquatic > Freshwater > Lake | place: Tanzania: Lake... | reverse complement strand
AAGTGTAGGTTATACCTGTCATCTATTAGCAAATCAATCCCGTAAAGATGCCACAAATATTTCGGCTCCCGCCGATTTCTGTAGTATTCCGTTGTTTTCTGTCGAATGAACGGAATAATCTTCTGGGTTATTTTTTTCATAATTTCCAGCCTTTTCTCCGCCCATTTCCGCCTATTGTCCTCGGAAGTATTCTTTTCCATAAATTCAGTCGTATCAATTGTAAAATTCACTGGATTGGCGCCATGTGGCTTTGGTGCCTTAATATTCGTGGCAAAGGAGCCCATGTTCGTCCCAGAAGAGGAAAATTTGAACCCCGCCAATTTGACATGCCCCTCTTGAAACATATAGCCAGAGTATTTGGCGCCTTCTTTCACTATTAATAAATACACACGTTCGTCCAATTTGTGCCCATTATGCAGCAATGGGGGGACCTCTTCTTGTAAAATAAACATATCCCGGTGGTTCATCCTGGCTAAAACATCGCCAGCACTGTAAACCGGGAATATATTTTTGCTGCCCACGCCGAAATTATTTTTGAGGACTGTGCGGCGGTTGTTGATAAAGTGGTTGATTTCATTGGCGTGTGATTCCGCCCATTTCCGGTCAAATGATATGGATTTGGGATAATATGGCTCGTTTTTGAAAATGTTGTGAATGGTGTGCTTCGGGAGATAACAATTGGGGAAACCATAGCCAATTCTGGTGGCGAAATCATAATGCCCAATCTCTACATTATTTTTGTGGCGGACTTTTGTAAGATCGAATTTTTGAAGGATATTTTCAAAATGTTGGCGCCAATATTCGCAATAATATTGTTCATTGCTGAGATTGAAATTCATTATATTTTATATTTATAAAAAAATTGATATAAAAAATAAAATACATAAAATATTATATTGAATATAATAGAATCAACACAAAAGGATTAGCCAGGAATACGATTTATAAATTTTACACGAAACCCAATATAGCCAAATTATGCACAAAGCCTTAAAAAAGCACATTAAAATAAATGCAGCTGATCTAATTATTGAGCCCAGTGCTGGGAATTAAATGCTCACTTGTGAGCATTTAATTTTACGATATCGAAGCAAGAACGGAATTTTATAAAAATTGAATAATAATGTCCGTATTTCTTTCTATTATCAAAAAAGCTCTAACAAATGGGAAAGCTCAAATGCAAATGCTGTATCCAGCCCAAAATGCGGCAATTGGAGAAAATCATTAAAAAACCCCACAAATATTCCAAAAAATACATAGAAAGTGTTCTCGACCAAGACTTCATCCCTGAACTTACAAAAGGCTTTGAAAACCTGGGGATATGTTATCCATCCTCCGATATTCTCGAAATTTTTGAAACAGTTGATATGGGAAAAGGTGTTCGCGCCAAAGAAAAGCTCTATAAAGGGCAGCGGCTGGGCTGTTATATGGGCGAGATCAAGCACAATGCGGAGCCATCCAAGGACTGGCGCTTTAATTTCGCCTATGTGCTCAAAGACTTCTATATTGACGGCAAGGATGAATCCCTGATTTGCTATATGAATCACAGTAATAAGCCCAATGTGAAAATTATTTGGGAGAAACACGGTGACGAAATACATATTGTTTTCGTCGCAAATGAAGTAATTGATGAAGGTGAAGAGCTATTCATCGATTATGGAGAAGATTATTGGACATATGCCAGAAAACAGAATATTCGCCCAGAAGGACGCCAACGGCTTATTACTGAGTATTTTATCTAAAACTTAAATGATAAATTATGTTTTACCATTATAATTTTAATTTTTTATACAAAACTTCTCCAAATAGATTATTATATTTTTTGTCTTTGAATTCATATTTCAGAAATGCAAAATATATGTCAAATAAATTATCGGGACATGTAAAATTTTGAACAAATTCCGCAATTAATTCACCATTTTTTATAAATTCTAAAAATCTTTCTACTTTTTCTTTTGCAAAATATTGGAGTAATTCTTTCTTAACTTTCTTTTTATTTATAAAATGTTTTTCTCTTATTTTCATATTTTCAGTTTGATACATTCTATGCATTTTACTTAGATACTTAAATCCAAAATTTTTCTGATAATAAGATTCGCCGTATTTGAAAAGATATAAGATAAATAATGGTATTTTCTCACTTTTATGAGTAAAAACTGCTTTATCAGTTAAAGTTACCTTTTTAATTCCTTTTTCTAAAGAAATATATTCTAAAGCGGTTTTCATCAATATTCTTGTTCCAGATATTCTTGGCAATTTTTTATATAAATCACAGGTTTCATGATAATGAAAATTTTGAATATGAGCAACTTTTTTATCGTCTTCTTCGATAGTTATAAGTATACATTCTTTTCTATCTCCAATAAATACATCAATTGTATGTGTAACATTATTATAATCTTCGCGAAAATCAAATTTGAATTCAGAACCAAATATTTTTCCACCTGATTGGTCTGATTGGCTTAAAAAATATTTATGATAAGGTATTCCATTTGTAAAATGGGCATATCTATATGAGTGAATTGGTTTCATTATTTATTCTAAAATATAGAATAAATAATTCTTCAACTCCAAATTCTTATTAAAAATTCTAGTTATTATAATTATTCATATTTTTCTAAAATTATTTATAAATTAAGTTCAGGTTTTGGGTGTTAGCACCTTTTGCTCTAGTGAATTTTGGATTTTGCAAAGCAAAATTCAAAATTAATTAGAGAGAAAAGGGGTTTTAGAATTCACCGGATTCATAAGGTGGGTTCAGAACCTGCGGATAATAGATAGGCTCAGGCAGCAACAATCCTCCAATCTTTTGGATGTAATTATTGCATTTAGTAGCGATATTCCCCTCAACGACATTGATATTTTGCTGGGTAAGATCCTGAACAACTGGCACGAAATTATAATACAGTGCGCGATAAATAGTAGTAACTTTGTCGTTCTTCATTTTAAGAACCTTGCTGGATTCCAGCTGCTGAGTAGTAAAAGCGCCCTCACCGGTGATGTGGTAGAGAAGAACGGAGCGCAGGAGGTCACGATTGGCGGCATCCGTTAAATATTTGATCAGCCCAGCTGGGTAATTTTCCAGACCCTGGTTCGTGGGGGCGAAAAAAGTAGAATTCTTGAGACCTGCAACTGCGCTTTTGAGCCCGGCTAAATCAATAAGACTTTTTAAAACGGATAAATCTTTGTTTTTGCAAATCGTCTGATAAGGATTTTCACAACAGAATGTCATTTTATAAGAATAAGGCAGAAAAAAAATTTAACCTATTGAGAAAAATAAATCGCAATTTGTTCACCCCTTTTTTCAAATCCATTCTTGGAATAGAACGAGACCAATTCCGGCTTACAATCAGCGATTATTTTATATGCCCCACTTTCCCGCGCTTTCTCCACAATATTTGAAATTAATTTCTGTCCCAATTGAGCCCCTCTATACGTCTGATCCACAACAACGTCCTCTAAATGTGCGACGATTCCACCGCCATGGATGAATTTTTGTTCCAAGAAAATGGACGCGGTTGCCACAATTTTATTGGTTTGGGTGTCTTCAAAGACCCAGATTTGTGACTGGATTTTGGCGAATATATTTGAGAATTCCTCTGGAGAGAAGTGCCCTACTTGTGTCAATTGGGAGAGGAGTTGGAGGTAGTTTTTGTGATAGTCAGATTCTTCTAATTTTCGAAATATGAATTGATTTGAATTCATAATAATAATAAACAAATTAAAAAAATATAAATAAGTATTAATATATGAATTCATTTAATAAATTCTTTGAAGAGTCCAATGAGGAGATAGTTTTAGAAACGAAAGAAGTAGATGAAAATGCAGATATCAAGGTAGATAATGACTATATTTATGAAATCGATGTATACAATAATTTATTAGGAGATTTACCATTATTCATGCAGAATAATCCCCGGATTCAAGCCCAATATTTGAAAATGGCGCGTCATTTAATCGATCTGAAAAATAGGTCAAAAGACGTAGCTGATAATTTAGATGAAATAGAGGACTACCCCGATATGAAAAAAATATACAATCAGGAATTCAACGTAAGCTGGATTATTCCGGTTGTTTTGGACAAGAAGAAAATTTATAAAAAGCTGGACCTTAATAATGACGTAGATAATTCCGTCATGGAGCAATATGTTGAAACCGCATCAAATGCAGGCATTCAATACGATAATTTCTTGGATGAATTGAAGCAGGAGATCCAGTATATAGACGAATTCCAGCGTGATAAATTGGCGTTCCCCTCTTTTAAAAAATTGGTGTTCGACATTGACTCACCCTATATTATCAAGAAGGACCTTAATAAAAAGGACGTCGGTTATCAAGTCTATCTCAATCAGGCGACCCAATTATTCCGCTATTTCAACCGTGACAATAAATTCTGGGAGACCTACACTGGGATGGGTCCGGAGCAATTCCAGCATGAAGTCTATGATGAGGATGGTAAGCGCATTGGTAGCAAAATCGCCCAAATATTGACCGGTGAATACGTGAATATTGTGGGCTTTCTGGTTTTCGGAATGGAAAATCAAACGACTATATTGGACCTACTAGAGGGTGCGCAATGGTGCGACAGAATCCGCATGATTGGAGAAGCCACGGCGATCCGCAAAAATGACCGCGCCATTGTGGTTATGAAAAACCACGGGCTGCAGAATGGGGATAAAATCATGATACAGGGGTCCAATTCGAGCCCATCTATTGACGGCGAATACGTGGACATTAAAATCATTAATGCGGACGAATTTATGGTGCCCGTGAATATAAGCGATGGAAAAGAGGGGACATTCTGCCGTGTTTTTGCCATGTCGAAATTGCGGTTTGATAAGGTGGAGACCGGGACGGCGGCGCCTGGTGCAACCCTCTATCTTTTCCCCGAGGAAAATATCACGGATCTCCAATGGAAGGAAATTGTCCGAAATGTCGTCCCAGCGGCGGAGAAAATTATAAAAGCGAAGGAGCCCCTCCTGGAAAAAGTGGACACAATTGCTGCAATGGATGACTTATTGAGGACATTCAGCATTGATTTCCGGAATTTGGGCTACAACGAGTATTTTTTGCTGAGTGAAATGCTGGAGGCGAAATACATTGAGAGTAAGAAGAAATACTCCGATTTCTCATTTGACGCCTATTACGGCGAAATTATGAACATGAGGGAGGAAATTATTGGGAAAAACGCTGAGGAAAGTGTCGCCAATGATATTATCTTCGGGAATAAATACATACTGAACGCCGATGTGGTGCGTATGTATGGAAACTATCCCAATTTGGGGACGGATGTGGATTCCATTGCCACGCGTTACAACTGGCTACTGAATACACCGGACTATGGTAAATTCTATTTCCTGACGATGGAGCTGGACAAAATAAAGGAAATGAATAGTGAGAATGGGCGCAAAGAAATAGAGGAGCGATTACGCGCCGTGAAGAAGGAATTGGAGGCGCTGGAAAAGGAGGTGAAAAAAGAAGAGAAGGCGGACAAAGTCGCCAAAGAATGCACGACTAGGGCGCTGAATCCAGTGAGAACTTATAAAAAAATGGACGACATTGAGAAGGATACTTTTAAAATTGCGGAATTTAATGTGGGGGATTACGCATTATTGGAGAATGGGCAAATATTTGTCTGGAACGGCGTGAATTGGGGGCAGAATGATTTGATTAAAACAGTGAGTGATTTATGTTTGCTGGGTGTTCAGCAAATAAAAGGATTCGATTTGGATAAACTCCAGTGTCTTTTTAAAGCGGCGTGCAAGAACAAGCGTGTTGTTCGCTCGGAGCGTAATATAGAGCGCCTTGAGTCGGAGGCGAAAATGCTGGAGGAATTGCTCAAATGGGACACGAAAGAGCTGGAGAAGAAAACCCGCGATATTCTCCAGGTGACCGCCCTTGGGCTGGAAATCTTTTTGCGGGCGAAAGAGACGACGAAGCGCAAGGAGACCATTGAGATCTACGAACAAAACATTGAGCCCCTCTATCTTAAAATAATGCAGATCCAGGACCTGCAGAATCAGGAGTATCTCCGGAATTTACTGATTCGGAAGGACGGAATTGTCATTGACAAGGATATTTATAGCATAAGAACCGGGAATAAAATATGTTGTGGGCATTATTTCTATCAGCTGAAAATAGCCCGGGGGACCAGCCCGGAATTCAGTGAGAAAGTCACACAGGACATGCTGGCTATTTTCGAGAGTGAGGATGACAATGGAGTCATTCCATGCAATCACTGTGGGCGCGCTTTGATGCTCATGGAATACGATACCGCGGAGGGTTTGAGTAAAACCACTGGTGAAATCACGCGGCAAAGGGAGACCGTTTTGTCTGAGGAAGAGGAATTCAAGGCGGAAATATTAGCGGAGCAAATGGTTGAAAAGGAGATGAATATGCTGGATTGCACGAGCCCGGAGATCCGCAATGAGCTGCTTAGGCTGGGCTTTGATGTCAATCAGATCGCCAAATCGAAGGAGATATGTGTGCGCCTGAACACTCTGAATTCGAAAACGGGGATTATGATGAAGAAGCGGGATTTTATTGGGATGATCGCCGATGTTTTGCAGTTGCTGGATAAGATGCCCGACTTCACGAAATTCAAGCAATATGAGCTCATAAAACTGAAACAGCAGGGGGTGGATCTCAAACAGATAAAAGTGAAGCAGATTCAGGAGCGCTACAATAATTTAATAATTATTCGAAAGATTACTCTGATTGCGGCAAGATTGTTGCTCCAATATCAGAACCTAGTTCCAGCTCAGCTGCCAGTGAGCAAGAAGACGAGCGTAGTTTTCGAGAGCTTTATTAGCGATAAGGGTGTTGAATACATGGCTCTATTAGTGGAAGAGGCGAAAATATTGCCAATCCAGAGGGAGACGAAGACGGGGGAGACTGTTATTACTTATTTGCAGCTGGGAAAAGTGAAGGAAGAGGTCTGGAAGGCATATAATGATTTGAGTGAATTGGCGAACATTAAACAGATGAAGGTGGAACGCAGGACATTCGACAAGAAATTTATAAAGGATGACGAGAAGGCGGCGGACCTGAGGATCCGCAGTATTCCAGAATACGCCGCAATTGGAGAAAAATTCCAGAAAGAAGTGGAAAAGTGCAAATCATTCGCGGAATTTGCGGATATGAAGCGGAAATTATACGAGCGCCAGGCATATATTGGACAGGTCGTAATTCAGAAGATTAACGAGGGGATTGCTAAGAGTCAGGATTTTGAGCGCGATGACCCGAAGGGAATTGAGCTGAGTTGCTGCTATCAGGAGGTCGGCAAAGATGAAAACTACTACAGCTATATTCAGGAGAAGACGGGCGAAGAGATTGGCGTAATGCTGGAGGAATTGGAGGCGAATGGCTATTATTACGCCCTGTTTTTGAATGGGGGCATTCTAATGAAGCACTATCCCAAGAGAAAGAAGTATTATACGGTGGATATTGAAGATGTGGGCTACAACAAGGAGGAAGTCAGGCGGCAACTTTTTATATCTTATATTCACTACGGGATATTCAAGGGTGAGCAGCATGAATACAATGAAGATGGTATTTGCTTATTAACGGGGGACCGCAAGGTCGACATTGCGAAGAAGGAGTATACAGTGGAGGAAGAGGCGGAACTTCTGAAGCTGATAATTCAGAAGACTACGAGGAAATTAATAATGGGAGGGACGAAAGAGGACGAGAACAGGATTCGAGAGAGGAACGCGGAATTGGTGGACAATTTTGACTTTGAGAAAATGAAGACGGAGTCGGAGAAGAATTTGAATAAGGAGATTGCGGCTTTTGCGGAGAAAATGGGGAAATTGCTGAATAGGAATAAAGAGTTCGTGGTTTATTTGCGGGAGAAATTAGAGAATATTGGGCTGGAAAACAAAGTGCTAGATTTGGAGCGAATGAGGTTGGAATTGGACCCAACCGTGCAGAATATTGAATTTGTCCAATTTGAGAATGAGAGGAACCGAATGAAAATTTACAATTTGAAGAAGTATATAAACCAGTATTTCCGGCGTTATTTATCTATGATCCAGCATAGGTTTGATCCAACAGAGCATATCCGGCGATTGGAGGACATGGAAGAGCAGACCTCGAAAGATATTCAGAAGTATATTTACGAGAGGGACCATTTTATAAAGAAATACATGACGAAGAGGGACAATGAAATATTTAAACCTTTGCGGTTTGATGTCCCTGCGAAAGTGATTCAGAATATTACGGCGGATACGGACAAATGGGACCGGTCATTCAGCAAAATTGAGAAGATTGTGAACTTTAATTTGACGCATTTGAGTCATTCACTGATGTATATTTTGGTGAAGAATTTGGGGAGTTTTATAGCGAATGATTCTCCGACGATTATTGCCCAATTTGTCATGGATGTGTTCGACATGATTTTCAAGGATATGGAGGCAATTGATTTTACGAGGGATACTTTTATATTGGGCGATTACAGAACACAGGAGTCCAAGGCGGAGGAAGAGGAATTGGAAAAGAAGAGCGAGACGGTGCGAATGATAGACGAATTGGAGTATAAATTCCGGAAGATATCGAAGGCGAAAGAGGACTATGAGGAGGCGTTTGAAGAATTGGAAGAAGAGGATGAAAAATTAACAGCGAAGGAGAGATTCATAAAAGAGTATAAGGAGAAACATGACAAGGACCCCACGGAGAGCGAGATAATGGACTTCGTGGATGAACAGGCGAAGGAGAAAGAGGCGGACGAAAATGAAGACCAAGAGGAATTCATTATGAAGGAAGATTCGGACAATGAGGATGCATTGGAGAAGGGGGCTGGATATGGCGAGATGCCACAGGGAGGTGAAGGTGGAGAAGACGGGGATTTTTAGGTCGAAATATAAAATATTCTATTAAAATAATGATAATTATTTTATTATTAACTATTATTTTCTTAATTGCGATCCCTTATTTTTACAAAACCACTGAAAGTTTCCAGGGAAATATAAAATTCCAGCTGGTTAATGGAAATCAATATCAGGATGATCGCTTCCAGATTTATAATCAGAACTATGAAAGTGAATGGAAGGAACCACCAGGGGCATATAATGATCCAATTGTTCAAACCTATGGAAATAGTTTCAATGACATGTATAAAATGAACCAATATATTTTCAATGATTTTGAAAAAGAAGATTTAGATAAATTTACGAGGGAATATGGCGCGAAACTGGATGTGAATAGGAAGCAAGACTTTGATTTGGATTACACTCCATTTGATATTTATAATTTAAACAAGGCAATCTGGTTCGATAATTATATATGGGATCCCGCTTATGTATTATATCAGCGATTTAATAAATCGAAAATATTGGAGCTGAACACAATGAACGAGAAATTTTTGTATATGATTAATAAATATTGGTTCAAATTTATAGAGGATTATGTAAAACGCAAAGTAGCAATTGCGAAGCCCTATTTTATCTTAAAATATAGAATTGTGAATGTATGGACGAGCAAAGATAAAAAATACCGGCTGTTCGACAGCGTAGTTGTAGTAACTAGGGATAATGCATTTTTGGCTTTTTATTTCTTTTTGAGTGGATTATTCGAATATAACCCGAAAAAAAAGGCATATGAATATCGTAAAATGGGGATTAAATATATTGCGAATAATTTACTGGACAAAGTTTTGCTTCGTGAAGGATTGGACAAAAATAATACGTATTTTAATTTGAACCCACTTTGGGATAATGATACATCCTATAATGAGGGAGAGGCGGAAAAATTATACGAGAAAGAAGAAAATAATATGGTGAAAACTGATGATATACTGGATAATTCATATGCCTGTTTCACATTTGATGAGACAAGTAAAAATCCGGGGAGCACCCCAATTTTTGCCATAGACAAGAATGACTGCGAGAATAAATTTGACATGATTGGATATAAAAAGCCGGCAGGTGTTTGGGATAAGCCCTGTAAAGCTGACTCTGAATGCATGTTCTTCCAATCCAACAAAAACTACAAAAACACATACGGGAGATGTATAGATGGTAAGTGTGAAGTTCCATCCAATATGAAGCCATTGGGCTATCACTACTATGTGAATAGTAAGAAAACGGAGCCATTATGTTACAATTGTGAGAGCAAGGAATGGCTACCTAATACGAAACCTGATTTCTGCTGTGAGGAACAGAAGAATAATCGGAAGAAATATCCATTTTTGAATAGCCCGGACTATGCATTTAATGGTGATGCTTTGGCAAGATATAATGCATATGTACAGGAAAAATGTACAATGAGTCCAAATTATGATAATATTTTCAAAAAAACGAATGTTTGGAAAATAAATTGCAAGGGATTTCTGGATTCTTATTCCATTCAAAACTAGGAGTTCCTAGCATTTACTGTTATTAAATATTTTTTCAATAAATTCCTCTAATTTCTTGAATGCCTCAATATCCTCTGCATCAAAATCGTAATTGGATTGGAGTTGTTTGAGGATTTTTTTGGCGTTATCGTATTCTTTGAGGTAGCTATCTCGCAATTTGGCTTCAGCTTCATATTTTGTTTTTAAAATTTCGAGCTCTTTGTATTCTTTGTCATATTCTGCTTTTTCTAAGCCGGCTTTTTGTTTGTATTTATTATAGTGATTGATAAATTCTTGAGAAAGAACACTGGTGTAATTCGTGTTTTTATCGTTCATTTCATAAATAATACTTAGCATAACTGCTTTATCATCACCTTCCACAATATTAATCTTGATTGTGTCTTTAATTGTTTGCATATGCTCGTTTAATGATGTTAATGTTTTAAGGTAATTGGGTTTTATTTTATCAAGAAGAAGAAGATATTTAGCATCACTTAGCATTTGTTTGTAATGTTGTTGTATTTTTTGTTCAAGCTTAGTAATACTACTATTTAATGCAAGCAATCCTGCAACTTTTTCATCGTATTTTTTATTCAACTTTGCGAGGTCTTGGTCAGAGAATAGAATAGTTTGCTGGAATTCAGCCAATTCTTTTTCTTTGTTCTTCTTTTCATCTACAATTAGTTTTTGAATATTCTTTTTTAACTTCTGGAGTTTTTCACGCGAAAATCCATGAGTGTCTTTGGAATCCTTGAATAATTGCTTGAGTTTTTCTTCATCAGCGGCTACTGGGGCAGCCTTTGGTGATTCAACTGAGGCAGCCTTTGGTGATTCAACTGGGGCAGCCTTTGGTGATTCAACTGGGGCAGCTTTTGGTGATTTAACTGAGGCAGCCTTTGGTGATTCAACTGGGGCAGCCTTTGGCGATTCAACTGGGGCAGCTTTTGGTGATTTAACTGAGGCACCATGATATCTGCAATATACTCTGTCATGGTTTTCATTATTATTTGTCCAGATCCATTCAGCATCACCTGGAATATTTGGTCTAGAACCACTGCTTACTGATCTCCAAACATTACTGTCTTGATTTCTACCATAACTTACTGCTTTTGACCAAGAAGCATCATTAAAATCATTTTGATTCCATCCTGTCTCAGCCTTTAATGAGCATTTCCATTCACTTGCTTTCGTCACCTTACCATCAAATACTCCAATAAATGCGGCGGGTCCGCCTTTATCTACACCATCAATAGCAATCACATCTCCTTGTTTAATAATTGGATTAAAATAATAAGTAGTAGTCCAAGTATCTCCGCTTCCAATCTTAAGCCCATTCACAAATAAATCAAATACATTATCGCAAGTCATATAGATTGGGAAATTTTTTGTGGGAGCTTGGGATGGAGCTTGGACAGGAGCTTGGGCTGGAACTTGGGCTAGAGCTTGGGCTCGAGCTTGGGCTGGAGGTTGGGCTGGAGCTTGGGCTGGAGCTTGGGCTGGAGCTTGGGCTGGAGCTTGGGCTGGAGCTTGGGCTGGAGCTTGGGCTGGAGCTTGGGCTGGAGTGATATCTGATTTTTTAACATCAATATGCAAACTAATTGATTTTTTTGTTGTAGCACTAGATGCTTTCGGTACTGGTTTTGTTTCAGGTGCTGGCTTTGGTGCAGGTGCTGGATTTGATGCAGCCTTTAGTGTAGCTGCAGGTGCAGGTGCTGATTTTGGTTCAGCCTTTGGTGTAGCTGCAGGTACAGGTGCAGGTGCTGGCTTTGGTGCAGGTGCTGGCTTTGGTGCAGGTGCTGGCTTTGGTGCAGGTGCTG
>Ga0194129_10008223_pt1 | contig 12152 bp, 9 predicted proteins | sample TA2KigCa35mmetaG_FD_150862 | JGI IMG/M metagenome (GOLD analysis project Ga0194129, IMG submission 150862) | Freshwater microbial communities from Lake Tanganyika, Tanzania - TA2015038 Kigoma Deep Cast 35m | ecosystem: Environmental > Aquatic > Freshwater > Lake | place: Tanzania: Lake... | reverse complement strand
AATTCCCTGTTAACTGTGGCCACTCATTTCTGTAGTTTGATGCTATTCTCGCGCAACCGTGTGATCCAGCAAAAGCGGGGTTTAAATAAATAGGATTAGCGTAAAATTGTGTAAATGTTGGGTCTTGAGCAACAGATTCAAAACTTACAAGAAAAATAATTACTGGTATTAAAATGTTTTTCATAATTATTGTTTAAATTGAATATAACGACGTTGAGATCGACTGATTTTTGTATTGAACATTAGGCATAATTGATGAGAACTTGCTTTATCACCTAATAGAGTTGAATGCGTTTGATCAAACTGATACGTAACAGCGAAAGTTGAAAATCTCAGGCCTGTGGATAATGCAAAATTGGATTTATTGGATACTGCTCCCCCGAAGGACCATTTTCTATATTGAAAATTGAACCCTCCCCAGACCTCTTCTCTTTTTTCGAATTTTTCATAATAGCTGTATGGCGAAAAAGACAATTCATTTGTTTTTGAAATATATTCAGTTCCAATATTTACAGCGTAATAAATGCCTGCTCTCCTTGGACTTGAAATCGAATTTGAATAAATATTGTCTTGATGACGAAGTAAATTATCCACTTGTGCACCGATATAGAACCATTTAGCATGCAATAAAAGAGAAGTTCCGATATCCCTAAACCATTGATTTGTACCAATTGGCATAGACTCATCTGCATAGAAGTCTTTTGTATTACCCCTTTCTAATTCAACACTATTTATATTATTAATCAAATCATCAATTAGTATTTTACTACCCATTTTGTAGCGAATTCCGGGTTGAATCAATAATGATTTTGATAGTAAAATCTTAGGTGAATATATAAATGACACATTCCAGTTTTGTATAACGCCATTTCCATAAAATTGATAGTTCCCTTGAAATCCAAAGCCTGTTTTCAGTGATTTCGAGAACCAATCAATTAAAATTTGATTCGTGAAAGATTGATTTTCTTTTCCAAACCATTGCATACGAGATAGATTTCTGAATCTGGTGGAAGAGATATCCCCTGCACTTGAAAAATTAGCATCTAATGGAGAAAGCCCAGGAACATGAATTTGATAATCTCGGGTATTCTTCAATCCAATTTCATCTCCCATAAATTTATCAATATCCCTCACTATTTTTCTAAATTGTAGATTCAAATTGAGGGATTTATCTACACTTCGTATTTTACTATTTTCTCTTTTTGATTGCCCATCACCAGAAACTAAAAAATAAGCTGACTCTCCAATAGTTTCAGTTGATACAGCGGTATCTGCTTTTGTTAAATTTATATTATCTGTATTGATTTCGGCTTTTGTACTTTCTGATAAATCTCTACTTGAAAGAAAATTATCATTTCCAATAGATGAGGTACCCCCCTTTGAATTTGTAAAAGAATTACTCCGTTCAGTTGGGTCTTCGATTTGAAATTTCTTATTCGAAGCTGAGATTGATTCTAAAGGAAGTGAAATAATACTTTGATCACGTAAATCATTTGCTCTTAATACTTTAGTAATAAATTTTGGAGAATTTTTCTTGTTTATATTCTCTGACTTTAGATCTTCTTTGTCGTTTTTGGCCAAATTCTGTTTTTGGATCTTAATTACTTTTGGCACTTTCTTTCTCAAATTTGCATTAATCGGATCGAATAAGAAAAACATTGAAAAAACTCCAACAGAAATGATTGCAAAACCTAAAATCAGATAAGGTAGAACTTTTGGTGACTTTTTATCTTTCCGATAGAGTAATTCTTGATTAGGGAATTCATAAACCTCAGGGTCCACTCTGGCCATTTGCCATGAATCTAAGTCTAAATCAAATTCGGGATGCTGGAGCAGAAAAACCTCTAATTGTTTTTCTTGCTCATGACTTAAATTCCCCTCAACATACTCAAAAAGCCAACGATCTATGTTTTCGAATGAAGGTCCACTCATTGTATAATGTTCAAATATTGTAACTGTTTCTTCACTTTATTTCTTGCTCGAAATAAGTAAACTTTCACTTGCGAAGGAGACAGATCTAGAATCTCACCAATTTCTTCATACGTATACCCCTCAAGATCTCTTAAGAGAATAATACTTTTTTGAAGAGGAGGTAAGATACCAACGACTCTATCTACGATTTGCCTTGATTCGAACGGTGAATGTGTTTGTTCCCACTTCTCAGGAAGTTTTGACGTTTCAGACAAAACAATTCTTTTGCTTCGTAGTGTGAAATTTACCATAGCATTGTATGTGCAGGTAAATAACCACGACTTTACTTTAGAATATTCTACTTTTTCACAGTTCAACCAAAGCTTCTCGAAAGAATCCTGAACAATATCTTTGGCATCTTCCTTATTTCTTAAGAAATGAACAGCAAAGCTGAATAATGCATTGCTATGTTCTTTAATCGCCATGTTGTAATCCAGCTTCTTCAATTTCTTCGCTACACAGTTAAAACAATTTGAACAAAATGAAAGTTACACACATTGTAACATTCTTTTTGTTAAATGTATAGCAAAAAAAAATAAGAACATCTTTACATGAACGAAAACTTGGTTTTAATGAATATAATTGGTTAAACGATTAATACTTCATTAACTTTGAAAATAACTTTGCTCCGCTGAAATTGATTTCTACGATGTAAGTTCCAGATGGTAAAATGGAAGAAGCGATTTTTATCTCTTTATCATCAAAAGACTGTCTAATAACTATTTTACCAGTTAAATCTCTTACCGATATTTCTCCAGTTAGAATCGAAGAAAAATTCAATGTTGAATTTCCATTGGTTGGATTTGGATAAATTGTTGAAATACCGAAATGACCGTCCATTAAACCCAAAATTCCGTCAACACCATCGCAATTTTCATCAATTCCATTATCCAAAATATCTGTCGCGTTTGGATTTATCTGCCCATTGCTGTCATCGCAATCTTCGTTGTTCGTGCTAAAACCAAGTCCAGGATTTTCACACAAACTTGAACCTGTTGAACCAGTACCAAATCCGTCATTATCCGAATCTGTGTAATAAATTATAAAGGTCAATCCTTCGTCGATATTTCCATCACAATTATTATCTACTGCATCACAAAGCTCACTTGCTCCCGGATAAATTTGGTCGTTCATGTCGTCGCAATCACCGCCAATTGTGATCGTATTTGGAGGTTGAGAACAAGATTCCAAACCAGTGGCATCATCACCAAAACCATCACCGTCTGAGTCGGTATAATAAATACTTGGGAGTGCAATTTGCGAATTAAAATCGTCGCAGTCATCACCGTTTAATGTTGTTCCAGGTGGAGCTAAACAGGACGTCGTAAAATTATTTGGATCGCCATACCCGTCTTGATCCGCATCGACAAACCAAACGGTCTCCGGGTTAATCTGGTTATTATTATCATCGCAATCCGTGTTGTCTGTTACATAACCAAAAGGAGCAGAACAAGATTGAATTGAATTATTTGGATTACCAAAAGAATCTCCGTCAATGTCCGCAAAATAGGTAATAGAACCTGTGCACGCCGGGGTAACGGCCTCCCAAGTTGTACCAACCCTTATCTCATCTATTTCTAAAAAGGGGGCAGCGGAATTACTTCCTGGTTGTCTGAGTAGAATCCTTCCAACACCGCTTGCAAGAAAATCTACTCCTCCGGATGCTGTCACCGGATTGGCCGGTTCGGGACCTCCAAATTGATTCGAATTTATCCAAATCGATGAAATATCATTTGCATCTCCTGGGACTATGGTGTAGGCTAATACAATAAATTGAGTTGAATTGATATCAAAATTAATTGATGAATATGTCGGTAATGAATTGCTTCTGTTTGATATTCCGATATTGTATGTGCCAGGTATCGCACCCATTTTCAACCACACACAAGCGCCAAAAGCTGAAGTACTCGTTGTTGATACTAAATTTAAAACATATGTTCCGGAGCTATTAAGTGTTCCAAGAGAAGTAATATTCAAAACAAAGGAGGCATAAATACTTCCAGAAGTCTGAGGAGTGAATAACCGGTAATTATCCGTTCCACTTCCATCAAAAGTTATTTTGTTTCCTGATGATTGGAGCAATCCAGGAAAGGTAAGAGAGCCCCCTGAAACGAGAATGGAGTCGCCTGTATTCACATTCGACCATATTCCACCTGATTGCGTAAAAAGACCATTTGAATTACTTGGTGTATAGTCAAACGGCTCGTACATTAGTAATTGTGCGTTGACACTTACCACATGCACAAATACTATAAATAAAGAAATTAATTTCATGTTTTTTTTTCAAAATTAACCAAACAAATTGAAATTTAAATGAAAAATCTTGGGTGACTGAACTTTTCTTTATCTTAATCGAATTCCAATTGAAACTTATGTCGGAGACATATCTGACTGGGTTAAACCTAAATTACGTAAAAGATAATCTTCCTTCAGAATTTAAAATTAGTTGTGACGACCATTTAACGTATTATTTTTTAAGTAGAACAAACTGAGAAGAAATGAAAAAATTGTGATACCCATTTGCGTTTCAAGTGTGTCCTCGGTAAAAAATGAACTCGTTATTATTAGTATAAAAACAAAGCTTAAAAAGTCTACTCTTTTATAAAATTCTTGTATCGTAACAAACAGAAAATAAAGAAAATATAGAAAGCCAAATATTCCAAAAGTTATAAAAAAAGTCAAGAACGTATTATGTGCCTCTAATCTATTTCCCGGTAAAAGAAGTGACTTGTTTTGTTCATACCGCCTTTTATATTCATCTTTAATATCACCTGAACCGACGCCGAGAAAAAAATTATCCTCTATGAGTTGAACCCCTGTTTTCCAAAATTCTATGCGTTGACGAATGGTACTCCCATTTGGATTTGTTGCAATGTGAATTTGAAATCTTACTTCATTTAATTTCCCGATAAATCCTGGAGTCTTCTCACGAATGTCTGCTGTGCCTTTTTCAATTTCCAGAATATCATTTTTTGTTAGTTTTAAAGAGCCTACTGAGTCAGCCGAAAGCCCCTTAGAATGCATATATCGAATCATTGTCGAAGAGACGGGTTGATTTTTATTATCCTTTCCAAAATAGTCAATTTTTGATGATTTTTTCCAAAACGAAGCCAGCTGTTTTTCATTCACAGGCAAATTCGATTTTTTAGGCGGAGTTATCAAATAAAATAAGATTGAAATCAAAACCAATACAACAATAGAAAGTATGAATATCCCTACCCATTTAAATCTATTTTTAGAAATCTTCTTGACTCCATAAACAGTAAAAACAACGAAGACTGCAATAAGACCTGCTAAAACTTGACTCAATAAAGTATAAAAAATTAAGTACGCTACAAGAAATAAAAAAAAATATTTTCTTGTCTTATCAAAATAAAAAAGTGATAAAGCAATACCAAAAGCAATTAACAAACTAAACCGAATATGAGATCCAAAAAGAGAAAGTTGGCGCATATCCGTATAATCACGGAAGCCAAACACTTGATAAAATGTCAGCACATTTAAAAAAGAAATAAAACATATTGTTGCTAATAAAAGTGCTAAAATCCTCTCTCTAACTTTCAAGCTCTCTTCCGCTTTAGCAAAAACAATAAATGGAACTGTCACCAAAGAGGTTTTCATACGTAAATCATCAAACCCCTCAGCTAAATTTGTTGTCCAGATTAAACCCAAGAGGTGCAATATAAAAAGCCCACTAATCAACCAAAAGGCACGATTCATCTTTAATTTTAGCAAAAGATTTTGATAATCCCCTTCCAATAATACATTTAATAGACCCAATAAAATTCCTATGGACATAAGCGCCTTACTACATACGATCCCGATTGCAAAAAGAGATAATACCAGAAAATGGATATAAAAATGACTTTTTGGATGCCAAAAGCGATTGAGCATTTTAGGATTTTAAAGAGAACGCCTATTTATTTAAAATCGTATTGTACTGAGCTAAATTTTGAAGTATCTCTATTGATTTTAAAATACTCTTATCTGAGTTAAACCCATTCAAAATTCTTCCATTTTGAAAATAATAACGCGAAACAATTTCATCCTCCAATAAAATTTTAATCTCATCTTTTGATTTATCAAAATTTTCATCCTTCGTGAAACTCAATTTTGATAATAGTTTATCGTAGTCATCCGTTATTTTTTCAAAACCTCCTTCCTTTTCTGAAATTTCTTTTAATTTTTTTAACTGTTCCTCAGCTGAAGTTAAAAAGATGAATTCTTGACTTAACATATATTGCTTAAAATCAATAAGGTCTTGATCAGATAATTTAAATTTTTCAGCGGACTCAATTTCAAGATTTTTCTGTCTGTATTCTGTCGCAAAATTGAAAATAATATGATTTTGTATCAATGCTTTTGAAAATTTACTCATTGACTCCCTCCCTGCTTTTTCATCTGGTTCTATACCCCTACCATCTATCACTTCACGCCCATTAGAAGTTTTAAACGTTTTTAATAATGAATCTGCGACTTCAGATGGTTTCTCGCCATTTGTCTTGTCATAATACTCCAAGCGTTGAACGCAACGGCCAGAGGGAGTGTAATACTTTGCAATTGTCAACTTAACTTTTGAACCATATTTTAAATCATAAGTTCGTTGGACGAGCCCCTTTCCGAAACTTGTTTCTCCGACAATGACCGCGCGATCCAAATCTTGAAGAGATCCAGAAACAACTTCTGATGCAGAGGCTGAACCTTCATCAATTAATACAACCAATGGGATTTCCAAATCTTCTGGATTGTCCAATGCTTTGTAAACTTTATTCTCCTCTTGAACCCGCCCTTTTGTAGATACAACCGTTTGATTTTTTGGTACAAACATATTTACAATCTTTACTGCTTCTATTAACAATCCGCCTCCATTGCCACGCAAGTCCAAAATGAGTTGCTCCATTCCTTGACTTTTCAAATTTTTAAAAGCCTTTAATACATCTGAATGAGAAGTTTGTGTGAATGAATTTAATTTAATATATCCTACCTTATCCTTGATTATTCCGGAATACGGAACATCTGGAAGTTTTATTTCATCTCTTGTTAAATTCAACGTTTTCTTCCCTTGATTTGGACGATCAATTTCCATTGTAATACTTGTCCCTTTAGGCCCTTTCATTGCCGTTGAAACCTCATCTGTAGACTTTTTTAACATACTTTTTCCTTCAATAGAAAGGACTTTATCTCCGGGTATTAATCCACTTTTTTGAGCAGGATTTCCTTCAAATACCTCAGATATCACAACATAATCACCCATTCTTATTATCTGTGCGCCTACACCACCATATTGACCTGTTGTAAGGAGTCGATAATCCTCAATATTTGACTCATGATAATAAACTGTATACGGATCTAAATCCTTTAACATGGCATCAATTGCCGCCTTCGATACCTTTCCTGTTTCAGGATTATCAACATAATACAATTCAAGATGCTCAAAAATCTGATCCATTATTTCAAGATTTTTGAGAACCTCAAATCCTGTAGACTGAGAAAAACTAATCCGATAAAAGGATATTAGAAAAAGAAACGATAATAGTATTTTAGCTGTTTTACTCCTCATTTTATTCAGATACATGATTTATTATTTTATTCATTAGTCGATTAACTTTAGCTTCCAATTCAAAATAGGTTATTTCTTCGGTAGATGAATAAGAGATACATATAGCCAATTGAAGATTATTTTGAAGTAAAAACGTTTCTAAATTTAATTTATTCTTTCGAATTGATTCACGGAGAATTCTTTTTATATAATTTCTTGTTGCAGCTTTCTTAAATCTTTTTTTGGGTACAGAAATTAAAACCTTAAATGGAATATTATCCGCGTCAGAACTATTTAGGATAAATGCTTTGAGTGGAAATTGAGAAATATGAAATCCCTGAGTAAAAACCTTATCGATTTCTATTTTACTACACAATTTATATTCCTTGCCAAATTTTTCTTTCACAATGCAAAGTTACATCAATTGAATGATTCAAAATCTTATCGATTTTCGATAGACTAAAAAGAAAGGTAACACTACTTTAAACTAGATACCAGAAAACGATAGAATTTTATTAATTTATTTAACTATCATTAAATTCTTTCCTTGCTATTGAGTCAGTCAGAGGCTATCCATAATTCTCAACCTCCCTCTAATTAAATTCGCTCATCGAGCTTTACTATTAAAACAAAATTGACTATTTTTATGTACGTATTAATTAGTGATTCCAGCCCAACGAAAATCGATTTTTACTCTATTTAAGTTTGTAAACAAAAGAATTATGAGGAAATTTACTAGTGTTCTTCTACTACTTCTTTTTCTCTTTTTAAATTTTAGTTACAATTTTGGACAAAGTTTTAAAAATTGTCGTCTACTTGATAATTGGCGATCGGATACAATTCTAACTAATTCAACAAAAGTTAGATTCAGCGGATGTTGGGGATTTATACAAAATGGAAAAGAATATGCTGTAATAGGCTCAACAGAAGGCCATCATTTTTTTCAGTTGACTGAAGCAGATTCTTTTCAATTTATTCAATTCATCCCCGGGAGGTATGTTTCTTCACAAGCGATAACAAGAGAGTATAAAAATTATTCTAATTATTTATATGCAACAGGTGATGAGGGTGATGGGAGTTTACAAATTATTGATTTATCTTTTTTACCCGATTCTGTCTCACTTGTTCAAGATATTCAAAATTCAGAAATTGGAAAAATTCATAACATATTCATTGATACGGCTAATGACTTACTTTACGCGTGTTCTGTTACTCCGTTTCTTAACGGGCAAGAATTAAATTTAGTGCCCTTAAAAGTATTTTCTCTTCAAGATCCCTTAAACCCATCCTTAGTTTGGCAAGGACCTGAAGATCTCTTTGAAGTTCACGATATTTTTGTAAGAGAGAACTTGGCAATTTTAAATTGTGGATACGAGGGCATTCGGATTTACGATTTTTCACAACCCGATCAGCCCATATACAAAAGCAATTTATCCATTTATCAGGATCAAGGATATAATCACCAAGGATGGTTATGCCCAGATAATAAAACATATATTTTTGCCGATGAAACTTCGGGAACTAAAATTAAAAAGGCACTATTAAATCCAGATTTTAGTTTGACCGTTAATCATTTGTTCGGTACTGAAAATGAACCTTATGATAAAACCGCGCACAATATTCATTGCACCAATGAATTCGCATTTGTAGCATACTACAATGATGGATTGAGAATATTTGATTTACGCTCAAATCCTCCACTAGAAATTGCTTTTTACGATACACACGAAGATGAGCCGGAAAATATTTTTTCCATGTGGGGTGCCTGGGGAATTTATGCGTTTTTACCAAGTAATCGAATTTTAGTCTCTGATCGAATTTCAGGATTATTTATGTTTGATTTCGATAGAGAATTATTTTTAAAATCCCCTCCAAAAGAAGAAATCGTTATTTTTCCAAACCCATGCTCATCAGATGAATCGTGTATCTTTTCTATTCCTCACGAGGCAAAAAATCCTCAACTAAGAATTATTGATATGTTTGGAAAAGTTATTTGGAGCACTAATTTTACCAATACTAGTATTGTAACTTTTGAGAAAAATTTAAGTTCAGGAATGTATTGCGTTCAATTTGAATTTACAAATTACATGAATGAACAAGAAACCCAACTAAAAAAATTAATAATCGAATAAAATGAAAAATCTACTAACTTGGATTTTAATTATCTTGATTTTTGAACCGACATTCAGCCAAAAAAAGTGCTTTGAGGATAGCATTGATGCAGAGGGTTACATTGTATCCGATTGCGGTCGAAAAAAAGGCGTAATAAATTTTGATGAAAAACTTATTGCGGAACCTGGAACGAATATCATACTCTGGGATCACAATAAACAACCATTTAATGGTGAATGTGAGTCTTGTTTTTTACACAATGAAAAAACAAGATTTAGGATTAAGGTTGAAAATGGAAATATTAATGGTAAGTACATTTCAAACTATGAATCGGGCTGTATTCAAGAGAGGGGAACAAAAATAATGGGGAAGTTTGATGGTTTAATTGAATTATTTTACGACTCAACAAATGCTGTTAAAGAAATCACCAATTATAATGCAGGAAAAATCGACGGTTCGCGTCTATTTTTAAGCCCCAATGGAGATACAATTTCATTTGAAAACTATAAGGTCATTTCAAAAAAAGAAATAACAGAATCAATCCTTCATGGTGTTCAAAAATTCTACTTTTCGAATGGAAAAATGGAATCTGAGATAAATTATAATCTTGGACTTCTTGATGGTACGTACAAAAAATATAATTCAGATGGTATTCTTGTGAACGATCGAAACTTCAAAAAAGGAAAACAAAATGGGAATTGTGTGTCGTATTATGAAGATGGTAAAAAAATGCTTGAAGAAAACTGGAAAGAAGGATTAAAAAATGGAACTTTTACATTTTACTTACCAAACGATTCCGTTCAATTTATTGAAAATTATATGGCCGGAATTCCTCATGGAATTTTTGAAGACTACCACAGAAATAGACAGATAAAATCAAAAGTTGAATATAAAAAAGGCATTATTATATTTGAACAATATTGGAATGAATTTGGTCAGGATATAACGAGTGATAAAAAAAAGGAACAAAATAATAAGGAACAATCTGAAGATGGAAAATCAGATCAAAAAAAAACGAACAGAAAGAAATTAAAGGAGGAAAAAGGGAAAGAAGAAGAGAAACTATAAATTCATTTAACCAAAATGAACCCACCCTTGAGCCTTGAGTTCCACAGCGCTTCCTTGTTTATCAATATAATACTTCCCTTCATCTGAGTTTGTAATATGACCAATCAAAGTCATATGAGGATTCCCTTTAATTTTATCGAAATCATTTTGACTGATGGTAAAAAGTAATTCGTAATCCTCTCCTCCATTTAATGCACAAGTGCTTGGATCGATTTCAAATTCTAGAGCTGTTAATGAAGTTTGAGAATCAATTGGAATTTTATCGTCGTATATATTACACCCTACAGAACTGTTTTTGCATATGTGCAATAATTCTGATGCCAGTCCATCCGATATATCAATCATCGAGGTAGGTTGAACATTTAATTCTTTTAAAAATCCAATGATATCAACTCGAGCCTCTGGCCTCATCTGACGTTGTAAAATATAATCCTTCGCATCAAGATCAGGCTGAATTTGCGGATTTTCCTGAAAAATTTGTTTTTCACGCTCCAAAATTTGCAAACCCATGTAAGCCGCACCTAAATCACCTGTGACCACTATTAAATCATTTGCTTTGGCGCCGGATCTATATACAACATCCTCTTTTTTTGCTCTCCCAAGAACTGTAATGCTAATAACTAAACCTGAAAGCGATGATGTCGTATCACCACCAACTATATCAACCTTATAATTTGAACAAGCCATCTTGATTCCATCGTACAATTCTTCAACTGCCTCAACAGAAAATCGATTAGAAAGTGCAACAGATACTGTTATTTGTTCAGCTAAAGCATTCATAGCGCATATATCAGAGACATTTACAGCGACAGCTTTATATCCAACGTACTTTAGTGGTATATACGTTAAGTCAAAATGAATACCTTCAACCAACATATCAGTTGAGACAACTTGTACAAACCCATTACCAATATCAATAACCGCAGCATCATCGCCAATCCCTCTGATACTTGAAGGATTCATTAATGAAATTGAAGATTCTAACTGACTAATTAATCCAAATTCACCGAGCTCATGTATCTCTGTTCGTTTCGCCTCCATTCTTATTTTTTAATAAAACGAAACACCGTTCTTTTTGAGGAATCAATTACATTCATGAAATATACGCCTGGTAACATCTTCTCAACATCAATTTCAAAATGTTTTTCTTGGTTTTTCTTGATTTCTTCAGAATAAATAAGTCTCCCGTTCATGTCAGTTATATTTACTAAATAGTTAGTAATCGGGTTGGAAAACGATACATTTAATATTTTATCTGTCGGATTCGGATACAGATAAATCTCATTTGATATTGGCTCATCCAATCCCACCCAAATACAATCCTCTACAACAATTAGCGCATTCGAAGTATCCGCAGCACAAACACCATTTGCAACAATGTAGTCGTAATTAAATTGGCCGGGAAAATTACCCGTCACGATATTGGAAGACGCCATTATCTGGTTACTTGGATTGTACCAGG
>Ga0194129_10008221_pt1 | contig 12154 bp, 7 predicted proteins | sample TA2KigCa35mmetaG_FD_150862 | JGI IMG/M metagenome (GOLD analysis project Ga0194129, IMG submission 150862) | Freshwater microbial communities from Lake Tanganyika, Tanzania - TA2015038 Kigoma Deep Cast 35m | ecosystem: Environmental > Aquatic > Freshwater > Lake | place: Tanzania: Lake... | reverse complement strand
GGCGTGGATCAGCGTCGTCGACGGCCCGAGGGCGCCGCAGCGCTCGAGCAGCGCGATGGGCGAGCAGCCGTGCTCGGCGGCGCACTCGTCGAGCTCGCGTCGCTGCTCGCAGGCGTGCACGTGCAATGGCAGGCGCTCGGTGCGGGCCCACGCGGCGACGGCGTGGATCCAGTCGGCGGGGCAGGCGCGCACCGAGTGCAGCGCAACACCGACGCCAACCCCGTCGCCGGCCAGCGCGCGCGACCCGTCAGCGTGGCGCAGGAAATCGTCGATGGTGGCGAAGACGAACCGGCGTTGCCCGTCGTGGGCAGGGCGGCCGAAGCCGGCGCGGGCGTAGGCCGTCGTCAGCAGCACGAGGTGCATGCCCACCGCGCGGGCGGCGCGCGCCAGCGCGCGGGACATGACGAGGCGGTCGCCGTCGGCATCGGCATGGACGTAATGGAACTCGCCGACAGCGACGAAGCCGGCCCGCACCATGTCGAGGTACGCCCAGGTCGCCAGTGCCTCCATGTCGACGGGCGAGATCGCGTTGGCATCGGCGTACATGGCCTCGCGCCAGGCCCAGAAGTCGTCGTTGGGGTTCGTCGCCGAGCGGCGCTCGACCCGGCCGCGCAGCGCGCGCTGGAAAGCGTGGCTGTGGGCGTTGACGAACCCCGGCAGCCGCAGGCGGTCGGCGGTGCCCAGGGCGCCGTCGCGGACGTTGCCGTGGTCGTCGACGACCGCGACCGTCGCGGACCGGGCGGGCGGCGTGTCTGCGGTGGTCATGGGGCTCAGCGGGCCTGGGCGGCGGCGCCGCGTCGACGGTTCGCGCGGGCGATCACCTTGCCGAGGTTGTTGCGGTAGTGCGCGTTGCCGGGGTCGATGGCGATCGCGCGCTCGATCTCTGAGGCGGCGCGGTCGAACTCTCGCTTACGCATCGCGAGGATCACGCCGATGCGGTTGTGAAAGGACGCCGCATGGGCCTCGGGCGCGAGCTGGCGACCGCGCTCGAGCGCGTCGAGGGCGCCGTCGACGTCACCGTCGTCTTCGAGGTCCTGCGCCTCCTCGTACAGGACGACATATTCGGGGCGCGCCTGCGCGTGCGCCTGCGCGTGCGCGTGCGCCTGCGACTGCGCCTCGGCGCGGGGCCGATCCTCCCACTCCTCGAGCACCTGCTGGTATTCGCGCTCGGAGGGGTCGTAGATCGTCGCGAGCTTCACGTTCATCCGCGCCGCGCCGAGCTTGCCCGCCGCGTGCTCGCTGAGCGCCTGCTCGAACAGCTGTCGCGCCTTGCGCCGCATGTCCTCGGTCGGTGGCCGCCGCGGTCGGCTGCCTGGCTGTTCGAGGATGGGCGCGGCGATGGGCACCGACGCGACGGGCGCCCGGCGCACGAGGGACTCAAGGCTCTTGGGACGCGCCGGCAGGTTCTGCGTCGCGTCCGGGTCGACCATGAAGTCGTCGTCGTCGTAGACGACAGGGTCGGCGGCGCGGGGCCGCACGGCCGGCGCTACTCGCGCGGCGGGGCGGATGACGAGAGCCGAGTCGAGCGACTCCGCGGAGTTCACTGAGCCCGGCGCCGACGGCGGTAACGAGGGCGGCCCCGTCAGCTCGACGTTGAGCCCGGGGGGCACCGGTGGCGGCACGAGGAGCGGCGCTCCCCGGCGCACGCTGCCCGTGGACAGCTGGCTCAACCCCGCCCCCTCGGTGTGCTCGCCGAACTCGTCGCCGTCGCCGAAGAGATCCTGATCGGCCACCGGCCGCACCGGCACGCGGCCGCCGGGTGACAGGGGTGGCGAGGGGGACAGGGTCAGGGGCAGCGGGGCATCGGCGATGGCGCGGGGCCCCACCCGCGGGGCGGCGCGCACGGCGGCGCTGGCGGCGTCGTTGCCGGGGACGGGGCGGGCGATGGGCGCGGCTACCGCCGCCGTGGCGGCGGCGTCGAACCCGCCGGATCCGTCGCGCACGTGGGCGTGGCGCGGCGGCCCGCCCCGGCCCTCAACGCTACCGGGCCGCCGCGCCATCTCGACCCCGGCGGCGGTCGGCTCAAACTCGTCGTCGTCGTCCTCCAGCAGCTGCGACAACGAGGTCGACAGCTCACGGCGGGCGAAGGCGCTGGTGCCCGCTGGCGGCTGCGCCGCCGGCAGCGACGGCGACGAGGCGACCTCATCGTTCCACACGTTGCCGGTCATCGCCGCGCGCTCGGCGTCGTTCAGGGACTCGGAGCCGTCGACGCTGGACGGCAGGGCCGCCGGCGCCGCCGTCGCGGCGCGCGCCAAGGCGGCGAGGCCCGACTCCTCGGGGGCTTTGACGCCAGGGCTGAGCGGGCGCGGAGCGACCCGGCTGTCGGCGATGTCCTCGACGACCGGGGCGTTTAACGCGTCGAGGCCCGACAGCATCGATCGCCCGGCGCCGAACACCCCGGTTGCCGGCCGACGGGGCGGGGCCGCGGGGGGAAGGCTCTCGTCCGACAGCGAGGGCTGCTGGATCACCGCGGTGGCGAGGTTCGAGGCGTCGCCAAACTCGTCGAAGCCGTCGGACGCGGCCGACGGATCCGCGGCGATGTGGCCCGCGGCCCGCGCATTGTTGACCGCCGCCCGCTGCCCCCCCGACCGCAGCGCCGTCGCCGCCGAGGGGGGCCGCCGTCGTCCGTCGTCAGTGGGGCGCTCGAAGCTCTCGATGTCCGCCGAGGGCACCCTCAGCACCTCGTCGCTCGTCGAGAAGACGCCTTCGGCCTCGTCGGCGGGCGCGAGATCGTCGAGCCGCGGCGCGTCGGCGCGCACCCGCGTACGGAAGGCGTCGTCGATGACCTGATCGGCCGCGTCGCCGACGACAACGACGGCGCCCACGAGCGTCCCGCGCACGCGCCGGGGGGACTTCTTCGCGGCGACGCCGGGGGCCGTGTCGACCTCGAAATCGCCGCCCATGCCGAACTCGGCCAGCGCGCGCCCCACGACCTTGACAACCCCCTTGTCGGCCAGCGTGGCGAGGGCGGTCTTCACCTCGGCCTCATCGAGCGCGGCCTGCGTGCGGATGCTCTCGACGGGGCGGCGGCCGTCGATGAACCGCAGCACGTGCTTCTCGAACGGCGTCAGGCGGACCTGCTCGCCAGCGTCGATGACGGCGATGACCGCGTCGGGCGACATCACCGCCTGGCTGCGCCCCGACACGTAGAGCCGAGCGGCCTGCTGTTCGAGCTTCAGGTGAAAGCCCGAGTCCGACGTCTCGAACGACGAGCTGTCGTCGTCGATGTTACCGAGGATGACCGCGTCGGCGAGGTTGAACGCCGCCGGATCGACGCCGCCCTGTCCGGGACGCAGCTGGTGCTCTTCGTCGAGGATGTCGGCGCCGAGGAAGTCCGTGTCGAGGATGAAGTCACAGCCGCGACAGATGACCGCCTTGTCGGGGACGGGGCGCCCGCACTTCGGACAGATCATGCTGCCCTCGGCGACCATCGGTCGCCGCAAACGTCGTCGAGGAAGGACATCGCGTTCAGGTGGTCAGCCCCGGAACAGGATGAACTTGGACATGTCGACGCCGAGCTGCTTGTTCTCTTCGTCGACATACTCGTTGTGCTCGGCGGCGCGGGACTTCACGTAGTCGGTCCAGACCTGCACGAGCAGGGAGACGCTCTGGAACTGGGTGCGCTCGAGGACGTCCATCGCCTTGTTGTAGAGCGCGAGACCGTCACCGGCGTGGTCGCGGAACTTCGCCTGGATCATCGGGCGCACGACGGCGAGCAGCAGCAGATGCTCGTGCAGCACGTCGCCGAGCTTGAAGCTCTGGCTGACCCGCAGCTTCGCGAGGAACTTGAAGTAGGTCTTCTGGCTGTCGTCGTCGCCGGTGACCAGCAGGTCGGTGTAGGCCTCGAGGATGTACTCGAGGGACTGCTTCAGGTCGTTGCGGGCCACGCGGCTGTAGGCCGGCACGTCCTTGGGGATTCGCGTCAGCAGGGCGCTGATGATCTGCGTCCGGTTGTTTTCGAGGAAATTGTACAGCTCGATCACGACGGACCTCGCAGCGACGCCAGCGACCCGCAGTCGACGACGCCAAGGACTTCTTGTGGTGGTAGCACCGTCGCTGTCGCTGCCGCAAACGTCGTCGCCGCGCGCCCCGGACCGACACGCACCCGCGGCGCGCCTGTCACACGGTTGTTGCCGCAACGCAGCACACATGTCGCTCGCGCGCCGCACGGCTGACGCCTATCGAGGCGACAACATCGCGCAACAAACCGACCGCAACCACGAGGTTCCTCATGTTCACGCGATCGCTGCTCCTGCCCGCTCCGCTGGCCCTGCTGGCCGCCTGCCCGTCCACGCCGCCGCCGCCGACCAACGACGCCTTCGCCTGCGTCGGCGACGTCTGCATCGTCACCGGTCCGATCCTGACCGACACGACCTTCACCGCCGACAAGCAGTGGGTATTGAAGGGCGGCGTCTTTGTGGGCGACGACACCGACCCGACGGCCGCGCCGTCGACGCTTACCATCGAGCCGGGCACGACGCTCTACGGCGACACCACGTCGCTTTCGTTCCTCCTCATCACCCGCGGCAGCCGGATCCTCGCCGAGGGCACCCGGGACCAGCCGATCGTCTTCACGTCGGCGGGCGACATCGGCTCGCGCGCCGCTGGCCAGTGGGGCGGCGTGATCGTCAACGGACAGGCGCCGGTGAACGGCTGCTCGGGCGACCCCTGCACGCTGCAGGGCGAGGCGGGCACCGGCACCTACGGCGGCGCCGACGCCGCCGACGACAGCGGCGTGCTGAAGTTCGTCCGCATCGAGTTCCCCGGCAAGCTCGTCGACGACGAGAACGAGCTGAACGGTCTGGCGCTGCAGGGCGTCGGCTCGGGCACCACCATCGACTTCATCCAGGTGCACGACGCCGCCGACGACTGCATCGAATTCTTCGGCGGAACCGTCAATGCCAAGCACATCTTGTGCACCGGCACCGGCGACGACGGCTTCGACTGGACCTTCGGCTGGAGCGGCCGTGCCCAGTTCGTCATCGTGCAGCACCACGACGGCGAAGGCGACCGCGGCATCGAGGCCGACAACAACGAGGACAACTTCGCGCTGACCCCCGTGTCGAACCCGACGCTGTCGAACGTCACGCTGATCGCCGGCGCTGACAGCGAGTCCGAGGGCATCAAGCTGCGTCGTGGCACGCAGGGCGCGATCCACAACGCGGTGGTCACCGGCTTCGCCAAGTGCGTCGACATCGACGACGCTGACACCTTCGCCCACGCCGCGGCGGGCGCGATCGCCGTGCGGGACAGCCTGTTTGCCTGCGTCGACACGTTCAAGGTGAAGGCCGACGACCCGGCGACGCCCGAAGACGAGGGTGACCCTGCCAACGCTGCCGATGCCTACGCCGCGGCCCTCGACGGGTCCGACAACGGCAACGACACCGCCGTGGACGTCCTCGAGTCGCCCGCCGACACGCTGGCCCCCGACTTCCGCGCGAAGGCCGGATCGGCCGCCGCCACCGGCGCAGTGGCCCCCGACGACGCGTTCTTCGACGGCGTCGACTTCAAGGGGGGCATGGGCAGCGACGTCTGGACCGCCGACTGGACCGCCTACCCCGCGAACTGACCGTTCCGCCCATGACCGCCGCGCCCCGAACAATCGAGGCGCGGCGCTTTTCCCTGTCCGGAGCTCCTCGATGCTCGCCCTCGCGCTCCTCCTCGCCGCCCAGGCCCACACCGGCACGCCGACCGCGCCCTCCGCGTCGGCCTCGACGACGCCCGGGCCGATCGCCGCCGCCGCCGACGCCGCCGACGCCACCATCGCCGCTCTCGGCGCGACCCTCGCGAGCCTGCGGGCCGAGGTCGATGCCGCTGCCGCCGATGTCGCGCAGAGCCGTCGTGCCGCCGACGACGACCTGGCAGCCCTCGATCGTCGCCGCCGCGAGCTCGAGGCGCGCCTCGCCCAGAGCGAGCTGACCGCGCGCGAGCTGCAGGCCCGCGACGCCGCGCTGACCACGGCGACGCAGGACGCTCAGGCTGCGGCCGACGCCGCGCGCGCGCCCGTGCTCGCCGTGCTGCAGAGCCTGCGCGTCCACGTCGACCGCGTGCCGTTCCGGGTCCACGGCCGTCGCGAGCGCATCGACGCTGTCGCCGCGGCGGCGGCGACCCTCGGCCCCGACGATGCGGCGGCCCTCGTGTGGCCGATCATCGTCGACGAGGCGCGGCTGCTCGCTGAGGTCGGTCGCGTGCGCCAGCCCATCGACGTCGGCGGCGCACCCTTGATCGCCGAGGTCGCCCACGTCGGCCCGCTGGTGTTCTGGAAATCGAAGGACGACCGCACCGGCGTGGCCGTCTCCGGCGATCGCGGCGCGCAGTTCGTCTCCGTCGACGACGTCGAGGCCCGCCAGCGCCTGCTGTTGTTCTTCGACGCCCTGCGCCGGGGCGCTGCCCGCGGGGCGTTCGTCGTCCCCCACCCGCTCGCCCACGCCCACGACGGAGCCAAGCCATGAGCCTGCGTCGCCCCGATGTCATCGTCGCTGCCGCCGCGCTGCTCGCGTTGCTCGTCGTGCTCCTGCTGCTGTCGGCCCCCGCGGCCCGCGCGGCGACGACGCTCGAGCAAGGCCTCAAGCGCGAGACGGCCCTGCTGGTCGCCGAGAAGGACGCCCTCGCGCGCGAGCGCGAGCGCATCACGGTGAACCACGACGCGCGGGCCGCCGTCCTGCGCGCGGCCATCGCCACGCTCGAGGCGCGGCTCGTCGAGGCCACCGCCCGCGAGGAGGCGCTGCGCAGCGCCGTGCAGGCCCGCGTCGCCGCTGCCACCGCCACGGTCGCGACGGCCCCTGACGCCGGGACGCAGGCGACGGTCCGGGCGGCGTTCGCTGCCCTCGGCGGTCCGGTGCCCGCCGTCCCCGCCGGCGCCGCGCCCGCGGTGGGCCTGCTCGGCGAAGCCGCCGCGCGGCTCGCCGACCGGGCGCGCCCGCAGCGGCTGGACACCGGGTTCTTCGACGCTGACGGCGCCTGGGTGCAAGGTCGGGTCGTGCGCTGGGGCGGCTTCTTCTGGGCCGCCGCCACCGACCCCACCGGCGCCGCCGGCGCCGTGCGGCCCGCCAGCGACGGCGCGCTGCAGCTCGCCGGCGCCGACGCCCCCAGCGCGACCTCTGCGCGCGCCTTCGTAGCCGGTGACGACCCGCGGCTCCTGCCGCTGGCGCTCGGCGACAGCGACGGCGACGACGACGCTGGCCCGGCGGTGGTCGCCGGGCTGTCGACCCGCCTGTCGCGCCTCGGGGGCGATGGCATCGCGCTGGTCGTCATCGCCTGCGCGGCCTTCGCGCTCGCGCTGTTGCCGCTGCTGCGCGTGCTGCAGGGGCACCGCGCGACGGCGGCCGTCGCCGGACGTCTGCCGGCGCTCGTGCGGGCCGGCGAGACGGCCGCCGCCGCTGCGCTGGCGCGCACGGTGCCCGGCGTGGCCGGCGCGTTCCTGCAGTCGGTGGTCGCTGCAACGACGCGCGCCCACCCCGACGACGAGGTCGCCGCGCTGTCGGTGGAGACCGGCTTCGCGTTGGAGCGCGCGCACCACGCCGTGCGCGTCGGTGCGGTGGTCAGCGCCGCGACCGTGATCCTCGTGACCGCGCGCGCGCTGTCAGTGGCCATCGCCGGTCTGCTCGGGACCGCCGACGTGCCGACGCGCGCGGTGCTCGACGCCCTCGCCGGCGCGCTCCTGCCGGTGGAGGCCGGCGCGCTGCTGGCCATTCCGTGGGCGCTCCTGCTGGTCACCGCCTCCTTGGTCGTGGCGCGCGCGCGAGAGCGCCTCGACGTGCTCGCGCTACGCGTCCTCGACGCAGTCGACCGCGGTGTGGCGCGAGCCTGACGATGGACGCGCTCCACATCGCCCCCGCGCGCCCCCACCGCCGCCGCATCGGTGGTCGCGCCGCCCTCGCGCGCGCCGCCCGCCGACGTCGCGACGCGCCGCCGCCGGTCGCGCCCGTCGTCGCCGTTGCTCCCTTCGGGGCCCTCGTGCGCGCGGAGGCGGCCGCGCCCTCGCGGGTGCTCGACGTCGTCGCTGTGGCCCGCGGGATCGGCGCGCGCCCGGCGCTGCGCGCGCTCCTGGTCGGCGTGTTTATCGCCTCGCTGGTGCACGTGGGCGCCGGCGCCGCCGGCCTCGGCATCCGATCGACGACGAAGGCGCGGCGGACCGACGTCACCGCCGTAGCCGTCGCTACCGCCGAGGCGGCGCTGCCCGAGGACCTTCCTCCGCCCCCGCTGCCGCCACCGCCACCGCCAGCGATCAGCGCGCCCGCGCCGACCAGCGCACCCACGCCCACGCCCACGACAGCGCTGCCGTCGACCTCGCCCCCCTTGCCGCTCGCGGCACCCTCTGTCGCTGGCGTCGCCGGCGGGGTGCCGGGCTTCGGCTTCGCCGGCAGCGGCGCCAGCGCGGGATCGGGCGCCGCCGCTGTGACCTCGACGCGCCCCACGGCTACGGCGGCCCCGTCGCCGGCGGTCACCCCGGCGCGGCCGCTGCGTCGCACGCCCCCGCGCTTCCCCCCCGAGGCCCGCCGCGACGGCCGCACCGGCGTCGTCGTCGTGCAGCTGCGGGTCGACGAGTCCGGCGCGGTCGTCGACGCGCGCGTCGTGCAGAGCGATCCGCCGGGCGTCTTCGACGCCGCCGCCCTCGAGAGCGCGCGGGGCTGGTCGTTCTCGCCCGCCACCAGCGACGGCCAGCCCATCGCGTCGTGGGTGCGGCAGACCATCCGCTTCACGCTGGAGGGCACATGACCCTGCTCGTCGCCGTCGCTGTGCTCGTCGCCGCCGCCGTGGACCCGGCGTCGGCCCGGGCGGTGGCCCGCCGCAACGAGGAGATGCTGGCGCAGGGCGAGGCCGCTCTCGCCCGCGGGGACGCTCACGCCGCTCTGACGAGCGCGCTGGCGGTCACGACGAGCGATCGACGTCTCGCGCGCCCACGCCACCTGCTGCTCCGCGGGCGGGCGCGCGCCGCATCCGGCCTCGCCGATGACGCGGTGGCCGACCTGCGCGCGGCCCGCGCCGACCTCGACGACGGCGCACCGGTGTGGGTCACGGTCACCCGTGAGATCGCGCGGGTCGAGCGCAGCCGCGCCGCCTTCGACGCCTGCGCCGACGAGCTGCTCGCCGCTGAGCGGCGAGCGCCCGCGGGCGACGACGACGCGGTGCTGCTCGCCACGTGTCTGCGCGGCACCACGCGGACGGCCCAAGCCCACGACGCGCTCGACGCGCGCGTGTCCGCCGAGGCCCGCTCCCTGCGGGCGCGCATCCGGCTCGAGGACGGCCTGCCGCGGCTCGCCCGGCAGGACGTCGAGGCGCTCGCGACCACGCTGCCCGTCCACGCGCTGCTGTCGTTCGCGACGGCGTTCCGCGCAGCGGGCGACGCGCAGTTCGCGGGCGCGCTCGTCGACGCCGCCGTCGCCCGCGCTCCTGACGACCCCGAGGTCGCCGCCGCGCTCGCTGACGCGGCCCCCGGGGGCGCGGGTGCGCTCCGCGCTGCCCGCGTGCAGCCGGGCCTCGCTGAGCGGCTGCGCATCGAGGGCAAGACGCGGGACGCGTGGAACGCCGCGCTCATCGACGACGGCGGCGCGCGCCTGCGCAACCGCCTGGCGCTGCTCGTGGAGGAGCGCGCCTGGGATCGCGTACGCTCGCTCGCCCCACGCCTGCGCGCGAGCGGCCTGTTCGACGACGACGCTGCCTATGCCGTTGCCTACGCAGCGCTGGCCACCGGGCACCTCGACGAGGCCGACGCAGCGCTGGATGTGACCAGCGGCGCTGCCGCCTTCGCGCGGGCCACCGAGCTGCGCGCCGCCGTCGCCGCCTGCCGCGCCGCGCGCCGCAGCGACGATCCGCTGCAGCAGGAGCGCGCATGCTCTCGTTGATCGTCGCCAGCGTGCTGTGTGCCGCGCTCGGCGGAGCGCCCGAGCCGCTCGAGCCCGCGTCGGCCACCTTGTCGCTCGTCGCGTTCGACGAGACCGGCGCCTCGCCGCGCGTCACGCTGCTCGTCAATGAGCGCGCCGTCGTCCCGCCGGCGATCGTCGCTGTGGCTCCCGGGGTGCATCGGCTCGCCTGGCTGCGCGACGGCGAGCCGTCGTCGCTGGGCAGCGTGACCGTGCGGGCCGGGGAGTTTATCGACGTTGTCCTCGATGTCCGCGCCGCCGCCGCGTCCGTGTCCGTACTGCGCGACGCCCACGACCCTGCCGGCGTAGCCGACGTGGCAGCGGCGGCGGTGGCCGGCGCGGCGCGCGGTGCTGCGCCCGTCCTGCTGCGGGTCCTCGCGGTGTCCCTGGTCGACGACGCGCCGCTCCCGGGGGCGCGCCTGCATCGACGGGGTGGCGGCGAGCTGGGCGCCACCGACGAGGCGGGTCGTCTCGTCGTCACGGTGCCTGCCGGCGCGGTCGCGCTGTCGGTCATCTTGCCGGGGTACGCGCCGCAAGTGCTCGAGCTCGACCTGCACGACGGCGCTGAGCGTGACGTCAAGGTCGCGCTGCTGCCGTTGGCCGACGAGCTCGACGAGCTGACCGTGCGGGCGCCGCTGGTGCGCGGCGGGCTCGCTTCCGCCGTCGCTGAGCGCCGCGCCCAGAAGCAGGTCGTCGATGTGGTGGGCAGCGAGCAGATGAAGAAGTCCGGCGACGGCGACGCGGCGCAGGCGCTGCGCCGGGTCACCGGGCTGACGGTGGTGGGTGGCCGCTTCGTGTACGTGCGCGGGCTCGGCGACCGCTACAGCGCGACGCTCGTGAACGGCGCGACGCTGCCGTCGCCCGAGCCGGAGCGTCGCGTCGTCCCGCTCGATTTGTTCCCCGCCGCGGTGCTCGACTCCCTCCTGGTGCAGAAGACGTGGTCGCCGGATCTGCCTGGCGAATTCGGTGGCGGGTCGGTGCAGCTGCGCACCCGCAGCGACCCGCGCGGCGCCGGCGACAAGCCCCTCCTGTCGTTTGGCGTCTCGGCCGGCGCGCTGCTCGGCACCACCGCGACGCTGCAGGCGCAGGCGCCCGCAGGGGCGCTCGACGCGCTGGCCCTCGACGACGGGCGCCGCGCGGTGCCCCGATCGGTCGTCGACGCCTCGCGGGCCGCGCCCATCGCCGAGGGCAACGCGCTCACCGGCGGTGGCTTGACGAAGAAAGATCTGGAGCGCCTTGGCGAGTCCTTTTCCCAGGAGTGGGTGCCGCGCCCCGCGCTGGCGCTCCCGGCGCTCGGGGCGAGCGCGGCTGCCGGCGACACCTTCGCGACGCCGTGGGGGTCGCTAAGTGCGTTGGCGGCGCTGACCTGGTCCACCGACACGAGCCACACCGAGACCTCGCGCCAGCTGATCGCCGGGAGCGCCGACGCCCTCGTCGTCACCGACGACCTGCGCATCGATGCCACCGAGCGCAGCGTTGCGTGGGGCGGGGTGCTCTCGCTGTCGCTTGCGCCCCGTGCGGGCCAGCAGCTTCGCGCGGTGACGCTCCTGAACCGCGGCGCCGACGACGAGGCCCGCGTCGTCGACGGCCACGACGACGACAGCGACGCGCGCTTGCGGCTGTTGCGCCTGCGTTACGTCGCGCGGCAGCTGTTCGTGCAGCAGCTCGCCGGGACGCACGCGCTGCCATGGGCGCCGTTCACCGACACGCTTCAGCTGGACTGGCGCGCGGGCTACGCGCTGGCCCAGCGTGACGAGCCCGGGCAGCGGATGGTGCGCTACGACGAGGACACTGATGGGCGCTTCCTCATGTCGGCGCGCAGCGACGGCAACCAGATCCTGACCTCGGGGCTGGTCGACCACGTCGTCGACGCGCGGGTCGCGCTACGGGTGCCCTTTGCGACGTGGTCGGGCGACGCTGCTGCCGTCAGCGTCGGTCTCGCCGCTGCGGGCAAGGTCCGCACCGTCGACACGCGGCGCTTCAAGTTCCTGCTCACCGGCCCCCGCGCCACCGACGCAGACGTGCGTGCACGAAGCCCCGACGCGATCTTCACGCCGGAGCTGATCGGCGCCGACGGTTTCACGCTGGCCGAGGCGACGCGCAACACCGACAACCACACCGGCAGCGCCGTCGTCGGCGCCGGCTTCGTGCAGGGCGACCTGCCCGTGCTCCCCGATGTCGTCCTGTCGGGTGGCGTGCGGCTGGAGGCGTCGCAGCTGCGCGTCACGACGTTCGAGCTGTTCAACGCCGCCGCCGCGCCGGTGGTGGCCGACCTCGTGGGCGTGGACGTG
>Ga0194129_10008219_pt1 | contig 12156 bp, 8 predicted proteins | sample TA2KigCa35mmetaG_FD_150862 | JGI IMG/M metagenome (GOLD analysis project Ga0194129, IMG submission 150862) | Freshwater microbial communities from Lake Tanganyika, Tanzania - TA2015038 Kigoma Deep Cast 35m | ecosystem: Environmental > Aquatic > Freshwater > Lake | place: Tanzania: Lake... | reverse complement strand
TGATCGGGATCAATGCGCACTGGGATCGGATTCAGGCCGGGGCACGGCCATTGGTGAGCCCTGGCCGTTGGCGCCTGCAGTTGCTGCAACGGTTGAGGCCAATCGGTTCGCTGGCTGGCCGCTTGGGGCGCTCTTTGGTGAAGCTCAGCCCATAAGTTGCCGGGATGCGCAGTCAGACACTCAGCAATATTGGGCGTTTGCTGGGTTACCTCCCACAGCAACGCCTGTGGTCATTAGCCCTGCAACTGCTGTTGTCGCTTGTGCCGGGGGTAGTTGATCTGCTCACGGTTGCGGTGGTGGCTCGACTGACAGGCGCTCTCTCGGGAGCTGCACTCCATGACCGGTTGCCTGGCATTCATGTCTTTGGTGGTGATCGACCAGATCAAAGTTTGTGGTTGATTGGTGTTTTTGTGATCTTGGCCTGGGTGTCATCGCTCACTAAGTTGTTATTGAGATACTTGCAGAATTCCGTTGCTACTGATATTTGGCGAGATTTGTCTGATCAGGCTTATCAGGGTATTCTCAGGCAGGGTTATGAATATCATCTTGGCCGCAACACATCTGACCTAGCCGCTCAGATTCTTCAGAACTATCAGCGAGTTGCCAACTCTGCGGTGCGACCATTTCTGCAGATGATCAGCGCTTTATTCTCAATCATTCTGTTGACAGTTGGGGTTCTGTTTATTGGTAAATGGCTTGCTGTATTTCTGGTTGGTGGAATGGCGATCTGCTATATCGTTATTACGAGCATGGTCACTAATCCATTGCGGCATGCCATGCGGCAACGACTCCGACAAGAGCGAGAGAGTAATGAAATATTGTATGAATCTCTAGGTTCAATTGCTGATGTTCAGCTCACTGGAAGTGAGCGATTCTTTTTGAATCAGTTTGAGCGTATAGGCGAGCGTTCGAAATCATATATCGTATCTTCCGATTTGTTGCCTGACTTGCCTAGGGGATTAATAGAGCCATTGGGAATCACGCTTATTTTTGCGGTTGGAGCAATTCCTCCTCTTCTCTCTGGAAGTGCCCAAAGTATCAACAATATTTTGCCGTTCCTGGCCACAATTGCACTTGCTGCACTGCGTCTGACAGCTCCCCTTCAGGATCTTTTTCGCGGTGTGACCATGCTCCGTGGAAGTCTGCCAATGATGAGTAGTGCTCTCGATTTGTTGGATTTACCCCAGGAGCGGCCCACGTTGCTCTCTCCTGGTGTTCCTTCTGCGGCTGGTGTGTTCCCTCGAAATACCATCAGGCTTCAGCACGTCCACTATCGTTATTCTGGCCAACATGATTGGGTTCTTTGCGATGTGAGCCTCACTATTCCTGTGGGATCCCGCGTTGCTCTTGTGGGAGCCACGGGAAGTGGTAAAACCACGACAGCAAATATTTTACTGGGTTTGCTTCACCCTCAGCAGGGCCAACTTGAGCTGGACGGTATCCCAGTGGAAGGATTAGATATGCCAGCTTGGCAGGCTAATTGTGCTCAGGTGCCCCAATCTATTCGTCTGCTGAACCGAACTGTTTTAGAAAATGTTGCGTTTGGCCACAGCCAAGAGCAAGCCGATCAGGAGCGAGTTTGGCAAGCCCTGGAATCAGCTCAGTTGATGGAGTTTGTTTCTGAACTTCCTTATGGGCTCTACACACAAGTTGGTGAAAATGGCTTACGCCTTTCAGGCGGACAGCGTCAGCGTCTTGCTTTGGCTCGAGCCTTCTATCGCCAGGCCCGCTTCCTAGTGCTTGACGAGGCCACCAGTGCCCTCGATAACCGCACCGAGAGTGAGGTGATTGAGGCTTTGGAGGTGATTGGTCGCCGCTGCACCACGGTGGTGATCGCCCACCGCCTGAGCACCGTGCAGCGCTGCGATCGCATTTATGAATTTGCCGATGGCCGGATCAAGGCCTACGGCAGCTTTCGCGAGTTGCAACAGCGCTCCGATAGCTTCCGTGAGTTGACCCGCATGGAGGACCGCTCGGCTTCGGCCTGAGGTTGCGATGAGCTTTCTGGCGGGTCTGAATGATGCCCAACGCAAGGCGGTGGACCACCATGAGGGGCCCCTGCTGGTGGTCGCCGGCGCCGGCAGCGGAAAAACCCGCGCCCTCACCCACCGCATTGCCCATCTGATTGGGCAGCACGGTGTGGATCCGGCCGAATTGTTGGCGGTGACGTTCACCAACAAGGCCGCCCGGGAAATGAAGGAGCGGTTGGAGCTGCTGCTAGCCCAGAAGCTGGCCCAGAGCCAGTTCGGCCAGCCCTGGAGCACCCTGGCGGCTGTCGATCAACGTCAGCTGCGTTCACGGATCTACCGCGAGGTGATCAAGGACCTCTGGATCGGCACCTTCCACGCCCTGTTTGCGCGTCTGCTGCGCTTTGACATCGACAAATACAAGGATCCCGAAGGCCTGTGCTGGACGCGCCAGTTCTCCATTTACGACGAGGCCGATGCCCAGAGCCTGGTGAAGGAGATCGTGACCCAGGAACTGGGGCTGGATCCCAAGCGGTTTGAGCCCAAGAAGGTGCGCTGGGCCATCAGCAACGCCAAAAATCAGGGCTGGATGCCGGAGCAGCTGGAGGCCGATGCCGGTGGCCAGCGGGGCAAGTTGATGGCCGACACCTATCGCCGCTACCGGCGGGCCCTGGCGGCCAACAACGCCCTGGATTTTGACGACCTGCTGCTGCTGCCTGTGCAGTTGCTGCGCCAGAACGACCAGGTGCGGGGCTACTGGCACCGCCGTTTTCGGCACGTGTTGGTGGACGAATACCAGGACACCAACCGCACCCAGTACGACCTGCTGAAGCTGCTGGTGACCGACGGCCGCGACCCGGAAACGTTCGAGAGCTGGCAGGGGCGCTCCGTGTTTGTGGTCGGCGATGCCGACCAGAGCATCTACAGCTTCCGGGCCGCCGATTTCACGATCCTGATGGGCTTTCAGGACGACTTCGGTGATGGGGCCCCCGATGAGGTCACCCGCACGATGGTGAAGCTGGAGGAGAACTACCGCTCCACCGCCACCATCCTTGAGGCGGCCAATGCGCTGATCGCCCATAACCGCGAGCGCATCGATAAGGTGCTGCGCCCCACCCGCGGCGACGGGGAGCTGCTCACCCTCACCCGCTGCGACGACGAGATCGCTGAAGCCGAAGCGGTGGTGCACCGCATGCGCACCCTGGAGGCGGCCCACCCCGAGCTGAGCTGGGGGGCGATGGCGGTGCTCTACCGCACCAACGCCCAGTCGCGCGCCATGGAGGAATCGCTGGTGCGCTGGGGGATTCCCTATGTGGTGGTGGGGGGCCTGCGCTTCTACGACCGGCGCGAGATCAAGGATGTGCTCGCCTACCTGCGGCTGCTGCTCAACCCCGCCGATTCGGTGAGCCTGCTGCGGGTGCTGAATGTGCCCAAGCGCGGCATCGGTAAAACCACCATCGACCGGCTCAGCGATGCCGCCAACCAGCTGGGGATTCCTTTGTGGGAGGTGGTGCGCGATCCCGAGGCGGTGCGTTCGTTGGGGGGGCGTTCCGCCAAGGGGCTGTTGCAGTTTTGCGAGTTGATCCATGGGCTGCAGGCCCGCCTCAGCGATGCGGCCCCCTCGGAGCTGGTGCAGCTGGTGATCGAGCGCAGCGGCTACCTGGCGGAACTGATCGCCGCCGGCACCGATGAGGCGGAAGACCGGCGCCGCAACCTCAACGAGCTGGTGAACGCGGCCCTGCAATACCAGGAGGAAAACGAGGAGGGCTCCCTCGACGACTTCCTGGCCGGTGCCGCCCTGGCTAGCGATGCCGACAGCAAAGACACCGAGCAGGATCGCGTCACCCTGATGACCCTGCACGCCAGCAAGGGCCTCGAATTTCCCGTGGTGTTCCTGGTGGGGATGGAGCAGGGGCTCTTCCCCAGCTACCGCTCCCTGGAGGATCCGGCCGCCATGGAGGAGGAGCGGCGCCTTTGCTATGTGGGCATCACCCGGGCCAAGGAGCGGTTGTTCCTCTCCCACGCCAGCGAGCGGCGCCTCTGGGGTGGCATGCGGGAGCCGGCGGTGCCGTCGTTGTTTCTCTCGGAGTTGCCGGAGGAGCTGGTGCAGGGGGATGTGCCCCGCAGCGGCGGTGTCGCCATCCGCCGGGAGAACCGCCTGGAGCGGCTCACACGCATCGATCGCCCCCAGGAGGGCGGTGCTTCGGCACCCGCCAATGCGGTGCGCCGGCGATCAGCGGGTCTTGCTGGTGGCAAAGCCTGGGCGGTTGGGGACCGTCTGCGCCACAGCTCCTTTGGTGAGGGTCACGTGACCCATCTCTTTGGTAGCGGCGAGAAGATCTCGATCGCCGTGAAGTTTGAGGGGATGGGCCCGAAGATCCTCGATCCGCGTTTGGCGCCGATCGAGCCCCTCTGATCGGGACAATCGTGCAGATTCCAGACGTTCCCCCTCAGTTGCTAGCAGCTTTGCGGCAGGCGGCTGGAGATCAGCGGCTTGCTCTTGTTGGCGGTGTGGTCCGTGATTTGCTCTTGCATCGTCAACATCAAGACCCTTGGCGCGGATTACCAGATCTGGATCTTGTGGTTGAGGGGTCGGCTGCGGCCTTAATGGTCGCTTTTGACGCAGCGCTGGCGGTGCAGATGAATCACCCCATGGAATGGCGTGAGCAGCACCATGGTGCCTATGGCACCGTGGCGGTGGAAGTGCTGATGCCGCAGACCCTCCAAGGTCAATGGCTTCTGGATCTTGCTAGTGCCAGAACGGAGCTCTATCCCGTGCCAGCGGCTAACCCCGTGGTTCGTTCCGGCAGTCTTGAACAGGACCTGGCCCGTCGGGATTTCACCGTCAATGCCATGGCACTGATCATCGGCCCCCACGTGGGTGAGGCCGAATTGCTCGATCCCCATCACGGCCAGATGGATCTACAGGCCCGCCAGCTGCGATTTCTGCATGCAGGGAGCCTTCGAGATGATCCGACCCGCTTGTTTCGTGCCGCCCGATATGCCGCCCGTTTGGGCTTTGAACTGGCTCCAGAGTCCCTCGAAATGGTTCAGACCACTTTGGCGGATTGGCCCTGGCCCTGGAGGTGTGGTGATCCTCCAGAAGTTGCCCCGCCCGGGTTGGCGACCCGATTGCGTATGGAGTTGGAGTTGCTTCTTAACCGAGAACCTTGGCAGGAGGCTCTGGCGCTGTTGCAGCGCTGGGGAGGGCTATCTCTGTTGGATCCGCGACTGCAGGAGCAGCACGACTGGATGGGGCGCCTCTGCTGGGCAAAGCGGCTGGCGCTTCCTTTGCTGCCGGCGCTGGTGGCGAATAGCCAGGATCCCCATGCTCTAGCCAGCCGTCTTCAGTTGCCCCACGGTCAACGGCAATGGTTACGGGACATGTTCGCCCTCGAGGAACGATTGCTGTCGGCGCCTCTTCCGAACAGCCCATCCGGTTGGACAGAGTGTCTGGAGAGGCCCGGCTGTTCAGTGGAGGGCGTTGCCTTGGCATTGGTGCGTGGACTCCAACCACGCCGTCCTCTCGTGCGCTGGTGGTATCGCTGGCGCCATGTGCGATCTCCGCGAGATGCACGTCAGGTCATGGCGACTGAGGGTTTGGTTCCCGGCCCTAGCTTGGGTCAACGTCTCAAGGACCTTCGCATGGCTCATTTGGATCAGCTGGGTTGACACCAGGCCTTAGCCCTCTCACCCGCCTGCATTGCCATCCCACCCCTTGCACTGTCTAGGGGGCCTCGGGTGGCCTGTGGACTCCGCGCCTCCGGTGGACCGGCAAACTGGTTCAGGTCCCCTGAGAAATGCGAGCACTTTGGCAGTGGAGAGATTCCAGAGCCTCCGCGGCATGGTTGACCTGCTGCCTGGGGAGACCCGGCGCTGGCAGTGGGTGGAGGGCTCTGCCCGGGAGCATTTTCGACGGGCTTGTGTCGACGAGATCCGTACCCCGCTTCTCGAGCAGACCACACTGTTTGCACGCGGTATCGGCGAGACCACCGATGTTGTCGGCAAAGAGATGTACACCTTCGAGGACCGTGGCGGTCGCTCTTGCACCCTTCGACCAGAAGGCACTGCATCGGTTGTGCGCGCTGCCCTTGAGCATGGGTTGCTCTCTCAAGGGCCTCAACGCTTGTGGTACTGCGGCCCCATGTTCCGATATGAGCGCCCACAGGCCGGTCGCCAACGTCAGTTTCATCAGATTGGTCTTGAATTTCTGGGGTTTGGTGATGCTCGCTCCGATGTCGAGACCATCGCCATTGCCTGGGATTGGTTGACAGCGTTGGGTTTAAAGGGGTTAACACTTGAATTGAACACATTGGGAGATGGGGACGATCGCGGACGTTTTCGGCAGGATTTGGTGCGGTTCCTCGAGGCTCATCGTCAACTGTTGGATCCTGACTCCCTCGATCGCTTGGAACGTAATCCGCTGCGCATCCTCGATTCCAAGCACCCCGACACTCAAGCCCTGTTAGAACGAGCTCCAACCCTGATCCAGTCTTTGAGCACAGGAAGCCGCCTTCGTTTTGAGGAAGTTCAGTCAGGGCTGGCGGCTTTGAACATTCCTGTTCACCTCAACCCAAAGCTGGTGCGTGGTCTCGATTACTACAGTCATACGGCATTTGAAATTACTTCCGATCAGTTGGGTGCCCAATCCACCGTATGCGGAGGTGGCCGTTATGACACATTGGTGGATCAGCTCGGAGGTCCTCCGACCCCAGCGATGGGTTGGGCTTTAGGGATGGAGCGCTTGCTGTTGTTGCTTGCTCACCAAGACTTTGTGGGCTCGTTCCACGACAAACCTGATGTTTACCTCGTGAATCGTGGGGTGCGTGCCTCAGCAGCGGCTCTCGTGCTCGCCAGAGAGCTGCGCAACTTTGGAGTGCAGGTGATGCTCGATGCTGGAGCAGCTGCTTTCAGCAAGCAATTTAAGCGAGCAGACCGCAGCGGTGCAGCCTGGGCTCTCGTACTTGGTGATGAGGAGTTCGACTCGGGAATGGTTGTGCTCAAGTCATTGCACCATCAACATCCAGAGCAGCAGTACTCTCTTCAGGACATCCATGGCTTGTTGGCAAGGTTACGAGAGTGAATTCTGATTCTCCGGTAATCACCATCCTCGTGGCCACTTGGAATTCCGCTCCAGATCTCGAGGATTTTCTGGAAAGCCTGTTGAATCAAAGTTGGCAGGATTGGCAGCTACTTTTGCTCGATAATGCATCCCAGGATGGTAGCGACGAAGTGGTGGCCCGCGCTAAGTCTAGATTGCGTCCGCCGCAACAGTTGATTTGGAGTAGTCAGCCTGATCATGGGATTTACGATGCTTGGAACCGTGGGCTGAAGTTGGCTCGAGGCCATTATTTGTGTTTTATCGGGGCTGACGACAGATTTGTTAGTGAACATAGTTTGGCAAATATTATGAAGTCTGTAGATAGCCGAGCCGAGCTGATTACAGCCCAAAATGCTTATTATTCAAGGACTGGTCGCTTCTTGAGGGTTTGGGGTTCGGCTTGGAGATGGAGCCGTATGCGTCAGTCGATGAATATTGCTCATCCTGGCATGCTGGTGCATCAAGACTTGTTTCGGAAGTATGGCGATTTTGATGATAGCTTCCATATATGTGGTGATTATGAATGGTTTCTGCGATTGCCTGCTGGTGTTAAGGCTGTCCATCTGGAAATCCCAGTCTTGAAGGTCATCCAGGGGGGTGTGAGTCATACCCGTATCCGTCAAGTTTATGCGGAGACATTTCAGGCCCAGAGGCGCCATTGTGGTCTTTTTACCGCTGCGGTACATTGGTGCCTCAACTGGATCAAATTTGCACGACGTCGAATGATCGGTTTGGCGTCATGACGCTGTTGCTCAACTACCGTCCTGTGATCCATCAGCCGACTGGCATTGGGGTCTACGCCAACGCGGTTCTCCCCTATTTGCTGGATCTCCCCCACGAACTCATACCAGGTGGGGCTGTCGGTGGATTTCAGCACCGCATGCGGCGTTTTTTATGGACACAGACTCGGCTTAAGTCCGTCGCTGCTCGCTTAGGAGCGTCGTTGATTTTTACTCCTGCCCCAGAGGGTTATCTCGGTCAGCAGACCTGTCCTCAGGTGGTGATGGTTCACGATCTTCGTCCGCTTAGTCATCCTGCGCATCGGCCCACGTTCCAGGGTTTGTATTTCCAGTTCTGGGTCCCTGCCCTGTTGGACCACTGCCTGCATATTTTGACGAATTCCGAATTTACAGCTCAGCAAATTGCCCACTTTGTGGGAATACCGCGAAAGCGTATATCGGTTGTACCACTGGGCTATGACACAGTTATGTTCACGCCATCTGATGCAATATCCAGCCTTGCATATGGCCGTTATTTCTTGCATGTTGGCCAAGCATACCCACACAAAAATATCGTACGACTGTTGCATGCTTTCGCGCCAGTCGCCAGCGCATTTTCAGACCTAAACCTGTTGCTTGTTGGCAAGCCTCATCCCACAGAAACGCCTCATCATCAGCGATTAGTGGCTCAGCTGGGTTTGGTTGGTCGTGTTCATTTTCTTCCTTATGTTCCTCGACATCAGCTCCCTGAGCTGTATCGCAACTCTATCGCTTTGGTCTATCCCAGCCTTTCGGAAGGCTTTGGTCTCCCAGTGCTAGAGGCGATGGGATGTGGTACCCCTGTGATCACCGCTTTGGGCTCTGCAACGGAAGAGATCTCAGGCGATGCAGCGATTTTGGTTGATCCTACTGACACTGCAGCTTTGGAATGGTCGATGCATTCAGTGCTGATCAATGCAGAACTCCGCGACCAGTGCCGTGATCGAGGCTTGCTGCGTGCCTCCTTGTTTGACTGGCAGAGAACGGGTTTGGCGACAACAGCGGTACTGAAGAAATTATTGCTTGGTGAACAGCCTGAGTTGTCCAAGACTCCTTGCTGATTCGTTCCGAGACCGCGATCTCCATCGAACTGTGAATGAAGTTCTTGATTGACAAATGTTTTGGGTTTTCATAGTATTCATTTGACTTGATAAGGGAGCTGCCTCCTGTGGAATCGTTGGATGTGAATTCACCAAAAAACCATCCCTTGTATTCACCTTATGGCGATCTTGAGCGGGCTGCCATTGAAGAATGGCCCGCTGCATTGGATGTTCAATTGCTGCGGGAGGCCTATGAGCGTGGTGAGAATATTATGCAAAAGCTGCAGATGTCAGGTTTGGCATTAACCCGGTCTCAGATTATCGAAATCTCCTACGATATTCAGGCCGGAAGCTATTCCTCTTGGGCCTCTGATAATCCTAGTGTGATCGCTCAATATGGTCAAAATATCTTTCAAATGTGTGCTCCCCATCTACGGGAGGGAGATTGCCTGCTGGACTGTGGTGCCGGCGAGTTGACTTCACTGAGCGCGCTCAGCCAATGTCTCCCCGCCTCAATGCAACTTTATGCATTTGATCTTTCTCTGAGTCGGATCAGGGCTGGCCTGGCCTACGCAGCCAGTGAAATGCGTCACGATCTATTTGCGAATCTGCATGCTTTTGTTGCAGAGATGGTTGCAATCCCCTTGGCAGATGCATCGATGGATGTTGTTATCACCATGCATGCACTGGAGCCTAATCATGGGCGTGAGTTGCAACTTTTGACAGAGCTTCTAAGAGTAACCCGTCGCAAACTATTACTCTTTGAGCCCTCCTGGGAGCATGCAACGCCTGCGATCAAAGAGCGTATGCAGCAACATGGCTATGTGCGAAATCTGCCGGACTGGATCGCCCAGGCTGGCGGAAGACTTCTTTCGGTCACTCCGCTAGTTCATCCAATTAACCCCATGAATCCCACCTACTGCTTTGTGGTTGAACCACTAGCGATTGACAAGATGTTGCAACCCCTTGACAGCCAAGACCATAATTTCATTTGTCCACGTTCTCGTGTTCCCATGGAATCCTTTCCAGGTTATTGGTGGAGTGCTGAGCGCGGCTGGCTCTATCCAGTTGTGCACGGTGTGCCATGTCTCCGCAGACACCACGCAGTTTTAATGAGTCGTCCTTAGCCTTGTCGTGTCCGTCGTGTCATCTCTTGACAGGCAACATAGTCGACAACAAATGGCTTTTTTTAGTGGATTGCGCTGCTTTGGGTGTCTGGTTCGTGAGTGTGCATCTCTTTCTAGGTGATCCTTAAAACGCTAGAATAGGTTTATTTCTGAGTATTGATTGTGCAACACTGTCGCGTTGACGATGCTGTGAGCTCCATCTGTGATGCCCTGCAGCACCCTTCGTGTCAGTTGTCTTTACCGGGTTTGCCGCCTCCACCCGATACCAATCGTGTTCTTGTGGTTGAGGCAATGAATGTCACGCCACATCTAGAAACGAGCCTTGAGATTGCCCTACGTTTGGCTCAATCTGGCTATGCGGTTGATTATCTGCATTATGGTAATCAGTTGCCGTATGTCGAATTTTTCTTTCGCGATTGGTTTCGCCTTAAAGAGTTAATATCTGGCACTCTAGCCCCTCAGCGCAAGGGCTTAATAGTTTTGCATCACATTGCTCGTCGCCTTGGTTTGCCGCTTCGGTTGCTGAAACGAACCCCGGCGCATCAAGGACTTATCGGCTCCATTTTCTCCGATACTATTTTATCTTCTATTGATGCTTTAAAGTCCTTCGCTCCTGAAGGATATCCCACCCTTGGCTTGTCCGTGGCAAGCTCGTTAATTTCCCGTTGTCAGGATCCTTACGTACGCCCATCGGATCATCTCACTTTATGCCGGCGACTGGTAAAAACTTACCTTTACTCCTATTCGATGGTTGAGCAGGCCATTAGGGATTCACGTTACTGCGCTGTTGTTGTTTTTAACGGACGACAGGTCAGCGCGAAGGCTGCTGTTACGGCAGCGAAGAGGTTTTCCATACCTGTTTTTTACCATGAAAGGGGCTCCTCAGCTGAATTTTTTTCACTGCGCTCTTTTCAGCCTCAAGATCGTCTCGCTCTCCAGCGCGATATTATCGAGCATTGGAGAACCGCTCCACACCATGGTCGTCATGGGCAAGCTTCACGCTATTTTGACGACAAGCGATCCGGATCTGATCGCATTTGGGTGACGTTTACCGCCCATCAGAGGCCTGGCTTAGCCTCTGTATTGCTCACTTCGGCGAGACGTCGCTCCGTAACTGGAAGCGTGATTACTTATTTCGCCAGCAGCGATGATGAAGTTGCTGCCGCTGACGATGTCTATGCCCGGGAGTCGTTTGAATGGCAGACGCAGGCGGAAGCTTTAAATGCTTTGGCCATCGCTTGCTATGACAATGGACATTTCTTGTTGGTTCGCTGTCACCCCCATCTCAGTTCAAAAGGACCCGCCATCAGGCGACGTTGGACGGAACTTGATTTTGTTGACAAACGTTGTCGCAGTAATGTACAGGTCGTCGACAGTGACTCCCCTATTTCTACTTATGAGCTTATTGATGGATCCGATGTGGTTGCGACTTACGGCTCTACGGTAGGTATAGAGGCTGTTTACTGGTCAAAGCCATCTTTACTGCTGTCTAATAGCTTTTATGATCGGCTTGATGCTGTTAATCAGGTCTTTAATAGTGCTTCCATGAAGGTTCTGCTTTCCGACTTTTCTCTCTTAGATGTTTCTCCTCTCCGTGCTCTTCCTTACGGATATTATATGCAAACTTATGGCGAGGCTTTTCGACTCTTCAGGCCATCTGGCCTTTTTGATGGTACGTTTGGCGGTTTAAAGCTCCAGACATACAATCATTCATCGCTTTTCCGACTGCTTGAGCGGGTGATGCGAATCGCTCAGCAATTTCGCCGTCAGTAGTGTTTCATTGGAGCTTCATTTATCGACGCTTTCGCAACTTTAGCCTTCGCCCTTTGCCCTAAAATCTTCTCTTTTCCTAATGATGTAAAGTGGCCTGCTTTTGACCTCCAGGAATACCCTTCCAAGGTATTCGCCAATGATGGGGTTGCCCCGGTTTCGTGGACAGGTCGATAGGAGTCACGCCATGACCCTCAGACTGTCCATCGATGACCAACCCGACCAAGACCAGGCGCCGGTTTACGGCGCAGTAAAAGCAGGAGGCTGTAGCGCTCTGCCTCAGTGAGGGCCTCAGCTGCACGGCTGTGGCCCAGCGGCTGGGACTGCCCATCAGCAGCCTGGCCAAGTGGGTGAGGCAGGCCCGCATTGACCGGGGTGACTTTGGCCCACCTG
>Ga0194129_10008218_pt1 | contig 12157 bp, 26 predicted proteins | sample TA2KigCa35mmetaG_FD_150862 | JGI IMG/M metagenome (GOLD analysis project Ga0194129, IMG submission 150862) | Freshwater microbial communities from Lake Tanganyika, Tanzania - TA2015038 Kigoma Deep Cast 35m | ecosystem: Environmental > Aquatic > Freshwater > Lake | place: Tanzania: Lake... | reverse complement strand
TTGCAGCCGTGAAAGGGCTGAGTCCTAACCGTTAGACGATGGGTCCATAAATTGGTGCCTCAGAAGAGATTCGAACTCCCAACCTGCGGTTTACAAAACCGCTGCACTACCGTTGTGCTACCGAGGCGAATACAAATTTAAATTTTAAACAGCAAGAGCAATCGCAAAGGACGCTCAACTCATACAGACATTTTACTGTATAAGACCAACAATGTAAACTTAAAAAACTTTAATTAAATCAATAACTTGCAAAAGAGCGCAATTTTCGATGCGGGAGAGGAATTTCGAATGGCATCTCGGGACTGTATCCTACCAAAAAAGTTTTGGGCGTCGCGCAGCACGCAGGAATTTCAGAAGTATATAGCCTAGATCAAAGATCTTTAATTGATCTCACAGCATTAAAAACAAACCAACATACAATTGCTGTTGCGATCCAGCCCCATAATGTTCCTCTGTATGCAAATCCAATGTAAATGTTCAGAAGAAAAATTAAAACGTCCAGCACAGGAAAGGCAATCATGCATACTCCGCAATTTTATCAAGACGTTTCATGGGAAAGACGCACTTGCCTTCCTTACGCATTCTTGATTGATAATCAACAGTGCAATCAAAACAGATGTCTAGTTCTTTGCCGTTCTTTACAGTCTGCAATTCTTGCTTGTAGATCTTCCATTGAAAATCTGAGAAGCATTGTGGCTTTTGAATCACAACTTCACCTCAGGATGCAGGTTTTGATCTTCTAGATCATCAATGATCTCAGCAAGAGTATCAACATTCTCTCTGTTTTTCTTTTGAGACCAATAGTCTTCATCAAGTGTGCGACCGTGTTCATGTACAAGACTCTCAAACTGACTAAACAATTTCTCAAACTTGGCATTGTACAGAGCCTCAATACCCATTAGCATGTTCGCAATCTTATCCTCTCGGTCAACTTCCAAAGGCGCATCGAGCAAATATTCACTCACAGTTCGAATGTCATCAGTGACATGCCAGCATAGCATAATCTGCTGCTCGAAATCAAATCGATCGAACTTATGAATCGGTGCATCATTTGTTGTCATCTTTAATCTCCTCAAATTCAAACCATTCACAAATCTCATTCAACACTGCTCGCTCAATCTGTTCGCGAACATGATCATCTTCTGGTTGATCAGTGTGCTTATATGCACGATTCCAGCCAACCATAACGCCAGTCTCAACGCACTGAGCGATTAGATTATACTCTTTCGCTTTCATCTTTGTTCTTCCATATCTTATTTTCTGTGTCTAGATCATTGCTCCAAAGCATCAACTTGCTGTACAATGGATACACAGCACCATTTGTAATGGTGAGGAATTTGCTCACAAAGTCACCCAAGTAATACAGAGCATACATTAATACATTTTTCATTCGTAACCTTGCTCCTTCGCATGTTCATCACAAAGAGTGCGAACCCAATCACCATCGCGAGTCTTTCCTGGAGCACCACAAGTTTCGCATGTTACTCCGCTCAGATATTCTGCCATGGCAACGACACCATCGATATAATCGTCACCACCATAGTAGTAGAATCGCAGAGTTCCGTATTTCTCTTTGACTTGTGTTGCGACAAATTCTACTGTAGGAAGATTATTGAGTTTTTGATTACTGTTGTGATTCTCAACCAATGCACAAACACCATCGATGATGTTATACCAACCATCACCACACTCGAATCCCCAGCACATGGCGGTTTCGCGCATGTCACCATGGCGATCCTTGAAGATCTCAGGATACTTATCACAGAGTTGTTTGTCTAATTCTTCACGCATTATGATATAAGTTTAGCAATCATGTAAAAAATTGCGTAGATAAAACTACTGCCGATCACGATAAATGGACCAGCAAAAAATGTAAACAAAAACCAATCTTCAAGTTTCCTTTTCATCTTTATTTCCCTTATTCTCTACTCGACGAAAATAACTATCATCTTTCCATATCATTCTAAAATAGCGGAAAACCTTTTCAGTTTCAAGTTCGTTGGGTATACCCTTATCAACATAGTATGCCTTACAGATATCCTCAAGTCTTGGCACAGACTCCTTGAGTGTTCCATAGTCTGTGATATTCTTGCTAATGGCATCACTCAGACTATTGAATATAGTCTGACGTTCAAGCATATATTTGGTTACAGGGTCTTCCATTTACTTGCCTTTGATCGCACTTAGCCACGATGATCGCCCAAAAAGTCTATGGTCTATAGGAAAACTATACTCACGCATTCTTTCTATGCCACCAGGCATATTGACAGCACCTTCATAGCCCTGAACCCATACACATTTCATATCTGTTATCACTTCACAATTTCCGTTGCCAAGCACACCACCACAGGGACCATTGCGTAACTGTTTGGGACAGTTCATAGGGCAGACCATGCCAGTTGAACTTAATGCACATTGTCCACACATTTTACAATCAAACAAAAATCCTTTGATCTGTCTCTCAGTAAATGCAAATGGTCTCTCTAGTCTATCATATCCAATAAATTGTATCAACGGATTCAAGAATAATAATACACGCTCAAGAGTATTGTATATAAAATTCAAACTCCTAGAGTGATCGGCAGTCCATTGTCTTATTGGATGTTTCATTCTAAAACATCTTAGCATGTTCTTTTATCATTTGTAACATATTGTATGCACCGCTGCGTCTATTCATACTCAATATATTACCTAGATCAAGATCAATCATAAGATTACGATCATTTTCAATTATCTCTTTGGCTGTGCTATCTGAATAGATATCACTTACCAGTGCAACTGTGCCTTTAACAATCATTGCATCACTGTCACTAAAATATTTTATTAAACCTTCTTCAAGTTTAGGTACAAGCCACACCTGACTCATACATCCTCTCACCTTAAAAGTATCTAATCTGTATTCCTCTGGAAATGGTTTTGCTTTACGAGCAATATCAATTAAGAATTTATATCGTTCAGTGTTATCATTGAAAGTGCTGAGTATATTCTGATATTGTTCAATTTTATCATTTATATTCATATGTAAGTATCAACTAATGTACCCACATAGTATGCATATTTGTACTCACGATATGCTTGCAATTTTGCAAGTTGTTCATATCGCTTCACATCCTCTAATTCTTTGACAAGCTCTCGTTTCTCATTCATGCGTTGCTCTTCTTGAAATTTCTCAAGGCGCAATTTTTCATTACGATCTTGTTCTCGTTGTTGTTGCTGAGAATAAACACGATAGTCCTCTTTGTACTCATTGTAAATCTGAGTGTAGTCTAATCGTGGTGTAGGAACAAAAGTAATTGGAGCAATCATACTATGTACCTAAATTTGCACCTGAACTTAAATCAATCAATCCAAAATTAAAGATAGCATAGATGACTGTTACACCAAGAGTGATGACAAGTCCTAAAATAATCAGAAGTGACCAAAAATCTTTCATCATGTATAATCACCAGAATCAATTAGTTGTGACTCAATCGATGGATGTTCATATGTGTGTTTATGTCCGCAGTGAGGGCAGAAAAGTTTTCTTGGTTTCCACCCAGATCCAACTGAACTAATGCTCCACCAATTCCTACACGAATCACAAGTGAAGTGCCAGATTGTCTCTGGTGTTATGCGAACAAGATCACTCATTGAATCATCTCTAATAGCCAACCATGATATAATCCATGATAGATTATTAATGGAATTGTAGAATGAAGTGCAATTACAATAACTGCTACCAATGCACCCCTATCAATCCTCATAATTTTCACCATAATATTTCAAGACAGTCTTGAATGCATCGATGTGTCGCTTAATTTCAGCAATGTCTTTCTTCTTGTTTTTGTCAAAGACAGCAATGCCAGTTCCAGCCTTGCGATTCTCGAGATCAACTTCAAGATTCTTAAGAATGCTCTTCATCGCGCAAGTTGTGATTCCATCAATCGTATCCCAATCAAGTTCAACTGTAATCTTTCTGTCCATTAGTAGACCTCAAACTGGAACTCACCATTCTCAACAGTCACCTTGACCAATTTGCCATCAGCACTGTTACCACTGGTGCGCAAATAGTCGCGACCACCATCAATCATGTATGACCCTTTGACTACACAATTACGACGATAGCGACTTACAATCACTTCACCATCATTTGTCAGTAAGCCAGTGATTGGTTCGCTGAATGCACTTTCGGCATTGGTGATCAATACATTATCTTCGAGTCTAAACATTCCAAAGTAATGCGAATGACCTTTGCTCACATCAGGATTCGGTTGATAGAAAACATCAACTGGCTGATCGGACCAACCAGACTCACGCTTGATTGTCCAATATCCCAGATACTGTGCACCATAGTGTTTGGCAAGAATAGCAATTTCACCAGTGGTGAAATGATAGCCACTCTCGGGAGTTTTGATAAACATTGTACTCATAACTTAATTATACTCTCGCAAAAGATACAAGTAAAGCAATTCTTGTCAAACGCTATAAGTCTGCGCAGTCTCACGAACCCAGAACGCAGCATCTTCGGAATCAGAATCCCAAGAAGAATCTGCATCATACTGACGCAACAATTGCTCCGTCGTTTGCAGATCATCCAAATAGCCACGACCAAACTGCGAAAGTTGTTGTTGAACATCTTCGCATGCAAAGTCAGAGTCCCAATCGAACTCTGCTTGGAATGCATCGCAATGATCGCAAGAACCAAATGCGCCTTGCACCCAAGCACGCTGACCTTGATATTCCACCAAAGCCAACCATGAGCCTTGCCAGTCACCAAACTCCTGGAACGCGACCACTCGCGCGCCAGCAGCAACCAATGATTGTTCATATGACATTTCGTTATCTCCCTCAACAACGATCGACTTCATCCCAAAAATAATGCATATTTTCTTTTGCAACTATGCAATCTTTATGACCTGGATAATGCCAATTATGACTCGAATAATCACTTTTGACATTTTCTGCACTCAGAAAACGAATGGCATCTCTTATCTGATACTCTGAAAGATTGAACCATTCACCATTGATATTGTCTTTTTTATATCTCAAATGCATGATAAATTCAATTGCTTTAGCATCTTCAACTTTCTCTGCATATGCAACATATAGATTTCTGTAGTGGTGTTTATTGATATCTTCAAGTCTTTGGGTTATTGCGCCCAACTTACAATATCCAATTTTAGTTGCAATTTTTTCACTCATCTGAGAATTTTTTTCCTCAGAAATGAATTCTCTGATCAGATAAACTATTCCTGGACTATTCTCACCAGCAGGTCTTTGCATGAGCGATCTTGCAGTATTCTTGAACTTTTTCTTTTCTACAAATGGGGAACTTATTGCGATTTTACCTTTCCGCAATTTGAGGTAAACTTCAAAATTTGAATCTTGATACGACATTACTTCTTTCCTACGGCTGCAATATGTTTGCAATCTTTACGAAACTCAAAACCCTTACACGTGCAACTGAACTTGCCTTCAACACGTTCGACGATGTAGAATTTACTACCATCGCCTGACTTAACCTTCCATGCTTTCTTGTCAGTTGCTACTTGCTTCGAACCACCAACAATGTATTCAATCTTTACAACGTGCAAAGACTTGGCGTTGTACTCACTCACAGGATGATCGGGATCACCAGTCTTGACCGCGAACATGAATGGATCGCGGAAAATTGACTGAACCACCACACCCTCGCGAGTGTAGGTAACATAATTCTCATCCTGACCACGATATGCATACGTGTTAGGATACATCGTCGTGACGCGAACCTTCGCGCCAATTTTAGGAACTGCTACAGCCATTATTCTTCAAACTCCCCTTCAAGAACAGATCGCGCATTTTGCACAGCAAAAGAATTTTCCGCAGGATCGCCAATCTCAACATGAGTGATGAGTTCAATCAGTGCAAATTGTAAATTAAAAACGCGCTGACGCAACATTTCAACTTCTTCGTTATCCATTACAGTCCCACCCAACGATGATCTTTGTACGAATTAGTATTCAGCACATTGCCGCGAACAAAATTCTTCGCAGGTTGTGCCCACGACGCTGCCTTCAGAATGTCACCATACTTCCAGCCATCGTGCTCTTTGATGCAAATAAAACTATGCACCGAACGAGAACCCCAAGAGTTTGAAACAACTTTCAAAAACTTGCGACCACGATCAAACGACACTTGATAATTTCCATCGCCGCCTGTCTTGTTATAGTTCGCAACAAGATGATCAGCATACTTGTGAAGAGCCATATCAAAATCGTAATTTTCAAATAACATTATAGCACCTTTCGCCAAAAGGTCAACCATTCGGCAGAGCATTGAGATTCGGTGACGGTCTCCAACTCCCCTGCTTTGCGACCACTGAGATAACCATACGGAACGCCGAGATTGAATTCCAGATATTCAACATCACCATGCGTCTGATACGCATCGTGCAGGTATCGAATCGCATCGGCGCGATCGCAACCAGCGACCGTGTTCATCATGAAACGAATGCGATGTTCGAGATCAGCAATTGCTTCTTCCTGCGCATCCTTTTCCACGATGATCGCGTCATTGAGTGCATCGAGGAGATTGTCCCAGATGCGTTGCTTGCCGTCGTTATCGGCAGAATCCCAAGCAGCCCAGAATTCCTCGCTGCGAGGACGGAAGCCATAGGCGTCCTTGTGAAGATCCGACAGAATGTCGGCGTCGTATGTGTAATTTCGTGTTTCCATACATTCATTATCCTATAAAAGGACGAAATAGTAAAGAAAAGAAACTCTAATGAAATCAATAACTTGCGCAATGGGTCTGCAGCCTCCTGCAATCCTATTGCAGCGGTCTTGAAATACTCCTAGCATTACCCTATGCTGCAACCAGAACGGCTGCAATGAGTCTATCGACGATCGTCGAAATTAGGGTCTGAGAACCAATCTTCTTCTTCCAAGACATCGTCTTGAGTGTGCTTCTGGTTCGGATTGTAACGCCAGCGCGATTCATCCTTCAATCTACGCTGTTTTAAACCATCACTCTCGCGATTAAAATTTTTCTTCTCGCGATACTCATATTTCTTTTTTGCAGACATGTTAAGAACTCAAACGCTCCTGTTTCAAAAAATGACAGAACAACTTATACAATCCCCACTCGCGACCATAGGCTTCGATCTCCCATGGACTGTCGTAGTAGGCTTCTTCATTTTCCATGTATGATGCATCGAAAATGATTCCTTTGTGACGAACGTCACCATTCTTGTAATCAAAGATCTCATTGTTGAGATATTGCTTGACGTGAACTAACTCATGACCTAGATCAATTAGAATGCCTTTGAGTCTTGTGATCGGCTTCTTGCCTTTCTTATTGAGATGCTTGTGATCAAGAACAACAGTGAACTTCTTACGACCCTGCTCATCAACACCGTCATAGGTGCACCATGCCTTGTACTTCTTCAGATCAAGAAGATCAGCAGCGTCTCGAATTTCTTGCTCACCTAGAATCTTCACAGTGATGCGTGACTTGTTCTGAACACCAGGACGAACAAGTTTATTCAAAACAAACCTCGCATACTTGCGAACCATTGCTAGTTCTTTAGTCTTGAGATAGTTGCTTGTGACAGCGATCATTTTACTCCACTCGAAATAAATACTTGGGTGTATAAATAAGGATATACTTCAGGAGATTATTCATGGATATTTATAATATACTATCAAGCAAAGAACACAACGAACATTATTTAAAAAGGTATGTAAAATTCATCAATTCCAGAAGCGGACTTGCTGGTGTGCGACATCATATCTGTCCAAAAGCAAAGGATATGTTTCCTGAATATAAATCCTTTCGACAACATCCATGGAATAGGTCAATCTTGACTGAACGCGAACATTACATTGCGCATTTACTTCTTTACAAGGCATTTCCAAACTCAAGTCAAGTTCGATCATTTTATATGATGTCTACGATCGGTAATATTAAAACGAATAGTAAACTTTATGAACATGCTAAACAAAATCATAAAAAAATTATGTTTGAATACAATCCTATGGCAAATCCAGAATCACGCAAAAAATGTTCTCAACCTGGGATTATGAACGGAATGTTTGGCAAACCTGGACCAAACCTTGGCAAGCGAGGTCTGAACAATCCTTTGTTTGGTAGAAAAAGACCTGAACACTCTAAGAAATTGATCGGTCGCAAAAACCCAATAAAACATTTGATAAAGTGTGATCATTGCAATAAAATTGTCGACGAAAGAAATTATGGAAGATGGCATGGAGAGAGATGCAAAATATCACTCAACTCTCAGCAAGATAGTTTGATCGTTAATTCTGCCATTTAGTTCTTGTGGCTTCGAATTAATCTCGCTCATGACCTTGCGCAAGATAACCTTACCACCATCCAAGACTCTGGGAAGCACATCCTTCGGCTTCCGTACAGTCTTACAAATGGACTCACTGTATTTATAGTTCTGAATTGCGCTGCCCTTGACTTCCAGACCAGCCGCATCAGAAGCCACATAGACTCCCAGTTTGCGAGTCTTGACGTTATATACCCACAACTGTTGAGCACCAAGGATCTTGATCGGATCGATCGAGACCAACTTGTTCTCGGTATCGTCTTTCTTGAACTTGAGATTCTTGACCTTCTTCTCGAAGGACACAGGCTTCTTCTTGCGTGGCTTGCGAGCAGCGTTCTTGTTAGAGGCAAGTTTCTCGGCATCGGTCGCAACGGCTGTGAAAAACTTCGCAGCGTCAATCATCTCTTTGCGAGGACGCGGATAGGATTCCCTCACATACTCATCTTTAGATTCAATGATCTTGATCCAGTCTGCTGCACGAATTTTAAAATATTCCGCAATCTTCGAAGCATGCATTGGCTTTACTTCGTTCTCGACCATCCAGGTGTATGGTACAAATTCTTCTCCGCTTTGCTTGTGCCAAACGTCGTCAAACTTGCCTTCAAGTTCCATGACGAAATAGTCGACTTTGGATTGAACTCGCTCTTGAATCGAGACGACGTTGCTTGTGTCAACGACTGCTGCTCCAAGATTCTTTTCTGTGACGATTTTGTCCAAGCGATCTCGAAAGACATTCATGCGCTCCTGAAATTTATCAAACGTTGAATCAGGGATCCATGCGCCGCGACTGAGGCATCTTGCCAACCAGCCATCAACGATGTTCCAAGAATTGTTTAGATAGTCAGCAGCCTGTTTCTGAATCGGCGTGATCTGATTATTCTTGACAAGATATTCAAGCAGATACTTTCGTGCATCCTTTGAATCCTTGTGATGATTGTACCACTGAAAGGCATGAACCAAATCAAATTGGCTGCAGGCTTCAGTGCGCTTTTCCCAAGTAGGTTCAGGAACGACCTTTGGTATGAACTTTGCCATATAGAATATTATGCCTCAGCAAGAATAAAAAATCAAGCACCACACTTCAATCGTAATACTTTGTGATAATGATTGCGGTTTTCTTCGCCTGTAGTCCATTCAAGATTATCTGGATGATAATTTTTCTTGTTACCATCTTTGTGATTCACTTGCATGTTCTTCATCAGTTCTTTTTTCACAGAAACTGGAGTTTTCTTCCAGTCTCGAGCAGAGATCCCTGGATACTTCTCAGGCAAAGGATGAAAATTCTCGCAAACAAGTCTATGTATTGCGATCGTTTTTGACTCACCATTTACCATCAAATTGACCAACGGGTATTCTGCTTTTCCTGGTATTCTGGTCTTTAGAATTACACCACCCTCGTCGCTATCACTACAGAATCCTCTGTTGGACAAGTGTCTGAGCGAATAGATATTACCATCATCCAAAATGAAGTAGAGATTTAATCTCTTACCTTTGTAGATGACTTCGTCTGCAATTCGATCAGAAATTTTAACTGCTTTCTTTTTCATAATTATGCTCCAGCAAGAATAAAAAATCAACCGTTGCGAAAGCAAGTTTGCTTCGCCAACTTTTGCCAATTATTGCGGTCCATCTTGTACAGACCAGACAACTTCACAACCATGCGCAAAGACAATTCACGCAAACGATCAACATTGTCGACGATGAACTCCATGATCAAAGTTTCTTCGCTGACGCTGAACCCACGATCGCGCAACATACCACCACGGACAACTTGCTTGATGCGCACGAGATAATCTAACTTCGTCTTCATCGCAAGATCGAGATAATGCGATCGAGAAACAAGAGCCTCGAAGTGCGGAGCAAGTTTATTGCCCGAATCAATCAAACGATCAAAGTCATAGTTCGTGATGAAGATCACAGAACCTTCAAATTCAAACTTCTCAGGAATGTTCTCGCCGTCTTCATCTTCCTCACGCTCAAGAGAGCGAGAAAGCCAATGAAGCACACGACGATCTGTTGAATCACACGCAGACTTCAGCAAATTCATGCTGACGTCATCGTAGAAAATAGAATCTGAGTCGTCGAACACAAGAACCGAACGCGAATGACGCGATTCATACAATAACTTGTAAAGTGCAAGAGGACGCACATATCCCTTGATGTAGGTGATATGATGACCCTGCTTTTCAAGTTCCGCCATCTTGGCTTCAACTGTGTAAGACTTGCCAAGACCAGCAGGACCAGAAACGATGAGTGCGCGATTGATGCCGCGACCAGTCGCTTCGGACATGATCTCAAGAGCCTCGAATCGGTCTTGAAGTTTAACCTCAATCTCTGCTACTGATTCCTTGCGCACTGGCGTAATAAACGCTGGTGCAGAAGAAATCTGAATACCTGAACCGCGACGCTTGCGCGTCATTCGAAATCCGTTTTTAGGCACACCACGTGGCATCTTATTTTATCCTGTTAGTGAGTCGTCTGAAGTTGTATTTCTTCGCCGCTGATTGCGGCTTCGAATCCGTCTTCGTAACCTTCGTTGTATCTAACGTACTCTATAATCTCTTCTAAAAACTCTAAAAGTTCGGCGGCTGAATAATCCTCCGCGCTCGGCTCTATCGTCGGGTAGTCGAAACCTAACTCTATGGCTGATTCGCGGTGAATTTGAATAATACTAATAATCTGCGCCTTAACCTGCGCGTCGGTGTTTTTATTTACCATACAACCATTATAGCAAAAAGTGTGAAAAAAAGCAAAAATAAAAACTCTAATGAAATCAATAACTTGCGTGATCTTGTAAAACCAAGCACAATCTGATTGCAGCGGCGAGAAAAAAGGGGGACCAAAGTCCCCCCAATTTTACGCTACCTTGATCGCTCCCCAGTTTCCTAGGTCGCGTGCCGCTGCGTCGCTGGTGGTATAGATTTTCTGAAGTCCGCTCTCGTCGTATACGTTCCAGAATTTTTCCTCGCGCTTTACTGTGAGCGTCTGGTCTACTCCTGGCTTTCTGTATACGCCTCCGTCTACGATTTTTACTTTGAGCGCGTCTCCTAATAAAACTCGCTCTAGGTGTACTGCGTCTAACTGTTTGCGTAACTTGCTAATTTGAGCGTGTAACGCTTCCTCTTGCCGTTCTAGGTCGGCGTACCTTTCTGCTCTAGTCATCACAACCATTATATAACGAAACGACAGATTTGTAAATAGAAAAAATCTCTAATAAAATCAATGACTTGTGCAAGTTATTGATTTATAATGAAAAAGGGGACTTTCGTCCCCTTCTTCGTTTTTCTAGTTTCGATTAGAAATTAGAACGCAAATACAAGATCGACCATGAGTCGCTTGTAATCGGCTTTGGCTACGCCAACTTCTACATCGTAGAGACTGCCGCGAACCTTCCAACTATCCGTGAGCCCATAGGCTGCGCGAATGGCTGTACCGTCATGAAGTGCTGCTTCACCAGCAAAATCACTATCAGTCCAAACGGCTGATAGAGCATTGGCTTCTGCATCTTGCTTCAATACGCTAACTTCCCAGTCACCTGCTTTCTTTGCATTTCCAAAAGTAACACCATAAGCAGTTGCTTTGTCTAGGGTTTTAGCCTCATCGTTGGTTACTCGTTCAACAAAAACTTTCACTGGAACACCAGCGACTTCTTTTGCTGCTGACAAGCCAAGTACAAGTTGATCGAACTTTTCAGTTCTGTTTGCTAGAACAACTTCTTGATCCAACATTGCAGCAGAAGCAGCAACATCAAGACCTAGAAGATTCTTTGCATAACCAACTTGTAAACCAGCGAGATCGCTGTCTTTTGCTGTTGCGCCTTCAACTAATTTTAGTTTAAATGCACTGGCT
>Ga0194129_10008216_pt1 | contig 12159 bp, 10 predicted proteins | sample TA2KigCa35mmetaG_FD_150862 | JGI IMG/M metagenome (GOLD analysis project Ga0194129, IMG submission 150862) | Freshwater microbial communities from Lake Tanganyika, Tanzania - TA2015038 Kigoma Deep Cast 35m | ecosystem: Environmental > Aquatic > Freshwater > Lake | place: Tanzania: Lake... | reverse complement strand
AAAAAATTTTTAAAAAAAAAAAAAAAACCTATAAAATAAATAATTAAAAAAACTATACTTAATATAAAAATTAAAAATAATAACTTCCAAAAAAGACTTTCTATATCTAAAAAATATATTTTTTTTAAAAAAGAAAGTTCTATTATAGATAAAAATTCCAAAATAATAATATTATTATTTAAAAATAAAAATAAGTTTAATATTAAAAAATAAAAAAATATTTGAATAACTAAAATTAAAGTATTTCTTATTTGAAAGTTTAAATTTTTTTTAAAAAAATTTATATTTGTATGTTTAAACATAAAAAAGTTTTAATAAAATGCGAAAAATGGGACTTAAACCCACAATCTTCTCTTTGGCAAAGAGATATTTAAATCAATTAAACTATTTTCGCGTTAATTTATGTTTTTTTTGGAGAAGGTAGGATTCGAACCTACGAAAATGTAACACATTAACAGATTTACAGTCTGTCGCTATTGACCACTCAGCCACCTCTCCAAAATCTCTTAAAAAAAAATTAAGAACAGATCCAACAAATTAAAATACCACCAGTTTTATTTTTTAGTGCTTCTATATCTGAAAGTATTCCTTTTGAAGTAGAAAGTATATAAGTTCCGCCCTTAACTTGTTGCTTTAAAAAAAATAATGTTCGGTAAGAGATTTTAATTGTACGAGAACCTGCTAAAAATGAAATTAAATTATAAATAACAGTTCCTGAATTTGTAAAATCTAAAGTAACTAAAATATTTAAATTTTCTTCTAATAGTTTAAAAGTTTTAATGTAGCCTAATTTTTGTAAACAAATAATTATTTCTAAATTTGTTTTTGTATTTTCTACAATAGCAAATTTTCGTTTATGTTGAATACCTTTTTTAATATTATTTAATAAATTAATTGTTGAAAGTTTCATAATTTTAAAATATTTACCAAGAAGATTTTTTAATACCAACAAGTAATCCTTGTTCGTAAAATTCTTTAATTTTATTTCGTCCTAATTTAAATAATTTTAAAACACTTCTTGGTCTACCAGAAATAATACATCTATTACGAATTTGCGTAATACTGCTTTTAGGAGTTAATTTTGCTAATTTTGTAAAAGCTTCTAATTGTTGTTTTTTATCATAAGATAAATTATTATACGCTAAATACTTAAGTAAACATCTTTCTATATAATATTTTTTAAATAAATTTCTTTTATTGTTATCTTTTAAAATTGTACTTTTTTTCATAAAATTTAATATATTGGCTTAATAAAAAAAAATAAACTAATTACAACTAATAAAAAAAATGCTAAAGAAATTGGTAAAATTCGTTTCCAACCTAAAGACATTAGTTGATCATATCTATATCGAGGTAATAATGCTCTTATAAAAATGAATAAAAATACAAAAAGTAAAGATTTAATCGATAAAAAGAATCCTGAAGACATTCCTAAAAATAACCATCCGCCAAAAAATAAAACAGTTATTAAAACAGACATTAAAATCATATTTGCATATTCTGCTAAAAAAAATAAAGCAAATCCCATAGCAGAATATTCAACATTATATCCGGCAACTAATTCTGCTTCTGCTTCAGGTAAATCAAAAGGATGTCTATTAGTCTCTGCAAGACTAATAATTAAAAACATAAGAAATGCTGGAAATAAAGGTATTACAAACCAAATATTTGACTGCGCAAATATAATATCTCGTAAATTAAAACTACCGGCACAAGCAACAACAGTTAACACAATAATACCTAAAGAAACTTCATAAGAAATCATTTGTGCAGAAGAACGTAAAGCTCCTAAAAAAGCATATTTCGAATTACTTGACCATCCTGCCATAATTATACCATAAACAGATAATGCAGAAATTGCAAAAATAAATAAAATTCCTATATTAAAATTTACAGGAATAGAATCAAAATTTGAATTTAGTGGAATTACCGACCAATTAATTAGACTCAAAGTAAAAGTTATAATTGGTGCAAATACAAAAATACCACCATTTGCTGATGTAGGTATAACAGTTTCTTTAATAAATAATTTTAAGCCATCAGCTAAAGGTTGTAGTAAACCTGCAAAACCAACAATATTTGGTCCTTTTCTACGTTGAACTGTTGCAATTATTTTTCTTTCAGCTAAGGTAAAATATGCAACCGCTATTAGGACAAATACAAAGATTAAAATTGGTTGAATTATTAATTTTATTATAAGTTTATTATCTAATTGTACATAGTTATTTATATTATATATTTGTTTTATTATCATAGGTTTTTTGTTTTGTGTTTAATTAATTAAAATATACTGCACATGCAGATTCAATTAATTGAAATAAAGGTGTTGTATAAATACCAAAAAATAATACACTTATTAATAAAATTAAATATATTAATAAATTATTTCCTGTTAAATCTTTTAAAATATTATCATTTAAAATTGGTTTATAATCTCCTCCAGACATTCTAGTAAACATCCAAAGACCGTAGATAGATGTTCCAATTGTAGATAAAAAAGCAATTAATCCAGCAAACCAATTATAAGAAAAAATACTAGTAAGTAAAAGAAATTCTCCTATAAACGCAGAAGTAAAAGGTAATCCCATATTAGCACAAGTAAAAAAAAATAATAAGGCAGTAAAATTTGGTAATTTTGAAATTAAACCTCCATAATACCAAATATTTCTTGTATGTGTTTGTTCATAAATATGTCCTATTAAAAAAAAAAGTGCGGAAGAAATTAATCCATGACTTATCATTTGATATATAGCTGCAGGTAATGCTAATAAATTTTGATTACAAAAAAAACCAAAAATAACTATATTCATATGTGCAATTGAAGAGTACGCAATTATACGTTTCATATCTGTTTGAGATATTGCACTGAAAGTTGCACTTAACATACCTGTTAAAGCTAAAGCAATTGGAAAAAATGCGAAATATTTAGATTCTTGTGGTAATAAAAATAAACAAAATCGTAACATTCCATATCCACCTAATTTAAGTAATAACGCTGCTAAAATTACAGAACCTATTGTTGGAGCTTCAACATGCGCTTCAGGTAACCATATATGAAAAGGCATCATAGGTATTTTAACTGCAAAACCTAAAAATAAACAAATCCAAATTATATTTAAATTAAATGTATTATTTGTTATATAAATTTGAGAAAGTATTTCTTTCATTAATAAAATATCAGAAGTTCCTGTAAAATATAATAAACCTATTAATCCATTAATAAAAATAAAGATCCAAAAATTGTATACATAAATAATAAATAAGAAGCTCTTATTTTTCTTTCACGAGAACCATTAAAAATCATAAGTGCATACATAGGAAATAATAAAGCTTCAAAAAAAATATAAAATAAAATTGCATCAGTAACTAAAAAACAAGCAATTGTAAAAAATTCAATTAAAAATAAACATATTATTGTTTGATTTAAATTTTTAAGATTATTTGTTTGAATATTACCATATATATTTATTTCTGAAGTTATTTTTTGATGAATATAAATATAAATTAATAAAAAAATAAATAAAGTTAAAAAAATAAATGATAAAGAAATTCCGTCACAAAAAATACTATTTATAGAATTAAAAAAATTTATATGTTTAAAAAAAAAATTTTGGTTTAATAAATTAATTTCTTCCATTTTGGAATTTAAATAAAAGATGAAAAAAATAATAAAAAAAAATAAATGTTGATCTATTAATTTTTTTAAGAAAAAAATTTGTGTTTTTAAATTATTTTTATTAAAAAATAAAAAATAAGTAATATTAAATAAAAAAAAAACAAAAATAAATAATTCCATTAAATTAACTTTTATAAAAATAAAATCAAAATTATATTTATTTGTTAAAAGAGAAATTTGGAAATGTAAATTTTTACTAAACTTATCAAAAAAAAAGTCATTTATCGGGTAGTTCATATAATCTATTTGATTAAATTTTGTGTTTATAAACATAATTAATTATCTATCAATTTCTCCAAAAACAATATCTATAGTTCCAATAACAGTTACAACATCAGCAAGCATATGTCCTTTTGTCATCATATTTAAGCCTTGTAAATGTGCAAAACCTGGAGCTTTTATATAACAACGATAAGGTTTATTTGTATTATTAGAAACTAAAAATACTCCAAATTCTCCTTTAGGAGCTTCTGTTGCAGTATAGGTTTCATTTGTTGGAATTTCAACGCCTTCTGTAAATAATTTAAACTGATGAATAACACTTTCCATTGAACGTTTCATTTGCATTCTGGAAGGCGGAACTATTTTATTATTATCAATTTTAATATTACCAGAAGGTATTTGATTTAAACATTGTTCAATTATTGAACAACTTTCACGAATTTCTTCTAATCGGACTAAATATCTAGAAAAACAATCACCGTTGTGTCCTACTATAATATTAAAATTTAATTTATTATAAATTTCATAAGGTTGATCAATTCTAAGATCCCAATCTAAACCAGAACCTCTTAACATAACACCACTAAAACCAAAATCAAGTGCTTGTTCAGGTGTTAATTTACCTACATCAACTAATCTTTGTTTCCAAATTCTATTTTCTGTTAAAACAGAATCTACTTCATTAATTCTATTTTGAAAGTCGAAAACAAATTTAGCGATATCATCTAGTAAACCTATAGGTAAATCTGCACTTACTCCGCCTGGACGAATATAAGCGGCATGCATTCTAGCACCAGAAACTCTTTCATAAAATTCCATTAATTTTTCGCGTTCTTCAAATAACCATAAAAGAGGAGTCATTGCACCAACATCCATAGCATGACAAGAAATTGCTAATAAATGGTTTAATATTCTTGTTAATTCTAAAAAAATAACTCGAATATATTGTGCACGTCTTGGAATTTCAATATTTAATAATCTTTCAATTGCTAAAGAATAAGTATGTTCATTTGCCATCATAGATACATAATCTAATCTATCAAAATATGGAAGACCTTGAATATAAGTTTTATATTCCATTAATTTTTCAGTTCCTCTATGGAGTAATCCTATGTGAGGATCTGCTTTACCAACAACTTCTCCGTTTAATTCTAAAACTAAACGTAAAACACCATGTGCTGCAGGATGTTGTGGACCAAAATTAATTGTGAAATCACGTATTGTTTTTTGATTTTTATTTTTTGTTAAATTTAGCATTTAATTAATTAATTTAAAAATTTAATTCCAACAGCAATATAAGTTCTTAAAAATGCTTTTAATACTTTAATTGTAGGTTCTGTTAATTGTTTTCTTAAACCAATGTATCGTAAAACTCTTGATAAATAAGGATTTTCTTTAACTGTTGATAACCAAAAATTTTCAAAACTACTTACAATATTTAAAGGTAATTTATCTAAAAATCCTTGAACTCCTAAAAAAATAATAATTACTTGTTCAGGCATAGGTAATGGTTTATATTGACCTTGTTTTAACATTTCAACTAATCTTGCACCTCGATGTAACTGTTGTTGAGTTATTTGATCTAAATCTGAACCAAATTGTGCAAATGCTGCAACTTCTCGATATTGTGCTAATTCTAATTTTAAAGATCCTGATACTTGTTTCATTGATTTAGGTTGTGCAGCTGATCCTACTCTACTTACAGATAATCCTACATTAACAGCTGGTCGTTGACCTTTATAAAATAATTCAGAATCTAAAAATATTTGACCATCGGTAATAGAAATTACGTTTGTTGGAATATATGCTGATACATCACCTGCTTGAGTTTCAATTACAGGTAAAGCTGTTAAAGAACCACCTTTAAAAATTTTTGACATTTTTGCAGCTCTTTCTAATAAACGAGAGTGTAAATAAAATACATCTCCAGGATATGCTTCTCGTCCAGGAGGTCTTCTTAAAAGTAAAGACATTTGTCTATAAGCAACAGCTTGTTTTGATAAATCATCGTAAATAATTAACGCATGAGCTCCATTATCTCTAAAATATTCACCCATAGTACATGCAGAATATGGTGCTAAAAATTGTAAAGGTGCAGAATCTGAAGCAGTTGCTGCTACAATAATTGTATATTTCATTGCATTATGGTTTTCTAATGTTCTAACTAATTGTGCAACTGTAGATCTTTTTTGACCAATAGCTACATAAATTGAGTGCATAGTATCACTAAATTTTTTAGTTCTATCAATTTTTTTTTGTTTATTTTTTTTTTGAGTAAAAAATCCTTCGTTAATTCTTGATTGATTAATTATAGTATCTATTGCAATTGCAGTTTTACCTGTTTGACGATCTCCAATAATTAATTCACGTTGACCTCTTCCTACAGGTGTTAAACTATCGATTGCTTTAATTCCAGTTTCCATTGGTTCATTAACAGATTGTCGAGGAATAATTCCAGGAGCTTTTACTTCTACTTTTCTAAATTCAGTTGAAGCTAAAGCTGCTTTTCCATCAATTGGTAAACCTAAACCGTCAACAACACGCCCTAATAATTCTTTACCTATTTTTACACTTACGATTGTACCTGTACCTTTAACTTTTTGACCTTGTTTAATTAATCTATCATCTCCAAAAATAACAATACCTACATTATTTTCTTCTAAGTTTAAGGCCATTCCTTTTAATGGTGTATTAATAAATTCTACCATTTCACCAGCTTGAACATTTGATAATTGAGCTGCTCTTGCAATACCATCACCTACTGAAATAACATAACCGTATTTTCCTGATTCTTTATTTAAATCATTTTTAGTATTAGTATTTGTAGTTGCTTTAAAATTATTATCTATTTTTGATAAAATTTTAGAAACAAAGTTTTTTGCTTTTTTTTGACTAGACGAATTATTTAATAATAAATTATTGTTTAAATTTATATTTAAAATTAAGTTTAACATTTAAAAAATTTAATTAGTTTAAATTATTGATAATTAAAAATTATTTTTTATTCCAAACATCTTTATATACAACTTTATCTCCATAAACAAATGAAATATATACAATATAGAAAAAAAATAAAGCTGCAATTGCAGATAAATAAGAACCTAAAGAAGCTACTGCATTCCATCCGCTATATGCATCTGGATAATCTGGAATTCTTCTAGGCATACCCGCTAATCCTAAAAAATGCATTGGAAAAAAAGTTAGATTTACTCCAACGAAAGTTAACCAAAAATGAATTTTACCTAAAATTTCTGGATAAGTTAATCCAAACATTTTGGAAAACCAAAAATAAAAAGCACCAAAAATTGCAAAAACTGCACCCATAGATAAAACATAATGAAAGTGTCCTACTACATAATATGTATCATGAAATGCTACATCAAGGCCACCATTAGATAAAGCAATACCAGTTAATCCTCCAATAGTAAATAAAAACAAGAAACCTAAAGCAAATAACATAGGAGTATTTAATTCAACACGACCTCCCCATAAAGTAGCAATCCAACTAAAAATTTTAATACCTGTAGGTACTCCAATAATCATAGTTGCAGCAGTAAAATAAGCTCTTGTATCTACATCCATACCTACTGTATACATATGATGAGCCCATACAATAAACCCTAAAATACCAATAGAAAGCATTGCATAAATCATACCAATATTTCCAAAAATTCGTTTATTTGCGATATGCGAAATAATATGACTTATTGCACCAAATCCAGGTAAAATTAAAATATAAACTTCAGGATGTCCAAAAAACCAAAATAAATGTTGATATAATATAGGATCTCCTCCTCCTGCAGGATCAAAAAAAGTTGTATTAAAATTTCTATCTGTTAATAACATTGTAATTGCTCCAGCAAAAACAGGTAATGAAAATAAAATTAAAAATGCTGTAATAAAAATAGACCATACGAATAATGGCATATTATGGAAATACATTCCAGGCATTCTCATATTTATTGTTGTTGTAATAAAATTAATAGCTCCTAAAATAGAACCTGCACCTGCAAGATGTAAACTAAAAATTGCAAGATCAACTGAAGGTCCTGAATGGTATTGAATACTTGCTAAAGGTGGATATACAGTCCATCCTGTACCTGCACCAGCTTCTACTAATGCAGACATTAATAATAAAAATAATGAAGGAGGCATTAACCAAAAACTAATATTATTTAATCTTGGAAAAGCCATATCTGGTGCACCTATTAAAATAGGAACTAACCAATTTCCAAAACCTCCAATTAAAACAGGCATTACTAAATAAAAAACCATAATAAATGCGTGTGCTGTAACAATAACATTATATAATTGGTGATTTCCAGATAATACTTGAACACCAGGTTGAGCTAATTCTAATCTAATAAAAACAGATAAAACTGTTCCTAATACACCAGCTATAGCACCGAATAATAGATATAAAACTCCGATGTCTTTATGGTTAGTTGAATATAACCATCGTTTTGTATTTGAAGCAAGATCAAAGGTGAAAGGCATTACATTTAGTTTATTTATATTTTTTACAAAGTTTGACATAGTTTGTGTGTGTGTTTAGTGTAAATTTAAAGCATCGCTTAAGTAAATACAAGTTAGAATTGCAAAAACATAAGCTTGAATAAGAGCTACACCTATCTCTAATCCAATTAATAATAAGATTACAACTAATGGAAAATAATGTGCAATATATGTAATTCCTGGAATACCTAACATAGTCCAAGAAAATCCTACAATTACTTTTAATAATGTATGTCCAGCCATCATATTTGCGAATAATCGAACAGCTAAACTTACAACTCTAAAACTATAAGAAATAAATTCTAGAGGAACTAATAATGGAGCTAAAGCTATTGGAGCACCTGAAGGTAAAAATAAACTTAAAAAATTAATTTTATGTTTTTTAATTCCCACTATATTTATGGTTAAAAATCCAATCATAGATAAAGATAATGTTATAATAATTTGACTTGTAACTGTATAACTATAAGGTACCATTCCTACTAAATTAGCGAAAATTATAAAAATATATAAAGTAAATACTAAAGGAAAAAAATTTAAACCTTCTTTTCCTAAATTTTCTTTTACCATAGAATACGCCATTTTAAAAATTGTTTCATAAATTACTTGAATTCTACTTGGAATAATAAAATCATAATTATATTGCCAAATAAGTTTAAATAATCCAACAATTAATGAAAAAATTAATAATAAAATAATAGTTATATTTGTAATAGAAAAATCTAAAAATGAGTAAGGAAATAATTTAACAAAAGGAAAAATTAAAAAAGTAAAAATTATAAAATAAATTGCATTAGTTAAAAAAAAAAATAACTTTTTAATTAATAAAAAAAGACCAAATAAATTACTAAATTTTAATATATTTATATATTTATTAATATATTCTGCATTTAAAAAATTTAAATCTCCTATAAAAAGGTATTTATAAATATTTAAAAATTTATTTGAAGGTAAAAAACTTTTAATTTGTAATTTACTAAAATAATCAATTTTAGTTATGTAATTATATTTTAAATTCATTTTTTTTTCATGAACTTGAGTTAAAAAATATATTGTAAATGCATTAATATATGAAATAACTTGTGTTACTTGTAATTTTAATAATTGTATATTTATTAAATTTTTTTTTAATAAAATTGCTTTATTTTTAAATAATGAAGTTGAAATTGATTTAATAAAAAAATTTAATTCATTTATAAAAATATTATATTTTATTAATACAAGAGATAACATATTAATTGAATCTGAATTTTTTAAATTAAGATTTATAAAATTTTTTTTTAAATCAATAATAATATCTTTGCTTAAAACTTTTAAAAGTAAAATACCCTGATATAAAAAAATAAAACTTAAAAAAAATTTAATATTCATAGATACAAAAAAATACTTATCTCCAATATTATTATTAAAAGAATATAATGCGATTTTACTATTATTTGATACATTATAATCTAATAATGGAGAAATATTTGTTAAATATTTAAAAATCGAAGAGATTTGAAATAATGAAAAAATATCCCTTGAAAATATATGCGATGCTACTAAAATAGTATTAACTTTATCTTTTAAATCAACAGAGTATAAAAAAAAATCACCAATATTTGTTAACATTAAATTATTTAAATAATTTAAAAAAAATAAAGAATAATTTAAAAAATTTGAAGGATTTTTTTTAACTGAATCAAATGCATTATATTCTGAAACATTTAAATCTAATGAATTATTTGGATTTATATTCCAAATATATTGTATTTTAAAATCATTAAAAAAAATCGAAAAAAATTGAAGAAAATATATATTTAAAGAATTATTTTCTTGAAAATTTAATAAATTTTCAAAAAATAAACTATTTGTATTAAAAATAAGATCTATTCCGAAAAAATGATAAAATGCTTTGTTATAATTTTCAAAAAAATTTAACATTTTTTCATACGAGTTTATAAATGTTCCTATGATAGGTATTACATTTGTTATTTCAAATTGTTCTAACGGACTAAAGATAAACATATTAAAATTAAATAATTAAGCACCACCCCACCAATAAACAGAAACAAATAGGAATAACCAAACAACATCTACAAAATGCCAATACCATGCTGCTGCTTCAAAACCTAAATGATGTTCTTTTGTGAAATGTCCTTTAATTAATCTATATAAACATACAGATAGAAATAAAGTTCCAATTAATACATGAAAACCATGAAAACCGGTTGACATAAAAAAAGTTGAACCATAAATTCCACTTGAAATTGTAAAAGGAGCTTGTATATATTCAAATACTTGAATTACTGTAAAAATTAATGCTAAAATTATTGTTAAAAATAAAGAAATAACAGATTCTTGTTTATTTCCAGAAATAATTGAATGATGTGTCCAAGTAACAGTTGCTCCAGAAGTTAATAATAATAATGTATTTAATAAAGGTAATCCAAATGCTGAAATAGGTTCAATTCCTATTGGAGGCCATACGCATCCAATTGCTATTGTAGGAGCTAAACTTGAATGAAAAAATCCCCAAAAAAATGCTACAAAAAACATTATTTCAGAAATTATGAATAAAATCATACCTATTCTTAAACCTTTTTGAACATAAGTTGTATGTTTACCTTCAAAAGTAGATTCTCGAATTACGTCTCTCCACCAAATAGCCATACAAGAGATTAAACAAATTATACCAAAAATAAATAAAAAATAACCTAAAGAATATTTATGCATATACATAGTTAATCCAAAGGTTACAAATAAACTCGAAAATCCTGTTAATAATGGCCAAGGACTTTGAGTTACAATATGATAAGGATGTCTTTGTGTTTGTGTTATTGTTGTTTTCATATATATTGTAAATTATTTATATTATTTAAAAAAATAATATTAAAAAAATTTAAGAAAGATTCTTTAAAATTTACTATATTTAATATAGGCGAATAATGGGATTTGAACCCACGACTTACAGATCCACAGACTGTTGCTCTAACCTCTGAGCTATATACGCCAACTTTAAAAAAAATTTATATTTTTAAATTTCTTTTGATAAAGGTAATTTAAGACCACTTAAAAAAATTTTATTTATCAATTTATTGTGTGTATTTGTAATTAAATCAATATTAATTCTACTTTGAAATTTATCAAATAAATATGTATTTTTTTGTATAAATGGGAAAAAAAAAATATCTTTTACTTGAAAAGAAAACGTATTATTATTTATTTGTTTTTGTAAAAAACCTGAAGTATTTTTATTTTCAAGCAATCCAAAAAATAATATATTTTGAAAAAATTTAAATGTATTTTTTCGTGAAATATCACATTTAAAACCTATAATATTATTAATTTTAATATTTTTATTTAATACATTTTTTTTTGAAATAATATTTATAGGTGTCTGTGTTAAAATTAATTCAAAAGCAACCAATGAATTTAAGCTAAAATTTTCATTTGAAAGAAAACTTTGGTGTAAATTCATTGTTGTCGAAATTTTTTTAATTTTTGGAATTTCTTGAGTATTTTTTAAATTTAATTTTATTATTAAATCCTTTTTTAAAAAATTGTTATAATAATTTTTATATATATACATAAATTTCTAATATAATTTTACTTTTACCAAAAAAGGTTTTATTTGTTTTGTTTTTTTTAAAACAGAACTAAAAATACTTGTATTTCGTGTTCCAATTAATTTATTTGTTTCATTTAATAAAATTACAGAATTTTTATTAAATTTTGAATAATTTCCTGAAAAATCTTTATGTTTT
>Ga0194129_10008214_pt1 | contig 12161 bp, 17 predicted proteins | sample TA2KigCa35mmetaG_FD_150862 | JGI IMG/M metagenome (GOLD analysis project Ga0194129, IMG submission 150862) | Freshwater microbial communities from Lake Tanganyika, Tanzania - TA2015038 Kigoma Deep Cast 35m | ecosystem: Environmental > Aquatic > Freshwater > Lake | place: Tanzania: Lake... | reverse complement strand
GAAATGGAAATACAAAAAATATGGGACTATTGTTATGAAAATAATATAATGCCAAGAGCTTGCGCAGAATATTTAAGAAAGCTAAAAATTCAATACACCGAAATTAAAGATATCCTAATAGAAAAATATTATGAACTTTTTCAATCTCTTTATTATAATCAAAAATAATATTTTAAAATTATAATCTTCTACCAATTAAAGTCCTCTCTATTCTCCTCCTAAATATAGCTGTCAACGTTAATGATACAACCATTAAAAGTAAAACTATACCGATAATATTTAATAATATTTTTTTACGACTTTCCATTAATTATTACACATAAAATATTTAAAAAAAATGATGCTTTTTTTACATATCTTACTCCTTATAAAAAATGTTTTATATAAGAATAAATTCAGGAAAATTCTCAAATTTTATTGACGATAACTTCCCTTCAGATACTATTCTACAACTAAAAAATTCAATAAATAAAAAATACGGCTTCCCTATCCATCTTCAAAAATTACTATTCAATGGAACCCAATTATCAGATAATAAAAAAATATCTGACTATGAAATTAAAAATAACGATAATATTCAACTTGACCTAAAATTACTTGAAGTTAATTTTTTTAAAGATGGAATCTACGAAAAATGGTATGTGGAAGAAGGAACAACTATCGCACAATTACAAAAAAGAATAACTGGAATTATCTTCGGAATAATTTTCCTAAATAATCCCAATGATATTATTAAAGATGGTGAAACAATACTTCTAAGTTAATCCAATTTTTTTATAACCACAAATATTATAATGATAAACATTTACTCACCCAATATTAAAAAATACTCCAATCTCGCAATCCAATCCATAAAAGAAGGATGGATATCCAACCACGGAAAATATATAAACCTCTCCACAAATCTCCTAAAAAATATAACCAACTCAAAACACTGCATCCTAATGACCAACGGAACCTGCTCCACCCACTGCCTATTCCTCTCCCTAAAATATAAATATCCCAATATCAACAAAATATACGTCCCTAATAACTGCTACATTGCAGCCTGGAACTGCCTACTCATGACCTACCCTAAAACCTTCCTCAACGTCCTAAAAATGAACGAAAATACATGGAATATCGAAACCGACGAAAAATATATCCAATCACTCGAACAAAACTCCGCAATACTAATCGTACACAATTTAGGTAACATTATAAACGTTCCCAGACTAAAACAAATAAGACCTGACATCATCTTCATCGAAGATAACTGTGAAGGTATGTTCGGAAAATACGAAAATATTTACAGCGGTATGAGCGATGCTTCTTTATGCTCATCTTGCTCATTTTACGGAAATAAAATAATAACAACTGGAGAAGGTGGTGCATTTTTTACCCAATATGACGATGTTCACAACTATATTAAACTTGTTTATTCTCAAGGTATGTCCGAAATAAAATATTTACATGAAGTGCTTGCATTTAATTACAGAATGACTAATATTGAAGCAGCCTTCCTATACGCACAACTACAAGACTTAGAAAATATTTTAAAAATAAAATATAAAATCTTCAAAAATTACGACAAACTCCTCAAAAATAATAAATACATAAAAACAATGAAACAAGAACAAAATACTATATACTCCCCATGGATATACGCAGTCCAAATTATTAATAACAAAAAAACTATCGAAGAAACCACTAACTTTTTTAAAAATTACAATATTGACATCCGCCCATTCTTTTATCCAATTAATAAACATTTACATCTAAAAGATATAAATAATAACGATGAAATATCAGAAAAACTAAACAAAGAAATTATAATGATTCCATCATCCCCCAATATTACCCTTAAAGAACAAAAATATATAATCACAATTCTAAATAAATTTATACATAGCTAATGTCTTATCATCTATACCCATTATTTTATATATCTCATTCAACTTATAAAATTTTTTACCAAACTCAAATGTATTCTTCCCCTCTAACATCTCATTAAATTTTATTGTTGAATCATAATGAAAATAATCCTTAAATAATATCAAACTTTTATTAGATATAATACTAATCTCATCATATATAAACGAAAAATATGATATCGGCTTTATAAATAAATTAAACACACTCTCATCACAATGCAATTTTATCACTAACCTATTTGTCTTATAACTTTTCTGCTCCTTCAACGCCGAATTACTTATCAAATTTATCTTATTCTTTATCCTAAAACGAATATCATTCGTCTCTATACATTCTCTACATAGTTTTGTATAATTATTATCATTTAATTTACCATCTCTTAAAACATCCATCTGGTCCCATATTATTAAATTAATTTCCTTCATCAATTTATATAACTCCGAATAATTCTCTATAAATATTTTTAACTTCTCTCTTATCAAATTATACTCCTTCTCAACATCATTTCTACGATTATCTTGTATTTTATCCAATTTAATGTCAAGAATTGATAACTTGTCAATAGCCTCTCCTATTGATATTGGAAGAGAAATTGGTTCCATAATATATTAAACATAATTACTTATCTGCCAATTTTTATAAGAATTATGATAATCAACTATATTCAATCCCGTCCTTATAATTTTTTTACTTACATTCTCCAATTTTAAATAAGGACAATAACACCCAAAAGAACTATCAATAATGTCAACAATAAACGCATTTTCTATTATCATCCCATAATCCAATATATTATTAGATATCAAATTCTCTCCCCACAAATCATAAAATTTATGCCCCTCCTTGTAATAATTTATATTTGGATGAAATACAGGTATATCATCACCCAAATATAAATCCCTTATAAACTTACCATTCTTAACATCCCTACTATAAATCCGATGATCATGCACAAATATATACTTCTTACCATAAATCTTAACTATCTTATCATAAAAATTCATTTCTTTTTCTAAATTCCTATTAATATCCATATAATCATAACGTATCTCATAATCAAGATTCGCCTGCTTATAAAAATTTCTCCAAAAATATTTTGATATCTTGTTCAATTCAAGCCATTCCCTACAATGAACAGCATTCTCTTCAAATGATTGCCCTGTTTTTATAATATCGTAATCTTCCACAACCATAAATTTATCAATAAATGATAATGGTGCAGCATATCCCAATTTACATTTTTTGTGTTCTTCTATCGGTATAATTGTTATATTTACATTTAGTTTCTCATATAATTGTTGAATAAACTCTTTATTTCTTTCCATACAAAATATATAAATCATATCGTAGATTTTAGCGTAATGACAAACACAAGCATACATTGTAAATGAATCTCCTGTGCAAATATGCATTAAAATCACACAATTTTTCATATAATTGATAAGATTTAATATTTACATAATTTCCAATCTTTGTAAGAATTATGATAATCAACCATCTCCAAATCTGTTCTTACTATCTTTTTACTCACATTCTCCAAATTTAAATATGGACAATAACAACTAAAAGAACTATCTACTATATCAATTATAAATGCTTTTTCCATAATCAATCCATAATCTAAAATATTATCTGATATAAGTCTTTCAGTCCATAAATTATAAAATTTATTGTCACTTTCATAATAATTAATATTAGGATGGAATACAGGAATATCCTCATCAAGGTACAACCCTTTTATCACCCTATTTCTCGAATGCTTTCCATTGATACTTCTATGGTCATGTAAAAATATATATTTTGAACCATATATTGAAACAATTTTATTGTAAAATTCGGTTTCTTTTTCAAGATTTCTATTTATTTTCATATAATCATATCTTATCTCATAATTAAGATTCGCCTGTTTATAGAAAATTCTCCAAAAGTTTTTTATAGTTTTCTTAAAATCTATCCAATCTTCCGCTATCGCCGCATCATCCCTAAAAGAACAGCCTGTTCTTATCACATCATAATCCTCAATATTCATATACCTCTTTATATAAGATTCAGGTGCTGCATGAGCTAATCTACACTTTATATGTTCAATTTTAGGCACAACTGTTATATTTACATTAAATTTTTCATATAATTGCTGGATGAATTCTTTATTTCTTTCCAAGCAGAATATGTAAATATTTTCGTATATCTTTCTATAATGACATACACAAGCATACATTGTAAAGCAATCACCTGTATAAAAATGCATAAGTATTACGCAGTTTTTCATATTATATTAGTGTTATTTTTTAGCATTAAAAAATACGTGTCAAATTCTTCAATAATATTGAAATTATATTTTTTATATAATTTTATAGCATTTATATTATTTTTGTCTACGGTTAAATATATTTTATCTATTTTCATATTATTTAATAGATAATCCATTATTTTTTTACCGTTACCTTTTCCTTGATATTCTTCTAAAATACATATACCTAACCAATATTTATTGTCTTCGAAATCGATGTGTCCATATCCAATTGGAATGTTATTATTTAAAAGTAAAATGGTAAGAATATGGTTTTCGATAATATTTATTGGTCGTTTATTAAAATATCGGAATGAGTTGGGTAGTTTATTATTAGTAAAATTTTGTAATAGGGAGATATTATTTTTGTCAACTTCAATTATTTCCATAATAAATATTCGTATATAATAAATTTAATAATTCATATAATATTTAATGGCTGATTCAGCTGCAGGAATAATACCAAGGGCACCTCCTTTGCCTCAACTTATTCAACAAACTAATTTAGAAAGGACAGATTCTACTATTGTAAAGAATGTTCAAGAATGTGCGAAAATAACAATGAATGATATAGCAAGTGGTCCAAAAAAACCTTCAGATGTTGTTAAAATAGTTAAGCCTTTTGAGTCAACTAAAAATAATCTTATAAATCGTGATATTATTTCATTTAGAGATTTGTTGACAAAATTAGAGACAACTTTTTGGGCATATAAAACTCGTAATTCATCTTCTCTTGATTTAATCGCAATTTATCTCAAAGGACAAAAAATACTTTATATTGAATCAAAAGTTCATTGCGAAAATAATTTAAATAGTCTTATGATTCCTGCTATTTGTGTATCTGCTGCTTGCACAGTTTTAAGCACTTCTTTGGGAGATACAGATGTTAGTAAATATGTTATATCTGGTTTAACAGCATTTAATAGTTTTATTTTAGCGATGATATCATATCTTAAATTGGATGCTAAGGCAGAAGCTCATAGAGTATCTGCGTATAAATTTGATAAATTGCAGACAAAATGTGAGTTTTTCTCAGGGAAAATAATGCATAGCCCAGAATCGGTAATTCATTCAGAGGAGGAGATGGGTAAAAAGATAGATCAATTTATAGATAATTTGGAGAATAATATTGTGGAAATAAAGGAAATAAATCAATTTATTATTCCACAAACAATTAGATATAGATATCCTAATTTATATTCTACAAATATTTTTTCAGAAATAAAGAAAAAAAGAAATATCTGGAAAATAAAAATCAATGAATTAAATGCAGTATATAATAAAATAACAGAAGCATCCATTTCTAATAAAGAAGCAGAAATTAAAGACCTTATTGATAAAAAAGAAAAAATTATTTTTGAAACTATTCATTTTAATAATGAAATCCTTTGTTTAGATAATATTTTGACAAAAGAAATAGATAGATATATTGAATATAAAAGAAAACATCGTTGGTATCATTCTGTTTTGCATTTTTTTGGTTTCAAAAAAAGCTATATGAAAAATGAAATGGATTTTTCAAACAAAAGAATTCAAACCGATAATGTTATTGTAAGTGCAGATATTATAAATTAAATTTTGAATGTAAATATTCTTTACTTCTTTTATCACATGATTACAGCATGGGCATTCATTTTTTGACAACTTCTTCACACACTCATTACATATACAAATGTGATGACAAGGCTCTATTATCACATCAATCATATTATTCATACAAACCATACAAGTGAATGGTTTGATATCATTTTTTATTGATGTGATTGGGATAGATACTTCATTTTCAGTTTGAATATTTTTTTCATTTGCTGATATATTTATTGGTCTAACTTTTCTCAAGGATGAGAAAAATTTGAAGCATTTTGAACAATTTGGACATAAATTTGATTCTTTAATTGCGATTCCAATTGAAGCAACAAATACATATATAATTGAATATATAAATGCTATATATAGTAAGAATAATATCCATGCATATGAAAATGTAATCATTCTATATGCGATTTCTGCTTCAATATTTGAGCAAGTTTCAAATTTACCAAGAAGATAATCACTTTTAAAGAATGTCACGTTGGTTAAAATACTATTGATAAAAGACAAAAAAATTGCAATAAATTGACAAAAGTGAATAAAACCCATTTTATCTTCTCTTTCAAAATGTATAACATTATCAAAATTCAATAATAAAATTCCAGATGCAATAAATGAAAATGATAAGAAAATATTACATATAATTTCTATTACTAATACTCCTAAAAATAACTCATTCGGATTAAATGAACAATCATCTTTTCCAATATTATTTATAGCCTGGAATATAAATGAACAATGAACCCATAATATACTTGTTAATAAAAATAAGAATATAATTTCTCTACTTAAAGATTGTTTTGTAATCATTTTATTTATAAATATATTTACTTGATAATATATCAATTTTTTATCTTATTCATCAATTCAATTAGAATATGACATATTTGTCTTCCTTGAAGTGCTCTATCATCAAAAGATTCATACAATAAAAGATTATTTTTACTTTTATTTTCTATTGCTAAAACATCGTAAAAGTCTCTTATGTCATTATCTGAACCAATAATATCTCGCAGGCTTTAATAATCTTACTCTTTTTATCAATATATTTTTGTATATTGATATTTGTAATTTTATTAAGCTCAAACCCTCCAGAATAATTATATTGCATTTCTATTGTAAATTCTGCTTCAAATATTTTATTATTTGAATTATATGCAATCCACTTGAATTGATATACTGTTGCAAAAAATCGCAAAAAACGCAAGTTGAAAAAAACAGCTTAAAGATTCATGGAAGTTCAAGTTGTATCTATCTATAAATAATTTAAAATAATTTTATTTAATAATAGTAAGATGGAGTTACCAGATGATATTTGGGAGTCAATTTTAATGAAGAGTAATGACAAGGATTCTTGTGAAAAATTATATAATGCTCTATCATTAAAAACACAAAAATTTTTGGAAACATCTTATAGTAATGAATTGGATTATTTTAGAGATATTTATCTTATAATTGTGCAGAATATATTAATTATTTTTAAGGATGATGAGCAGTTTAGGGTAAAAAAATTTTGTAAAAATATTAGATGTGCTGAATTGTTTAGATTTTATAATTCTGCTATAATATTACTTGAGAATAATGAATTATTTTATTATAATTATTGTGAGAATGTAGAGTATCCTATTGAAATTCCTAATAATTATTTAACAAATGATAAGATAATAATATTCTTAAAATTGAATTGGTATAAGGATAATTTATACTTATTGGTAGCTAATAATTATGAACTTAATTTTGCGAAATATATCGATGAAATACCTCAATACTTGCAAAATATTCACAATGCTAATAGATTGGGAAAGAAAAAATACCATATGGAAATAAATAATGTATCTGATGAGATTGCTACATTTGTTTATTATAAGGAGAACGATAATGAGGTATATGATTTGAAGTTGATAAATAATGTAAGTGGTGAGGTAATATTTAATAGTAATTTATATAAGATAAGGAGTATGTGTTTTAGTGAATATGATGAGTTTTTCTTTTGTGAAAACTATAAAATATATAAGTTTGATAAAAACGAGGAAAAGTTATTCGGTTTTATTTATGGAAATCGAGCAATATTTAAATTGGATAAATTAATTGCTTTTGATAAATATTTCTTTTACTCCATATTTTATGATAATAAATCCGAAATATACAATATGTATTATGGAGATGATTTAATTGATAATGAAAATTTCTTTAAAATTTTAACAATTAAAAACCGTGTAAATTACTTAGAAATTCATAATAAAGGAGAATATCTAATAATTGGGACAATTTATGAATTAATTTTTTATAAATTTACTGAGAAAAAAGTAACAAGAAGAGTTGATATAGATTATTTGATGGATAAAAGTGATATTGTAAAACATATTGATTTGAAAGATAATATTGATATGAGATTTGATTTACTATTGAGATAATTAGGTTTAAAATTATTTTTGTATTTATACAAAAATAATGGATAGTAATATTTTTGGGTTACAATGTTTGTTTGTAGAAGATTGGGATAATAAATATAAAGAATATTCAAATAAAAACAAAGAAGACCGGTTAGATTTTTTTAATAAGTTATTTGAAGAATAAGTGGGAGGTGGATATGATAATTGAGGAGTGTGGGTTGAGGTTAAATAGGTTGTGGTATGTGTTGGAAGTGTTTTTTAGGAATGATAGGGATATAGTGAATACGATTTTAGAGATTATAAGTTGTAGTTAGATATTCTAACTCAATAAGATTTCCGTCGATAAAGATGATTGGATGTTTTTTAGCAATTTCAAAACAATTGTTTAACTCTTCTTCTGTTTCAAAGTAGGCATATAGTATGTTTGGAGTTTTTTTAGGTGTTTTTGAGATTGATAATTTATCCATTTGAAATAATTTTTTAAAAAATTCAGTATTTTCATCGACATTTTTATCTTGGAATTTTTGTTCATTTTTTGCGATAATTTTCATAATTTTGAATTTTGAATTTTCTTTTGAAATTTCTTTTTGATTTTCTTTCGATTCGCATAGTGGGAACGAAGTGCGGATATTTCTAATTTCTCCATGAATTGGTAAAGTTTTGAAAGTATCTTTTATTTCTAATGCTTTATTAAATGCTTCTTCATTATCAAAATAAAGAAAAATAACACAAGGTGATTTGGGAAGTGGTGACATTGATGCCCATTTGACATTCAAAGAAAAATTTGTATTGAAATGATTTCTGTTTTCCATTTCTTTCATTTCTTTAAAAGGTTTATCATCAAGGTCTTTCAAAATAATTTGATACTTGAATGTTCTTTTTCCCGTTTTTTGTTTTTCAACAACTTCTTCAATTTTAAATTGTCTCGGTGGGGATTTTAAAATACCAATCATTGATGTTTTTTCTTCAATTAATTCATCCAGTAAAACTAAATTAAATAATTCAGGAAATCTCATTAGAAATGATTGATAAGCCAAATTGACTATTCCCCTCCATCCCATTATTTTTACCCTTATACCATTTAATAAAGCCATCTGAATACTATCAAAAATACTAACATTCGTACCATTTCTCTGATTTCCATCTCCAGATACGACTATTAATTGCACTGGTTTCCCAAATGTGTTTTTAGCAACAATTTCACGTAATATGTGAGCAGATATGCAATCATCAACCATTTCTTCTGGATTATTTTCAGGGACAATACAAGATCTTGTAAGATAGCCTTCATTTTCAAATTCAGTTTCCCAATCAGATTTTTCAATTGATGTTTTTGAACCAAATGCGATTCGTTGTTCCAAGGTATGTCCACGAGATATAAAATCAACAAAGTAGCGTAGTTTAATTTTTACACTTCTAATTTTTGGGTAAATGTTACTAACATCAACGAATATTGATGTTGGTGCTTCTTTAGAAAATTTATGTAGAATAAATTTATCTTTATCAATTAATGACATTTAAATAGTTTATAATTTAGTATTTAATTTTATCAATTTTTTGCTTTAAGAGATATTTTTCATTATGTCAATCCACTTTGTGTAATTTACATTATATTCTTGAGCATATTGAACAAATTCAGAATCTTCAAGAAAATCTTCAAATTTTTTCAAAACAGTCTCACAAAATCTTTTTTTTGCATCTGAACCACACATAACATCAATATTTCTTATTAGACAATCATAAAGAACAAATGTTATTATTGATTTTTTTCTTTTACAAGGCATCTTGTTTATTATTGATAGTAGCACTCGAATAATTATATTTAGATTAGTTCCATCAAGATGGCCTTCTATTGAATCTTCAGCAAAAGGTAAATCTATTTTTTGGAATAAATTCTCAAGAAGAGGAAGTATATGCATCAATTTTCTGAAATTTTCACAATTACGCATAGTTTCGTCAGTTCTTAAACAAAAATAATTAGATAACTCTCCAATAGGTCTTATGTTATCATCAAGAAAATTCCATCGATTAACACAAGTGCATATGTTAATTTGTCCTTCTTCTTCATCCTCTTCTTCTTCTTCTTCTTCTTCCTCTTCTTCTTCTGAAGATTCTTCATCTTCCTCTTCATTTTCTGATGAAGAATCATCAGATTCGTATCTGTAATGAATATTTTCAGAATCTATTGAAGGAATAATTCTGATAATACTTTTTTTTTCTTGTTTTAATTTTTGGTTTTCCTCAATGAGTTTTTGAATACCATTGTTTAATTCTAAAAACTCATTGTCAGAAATCTTATCTTTTATAGCAAAAATAATGCTAAAAATATCAATGTGGTCTGTCATTTTTATTTATAAAAATATAAATAAAATTTAAATCAATTTTTTAAGCACCAGCAATAGTTCTAAGCTCGTTCTCACCAGAAACGGCAAGACCGGCAACAACATTTTGAGTCTGCTGAGCCTGAACCTGAGCAAGATTGGTCAAGCCAAGCTCGTCAGTGTATTGCTGATTGAAAAGAGAGTCTCCTGCTTCTTCGGACTGATAAACACTACCACCGTGATGTCCCATTATTACTTTATCTTAGAAATAAAATTTCTAAAATAAACCCTAATTTCTAAAAAATTAATTCTCTAAATCTTTTGTTCCAAGAAAAGTTAAATCAGAAACACTATTCTCAGTAATCTGCCCAATAGTATCTACAACATTGTTAAATGAATTATGCTGCAAAGGACCATCTAAAGGATGATTATGATGTGGCATTATATTATTAATAGATAAAATAATTTTACATATTCATCTCACTTAATGCTAAATAATTTGCATCATTTTGTTTTTATTGATCTAAAATTTGGTTTAAATTTGTTTATTCTAAATTTTGAATAGGTTGTTTATTATAAATAGAATTGGATACAATTGGTATCATTTATATAAATTGATATAAATTTCTTCCAATTTTAAGCATAATTCCTTAAATTGAGAACAATTGGCTTCAAAAGAATAATTCCTTTTCTTTATCCCAATTATCTCCTCCCTTAATTTCTCCATCAAATTCCTCACCTTCACATCTCTCATATCCAATCTCCCAAAAATTAACCCAAAATTTCTCTCTATCCAACATAACAAACAATAAACATAATAAGTCCTATAATATCTGTCCAATTTCCACATCAATAAATAAAAAAAATTATTAATTCTCTCTACAATAATATCTGAATAAAATAGACCCCATATTTTATCCATTAATTCATCAGGCAAGAGTGAACTTTTTCCAAGTTCATTCCAGTTGGGAGTTTTAAGTAATATATCAATCTCTTCAAGATAATTATGTACTTTATATATTTCGATGGGATTATTTTGATTGGGATAATAAGTTAAAAAATGATAACCTTGAACTGCAACATTAATATTTTTATTATCTGCTATAAGATGATGCAAATTTGGCTCAAAAGTATCGAGAATAAATTGCAATAATGAATTCTTATATTTAATTGGATTTATTTGATAAATTGTATTCCAATTACTGTCATATAAACATATAGTTCTACCAAACTTTATCTGTTCTTTAATCCAATTTTCCATTTTTATATTTTACAATACAATTATAAAATAATTCAATTTTTAATGGTTTATTTTTTTCTGTAATTCTAATGCTGGCTTAACAACTTTGTCAATATAATCTTTTAACATCAAAATCTCTTTATATAAATCATTCTGAATCTTCTCATCATGAATTATCAAATGAGGATTTAATGTTATCCTATCCAAAAATGTCTTATCCACATATGAAAACTTTAAATTTGGGTTCTCAACTCTTATTTGCTTCTCCGTAAAATTACCCTCCAAAACCCCATATATATCTATACCATCTGGTCCATCTCCAATAAATAAATTTATATTTTTTTTTCAATAATCAATATACTCTTGGCACCAATCTATACTTCACCTTTTCACAATATTCATCCCAATATTTA
>Ga0194129_10008211_pt1 | contig 12164 bp, 10 predicted proteins | sample TA2KigCa35mmetaG_FD_150862 | JGI IMG/M metagenome (GOLD analysis project Ga0194129, IMG submission 150862) | Freshwater microbial communities from Lake Tanganyika, Tanzania - TA2015038 Kigoma Deep Cast 35m | ecosystem: Environmental > Aquatic > Freshwater > Lake | place: Tanzania: Lake... | reverse complement strand
ATCCCGAGCGGGCCAAGGAGTATCACGACGAAACCCTGCCGGCGGACATCTACAAGCAGGCGGAATTCTGCTCGATGTGCGGGCCCAAGCATTGCCCGATGCAAACCAAGATCACCGATGAGGATTTGGTAGGCTTGGAGAAGGTGTTGGAAGAACAACAATCAGTTGCTCAAGTGTAGACCTCATGAAAGCGGTTATCCTAGCTGGCGGATTTGGAACCCGTATTTCCGAGGAAACGAGTTCTCGCCCAAAGCCCATGATTGAGATCGGCTCCAAGCCGATCTTGTGGCACATCATGAAAATCTATAGTCACTACGGCATTAATCACTTTGTAGTCTGCTGCGGATATAAGGGTTACCTTATAAAAGAGTACTTTGCTAATTATTTTTTGCATACTAGCGACGTTACGTTTGATATATCTTCAAACGAGATGGAGGTCCATGCCCGAAAGGCTGAGCCGTGGAGAGTAACGTTAATCGACACCGGGGAGTCAACGTTAACAGGAGGACGTTTAAGAAGGGTTAGAGAGCATTTGGACGATGAAACATTCTGCTTCACCTATGGTGATGGCTTGGCCGATGTAGATATATCTCGTTTAATTCAATATCATAAGGCGGAGGGCCGTAAAGCGACATTAACAGCTGTACAACCTCCAGGTCGCTTTGGTTCATTGGCTTTTGAAAGGGGCAGGGTTCTCTCTTTTGAAGAGAAGCCTCAGGGTGATGGAACATGGATAAATGGTGGATTTTTTGTCCTAGAGCCAAGTGTCGTCAATTTGGTAGAGGGTGACCACTGCATTTGGGAGCAAGAGCCGATGCAAATGTTGGCTCAAAGTGGGGAGCTTTCTGCATTCCACCACAATGGCTTCTGGCAGCCGATGGATACTCTTCGAGACAAAAACTATTTAGAAGATCTGTGGCAGTCAGATCAAGCGCCTTGGAAAATTTGGACGTAGTAAGTACTTACATGTATAACTCTCAGAGCTCTTTTTGGCTTGACCGCAAGGTATTGCTTACTGGACATACAGGCTTTAAGGGCAGCTGGCTTGCGCGCTGGCTTTTAGATCTGGGGGCAGATGTCACCGGCTTTGCTCTTCCCCCTTCCACCGAGCCCAATCTTTTTGTGCAACTCGGGTTAGAGCAAGATCTTAATCATAATGTTTTAGATATTTCTTGTTCGTCTGATGTTAAGGATCTGGTGCACGAATGTCGTCCAGAGTTTGTATTTCATCTGGCTGCACAGCCACTTGTGCGGGTTGGTTACGAAAACCCACTCGAGACATGGCAAGCAAATGTTGGCGGCACAGTTAATATTCTTGAGGCCCTGCGAGGGCTGGAAAATCCGTGTAGTGCGGTGATGGTCACCACCGACAAAGTATATCAGAATAATGAGTGGAATTATGGATATCGTGAATGTGATCCATTAGGAGGCCACGACCCATATAGCAGTAGTAAAGCCGCTGCTGAGCTTGCTATTGCTAGTTGGCGTGACAGCTTCTGTGGCACATTAACTCACCAAAATCGGTATCTACGCATAGCGAGTGCACGTGCTGGAAACGTTATTGGTGGAGGTGACTGGTCAATGAACCGTATCATTCCCGACGCTATTCGCGCTCTTAAGAGCGATGAGGATATATATGTTCGAAATCCTTCTTCAACCAGGCCTTGGCAACATGTTTTGGAGCCTCTTGACGGATACCTTTCCCTAGCCCGCGCTCTTCATGGTTCTAGACTATTTACCAAAGCATACAACTTCGGCCCATCACTCAAGTCAAATCGCACTGTTGCTGATTTAGTTAATGAAATCCTTCTCCATTGGCCAGGGCGCTGGACGGATAGTAGTGACCCAAGCGAACCCCATGAGGCGGGCATGCTGAATCTGGTAACTGATCGTGCGTATCATGAGCTCAACTGGTCTCCTCGCTGGGATTTTTCGAAAGCAGTGGAAAGAACCGTTCGTTGGTACCGGCATGTGGAGCAGCAACATGCTTCGGCACTTGAATGTTGTCGTGAGGACATATCCGCCTACCAAGCAGCTTCCATGCCATGATCTCTGCGTCTGAACTTAAAATCCAGATCCTTGCGCTTACGCGTCAGTACGCGCGTGCTGTACACTCTTCCTACCGACCTGCCTCGGATCCTGACAGGGCTCCATGGGAGCCTAATAGTCCGATCCCATATGCAGGACGGGTCTTCACGGAAGAAGAAGTTGAAGCTGCTGTTTCCTCGACTCTCGATTTCTGGCTGACTTTAGGATCAGAGGGAGCTGCGCTAGAGAAGGAACTTGCACTGTTCCTTGGTGTTCGTCATTCTTTGCTGGTCAATTCAGGATCGAGTGCCAATCTTATAGCCATGGCAGCCCTTACATCAGGAAAGTTGCCTGATAATAAAAGGATCAAAAGCGGTGATGAAGTTATTACTGCAGCTGCGGGATTCCCTACCACTGTTGCTCCTATTGTCCAGATTGGAGCTGTACCTGTATTTATAGATGCAGATCCCATCACTGGGAATGCTCGGTGTAATCAATTGGAAGCTGCTTATTCACCCGGAAAGACAAAGGCGGTGATGATGGCACACGCATTGGGCAATCCGTTTGATCTTGCGTCCACACTAAAGTTCTGCCGTAAATACGATCTCTGGTTGGTTGAGGATAACTGCGACTCTCTTGGCTCCAGCTATTCTATGCCACGCCAGCTAGCAGAGGAGTTAGGTTTCTCACAGAACAGTCCAGGCTTATATGATGGACCAGATCGTGTTATACGTTGGACTGGAACATGGGGTGATTTAAGTACTCAAAGTTTCTATCCCCCTCATCATCTAACGATGGGTGAAGGGGGGGCCGTCAACATCGTCACCGATCACAAGTTAAAAACTATTGTCGAGAGCTTTCGAGACTGGGGTCGTGACTGTTGGTGTCCTAGCGGAATCGATAATACTTGCAATAAACGTTTTGAATGGCAGCTAGGTCAACTTCCCCGCGGGTATGACCACAAATATACCTACAGCCACCTCGGATATAATCTTAAGCCTTTAGATCCGCAGGCAGCTATTGGCCGTGTTCAGCTTAAGAGACTGCCGGATTTCATCCAGGTGCGAAAGCAGAACTGGGAATCATTGAGGCGAGGCTTAAACAAGCATAATGATATCTTTGAGTTTGCTCTACCTACCCATGCTACGGCCTGGGATCCTTGGTCAGGGTTTACGTGGGATACTTCAGGTTGCCGATCTGATTGCTCTTGGTTTGGATTCAAGCTAGCCGTGAAATCATGCTCTAGGCTCTCACGCACTGCGTTAGCAAAAGCTCTCGATCGAAACAGTATTGGAAATCGAATGTTGTTTGGTGGCAACCTTGTAAGGCAACCAGCTTTTGTTCAGCTAGCGAGAGATAATCCCTCCTCTTTTCGGATTATCCATGATCTTCATGGATCTGATCAAATAATGAATAACACTCTGTTTCTCGGAACTTATCCAGGGCTGACATCCGCAATGCTTCAGCATGAAATTGATGTAATCAATAAGACAGTGGATGAAAGTCTAAAAGCATGAGAGTTGCAGACTTCGTCGCACGTAGGCTCCGGTTCTTTGGAGTCGACACAGCTTATATGGTTACTGGAGGTGCAGCAATGCACCTGAATGATGCAATTTCAAGAGAATATCAAGGCGACTTGCATTTTCTCCATCATGAACAAAGTTGTGCAATGGCTGCCGAGTCTTTTACTCGCCTTACCAACAGGCCCTGCCTAGTTAATGTCACGGCCGGGCCAGGCGGAATCAATGCCTTGAATGGAGTCTTTGGATCCTATGTTGATTCAATACCAATGGTTGTAGTTTCTGGTCAGGCGAAGCGAGAAACTCTTGTTGCCAATGCAAATGTCCAAGGACTACGCCAGTTAGGTGACCAAGAAGTTGATATTATCAAGATGGCTACTCCAGTCTGTAAGGCTGCTCTTCTTCTTCAAAATCCACTAGATATTCACGAAGTTCTTAATAGCTTGTTCAAACAAGCTATTTCCGGTAGGCCAGGCCCTGTATGGCTTGATATACCCATTGACGTACAAGGTAGTGTTCTTCCTGGGTCTTTTGAAGCATTGATAAATGAGCCTCTAAAGACCCAGGATTCGACTTGTGATTCTTTCTCGAAAGTAAGCAAAGCTATTACTGAACTTGCTCTTCATCTGTTAACCGCCAATCGACCAGTTCTTTATGTAGGAAGTGGAATTCGTCTTGGTAACTCATATCAAGAGTTTCTTGAATTTCTCAATCAGTGGCCAATTGCCTGTGTGACTGGATGGAATAGTAACGACTTGCTTTGGGATGAGCATCCATGCTATGTTGGGAGGCCTGGCACGGTCGGAAATCGAACAGGCAATTATGCGGTTCAGTTTACTGAGTGCCTTTTGACCGTTGGTTGCAGGCTGAATATACGCCAAATAAGTTATAACTGGAGTAGCTTTGCTTCACGCGCATGGAAATGCCATTTAGACATCGATCGAGCAGAGCTTGACAAGCCTACGCTTTCTACTAACCTAAAAATTCATACTAGCTGCTCTGGATTTTTTCCTGCGTTATCTTCTGAGTTATCGCGCACCTTAACCTCAAGAAACTTTGACGTTGGGCGTATAATCGGCCACTGGAATAATTGGCGTGAGTGGCTTCAAAATAGCTTAATTACCTATGCACCTGTGAATGAGGCTCTACCTCCACAGCAAGATTTTGTTAATCCATATCAACTCGTCCATAGACTTACATCACTGCTCCCCGAGCAGTCCATCTGTGTATGCTCTGATGGTACTGCATGTGTGGTTGGTTTTCAGGCAGCAGTCTTTAAATTCGGCCAGCGCATGTTTCATAACTCTGGGTGTGCTTCGATGGGGTATGAGCTTCCTGCAGCGATTGGAGCTTGGCACGCCACTCAACAGATTATTACATGTCTGGCAGGGGATGGATCAATCATGATGAATCTACAGGAACTTGCCATTATTGGAAAGTATCAGTATCCTATAAAAATTGTTCTAATTAACAACGAAGGTTATCACTCAATACGACAGACTCAGCAGAATTATTTTTCCGATAATATTATAGGCTGCGGAGTGGACTCAGGCTTACCCTTTCCTGAGTTCTCTTCTCTTGCTAGTGCATTTGGCGTGAAATATAGCAGTGTAAGAAACGATTCACAGCTTAATTGCGCTCTTCAGGCTTTATATGCAACCTCTGTGCCTCAAATTATGGAAGTCTTTGTTAGCCGGCAACAGCAGTTCTCCCCAAAAATAGCCAGCAAAAGATTGGCTAATGGAGAAATGGTGTCCTCATCTCTTGAAGATATGAGCCCACACTTGCCCCAAGAAGAATATGATCAAATCATTGAGCATGCACTAAGTATTCAACTATGAAGCATATTATATTTGATCTGGATGGCACACTCTTCGATTCAGCAGAAGGCATCTACCAATCTCTCCACATAGCCGCTCAGTCAATAGGTCTTCTGGCGCCTACTAAGTCACAGGTACTATCTGCTATTGGACCGCCAATACATAAACTAATCCCTCTAATTTATCCAAATATCTCGCTTGAAGAGCTTCACATAATGTGCGCTGCATTTCGGCAGCATTATGATACGATAGGATATGTTAACTCATCCATTTATGATGGGATAGAAGAGTTGCTTCTCGCACTCTATTCGGATGATGATATTGATAAGTTATCTATAGTTACAAATAAACCAACTCTCCCCACCATAAAGCTTCTAATTAAAAATAGACTCCACAAATACTTCGACGACATAATAGGTGTTGATTACCCCGCCTTCTTTAATCAAGGAAATAATTATTCTTCAAAAGGGCAAGCGCTTGCCGAGCTTTTGCACCCTGTCATTACTTCCGATTCTGCCTTTGTCTACATTGGCGATACCGCTTCCGACCTTGAGGCCGCACTTTTTGCTGGCTGCAAATTTGTCGCTGTAAACTACGGCTTTTATAGCTGGCAAGAAAGTTCCCACCCATTGGTAAAAATCGCAAATTCACCTTTTCAGTTACGAACTCTTATTGACAAAATCTGATTAACGCTGATCCACCCGTATCTGAATTGTATAACTGCTGCTTATGTCCTTAGGCTCTAACTCTCTTGCGATTTCACGAATCATCCATGCCTTGACTCTTCAAACGCAATCGTGTGCTAAAATATCGTTTTTTAACGATGTCTGAAATCAAACCAAGGGTTTTTCACCAAAAAAAACAGCCATTGCAAGATGTACTGCCTTTAGACACTCCTTTCAGTGTTCATCTAGATGTGTGCAGTACTTGTAACTTCACGTGCACATTTTGCTTTCAGAATGATAAGCAAGGCATGAAAGAATCTGGCGTCGAATGGGGCATGATGGACACATCAATATTTAAATCTTGCGTAGATGATCTAAAGAAATTTCCAACCAAGGTTAAGAAGATTAAGATAGGAAATCATGGTGAGCCAACTTTGCACCCTGATCTTCCTGAAATGATCAAATACGCCAGAGATGCCAATGTCGCTGAAATTGTTGAGATTTTCACTAACGGCAGTAGACTAAACCCAAAGCTTAATCAAGACCTTGTTGATGCAGGCTTGCAAAGGATGAACATATCAGTAGAAGGTCTTACTGCCGAGAGTTATAAGCGCATTGCTGGCTACAATATTAACTATGATCAATTCATCGCAAACATCCGCGATCTGTATAATCGTAAGACTACGGATCTTTCTCTATATATCAAGGTTGTAGATCACGCTGTGGTTAAATCGGAACCGGGCCGTCCTACCATCGATCTAACTGAATCCGAGAAGAAGTATTTTTTTGATATCTTTGGACAGATATCCGACGAAATGTCAATTGAAAATGTCGTCCCCCAATGGGCTGAAACTGATCAAAACGACCTGACTGATACTGGAATGTACGGGCAAAAAATCGATCAACTCAAGGAGGTTTGTCCGTTTCCCTTTATGTATCTCCACGTTAACAGTGACGGGACGGTGGCTGGCTGTACCCTTGATTGGGCACGTAAGGTTCTTGTTGGAAATAAGGCAAAACATGACCTTTATGAGGTATGGAATGGTGAGCTAATGCGTGACCTCCGATTGAAAATGCTTAAGGGTGAACGAGATCAAATACCGATGTGTGACACCTGCAATGCTCCTAACGTATGCGTCATTGAGAACCTTGATCCCTTTAAAGAAGAGCTGCATACTCGCTTCACTGCATACCAATGATAATCCTTGTTGCCGGGTCCTCAGGTTTTGTTGGCAAGAACATACGCCGCTTCTTCTTTGATAAAAAACAACCCATTCACTTTATATCTAGAGACGAGTGCGACCTTTCCGACTTGAATGAGCTATCTAGGATATGTCAAGAGCTTAAGCCAGATTTATTAATTCATTGTGCAGTATCACTTACCGATACACACAATAACTTGATGATGTACCTTGCTCTAGAAAGAGCGGCAAGGTATGTCGGCCGCATTGCGATGATCGGCTCTGGTGCAGAATACAGCTTTCAACGCTACACACCTGAAATGAAAGAATCTTATTATGACATTAACTATCCCCCTGACAATAAGGATCCCTATCACATTTCTAAACATTTAATAGCTCGGCTTCATCAATCATCCCCAGTTTCTAATATTTATAACTTTAGGGTCTTCGGCTTGTATGGACCTTACGAAGACTACACGAGACGCCTTATATCTAACAATATTTACTCTTATCTAACTCAAAGCCGCATGAAGATTTCAGCCAATCATGCATTTGATTACCTCTACATTGACGATTTGATTAGTGCAATTATGGTCTTTGCTCAATCATTAACGAAACCTTCATCCCGTGTATACAATCTCTGCTCGGGACATGCAGATCGGTTCCTAGATATTCTGTCTGAGGTAATCGTCGCTCTAGGTGGAGATCCATCAACCATAGATGTTGATTCTCCTCAGCCAACTAATACTATCTATTCTGGCAGCAATCTTCTTTTTCAGCAAGAGTTCAAGTATAAAATCCAACAAACATCATATGCCTCGGCGACGCCTTTACTCGTAGACTGGCTAGAATCACAAGTTATCAAATCCTAGAAAATGAGCCAGATTCACCTTACCCCCCTCAATCAACTTGATGAAATATTAGATCGTTTGTCCTCAACTGGTTTACTTGGACTTAAGTCTGAGCTTGAATCTGAGGGGATTCGTTTTACCGAACTTAGTACTCTAAATATATTAGCTAAGTCCAGAGGACTTAAAACTGCGCTCAAGATTGGCGGAGCTGAGGCTAAATCAGATCTTATAGTTGCTTTTGAGCAGCTGACCGATTATGTGATTGCACCAATGATTGAAACTGAATATGCTGCTCATAAGTGTGTGTTACTCTTCCGTGAACTTATGGACCGATCTTTGCTAAATCACCCTGCTCTTCTTATTAACATCGAAACCAAGACTGCTTTTGCAAATCTCGATGACATCATAAGAGTTGCTAAGCCGACTATTGCTGGTGTTGTCTTTGGTCGAGTCGATTACACCCTGTCTTATGGACTCTCTCGTGCAGAAGTATTGTCTTCACAAGTGTGTGATGCGGTTCTAGAGGTTTCACGTGTTTGCAAGGCTAATGATTTAGAATTTGTTCTTGGAGGCGGTGTTTCAGTCGATTCTATAGACTTTCTCAAACAACTTACAGATATCAGGCTCGATCGCTTTGAAACTCGTAAGTGTATATTGTCCTCTGACTCCCTGTTTTCACCTTCTATCTATCAGGTTTTACAGGATTGCGTTTTAGCAGAGCTGCTATGGCTTAAGCTTAAATCAACCAGCTATTTGCAGTTATCAAGAGAAGATTCTGCTCGAATTGAAATGCTTGAAAAGCGTCACCTCTATAACATAAGTTCTTGCAACTAGTGTTACATAACCTGACAATTCTTTTATTAGCTTACACCATCAAATGATAGTCATCGTTTGCCAGTCATACTATTCTAGATAGATTCTTGGTTTTTTGCCAGTTGTACTCTGGCCCCGTTTTGTTTACTTATAAGTCGCCCGTCCTATTTAGAGGTAGAGACGACGCAACCCTAAATTAGGTCTATCACACTCCGGGAAGCATCATTCAGCCTAACGAACTCTCCATTCACTGAATACAGAGCGTTATAAAAAAGCAGATACCACTTGTTTCCCACGCTGCATGAGTGCTCTCTCCTTTCATTAGACTGTACAACTGACTAATCAACCCTGTCTATCTATCAGATCAAATTCTTTGCCCCATATCCTTTTTACGATGCATTATTCAACACGTCAACAGTCTAGATGGCTATCTCACTCAAATTCCTGATATCGTTGCAAACCAGTTAGTCAAAAACTAAGATAGATATAATCCCGTCATTCTAGAATTACAGCCCGTCTCTGCGCATCGTCACTTTTTAGCATTTAGCATTGAAGCCTAAGTCTGTGCAAATCTTCTCGCTAGCTAATTGAACCCACTTACCCTTGTTAAATCCCATATTGTATTGAGGTAGGTTATAGCTCATGCATGTTCTGCATATTTCCGAGTTGTCCTTTCTGGATTCGATGGTCTCTAGAGTATCTTCTAGATAGTTGTTAGAGACTAAATATTTGCGATCATATACTAAGCAGCATACTGGTACACTCAAATCGGAATTTATATTCATCTGATTATGCATGAACGGGCATCCATCTTCAAGATTGATTTGTTTTGAGGCATTAACTCCCTCTTCAATTGTCACAAGTAGATTCTCTTGCAGTTCCTCTGTTTGTTTATCCGGCTTGCCTTGCCGCTCATTTAGGACTCTCTCAAGGGGCATAACAAGAGCATACACCTCTGACATGATGAACCCTAATTCCTCTGCCAGATCTTTCATGCGTGCATAATTCTCACCCGAGTTGTCCTTGTACAGGTGATAGTTAATGTCTACCATTGTTTGTAGTCCTAACTTTCGTATTAAGTATGCAACTTTGTAGAGGTTTGACTTGACCAGCTCTATGTCGCCACCTTGGTGAGTATGTTGATAAGCCTCCTGATAATACCCAGAAAGAGATATCTTTAGATAGTCAGGATTTGCTCGCAGCACTCTTTCTATTTTCTTGAAATCTTCGTGTGATAAGTTTGTCGATAAGCCAACCGCTATTGCTTCGTCATGAAACAGTCTGATGATCTCATCTAACTGCGGATGGATTAGCGGTTCACCCCAACTATAAAGAGAGACATGAGAACAGTTTGGGTTCTCATTCTTTATCTTTGATAAAACACTCCTCACATCTTCCATCTTCATTATCCCGCCAGGCTTTGGGCCTTCAAGGCTGTGAGCACAGCTCATGCACGAAAGATTGCAAGAGCTAACAACATCAATTGTGTAGTATATTGTGTTATAGTGCTTATATAATATTATCTCAGTGTCTTGTTTGCCTTCTATGCATGTTGATAGCATCCTCTTTATTTCTTCTTCTTTTATTGAGACTGCAATTACAATTGTTATCCCATGTCCAGAGTAAGAATCAATCACTCCCGATACCTCTGAGGGTGAATACACTCTATTTCCATGCATTACTTTCCCTTGAATAGATATATCAGAGTCTATAAACCCTACTACTTCTATATTCTCAACACTGCACTTACGTCGCAATCCTATGCCTACGATTCGTGCTCCCCAAATCAGAACTTTTCTTCCCAAAAGCTTGTTTTTAAGCTCCCTGTTCATTACCATGGTTCAGTTACTCTAATCTTAGCACAAAGTGCACTGTATTGCCTGTGGCTCGCCATTCCTGAATGAGATCACAAGACTCGAACAGATACCATCATCTGCACAATATTTTGTTCCTGAATTCGAACTCCATAATACTACTTTTAAGTCTTCCACGGATCTTATTGTTTATCAGTGCATCAGTTGCACACATGTACAATCTCAATCACCTCTCGTCTTCTACTATAAGGACGTTGTAACTACTGCTTCATTATCACCTGCGATTTTGCATAGGCGTGATACAGTAATTCACAACATCTCTAATATGCTAGGCAATAATAATCCCACCATCCTCGAAATAGGTTCTTTTCAAGGGCAATATCTTGCCCATTTAGCGCGTATTGGTTACTCCAACCTCTTTGGCATTGAAAATAATCCTGAATCTGTAGAAAGTGGCAGGCTTACTGGTGTTAATCTTTTTCAAGGATATATCCTCGATGATAATGCTGTATTCTCTGACATACCCCCAGCAGATCTAGTGTTATGCTTTAATTTCCTGGAACACATACCTGACCCATTCCACTTCCTTCAGATTGTCAGGTATAAACTCTGTTCTAAACTTGCTTATATTTATATCACTATCCCAAGCTTTGAATATATCCGTAAAACCAATCTTTTGCAGGAATTTGTCCCTGACCACCTCTCATATTTTACTGTCCAGTCTCTCCATACACTCTTTGCACGTTGTAATCTTCAGATCCTGTCAATTGATGAGATTAACAACTCTAATGATCTAGAGATTGTTGCAAAATCTTCTTTACAACATCCTTTGCCACTGGACCGACAACCCTTTTTAACCCTTATCAAAACAATAAATATCATACTTACTCAATCTCATGCATCCACTGAGCGAGTTGCCTTTTGGGGAGCCGGTCATAGATCTCTTACTCTTATTTCACAGCTTAACTTTCAGTTTATTAACCAAATCGTTGATTCCGCTCCATTCAAACAGGGGCTTTTTTGTCCGGACACAGGTATTCCAATCATTAGTCCAAATCAATTCTTCTCTCAACCTACTGACGTTCTCTTCATTTCTTTACCCGGTATTTATGCTTCGGAGGTCTGCAGCCAAGTCAAGGCATCATGTGTAAATATTAAGCACCTATTTGTTGTTACCGGCAACTCTATCACTACGATAGACCTCTGATAACTTTTCTGCCTTACTTGGACTTCTTCGATCCTTCTGACGTGACCCCCTTTATCGGTCCAGGCCTTATGAGAGTGGGTGGGTGTGGTCATGCGGCAACTCCCTGTTGAGCTGCCTCCAGGGGCGTACGTCCCTGGAGGGCCGAGTGCGGCCTGAGTGAGTTGTACTCCCAGCGCCAACGATCAGCCAGGATCTGCGCTTCCGGAGCGGTGGTGAACAGCTCGGTGTTGAGGAACTCATCGCGGAACCGGCCATTGAACGATTC
>Ga0194129_10008203_pt1 | contig 12168 bp, 9 predicted proteins | sample TA2KigCa35mmetaG_FD_150862 | JGI IMG/M metagenome (GOLD analysis project Ga0194129, IMG submission 150862) | Freshwater microbial communities from Lake Tanganyika, Tanzania - TA2015038 Kigoma Deep Cast 35m | ecosystem: Environmental > Aquatic > Freshwater > Lake | place: Tanzania: Lake... | reverse complement strand
AACCAATATGCAATTCCTACAGGATTTTTACGGAAGCAACTACGATTCGCTCGCTGCAGCACCTATTGGAGCAGCCTATTATTTCTTTGATTCTTACAATCAGCAGCAGCGTGACCGCATCAATGTGAGGTCTTACGAAAAAATTGCCATTGATTCTCAGGCGTTTGCCGATGAAATATCCTCATCAGACCAGAGCGCCAAGAACGCCAAAGAAAATGTGGACAACAAGCAAAAAGAAATCGAAGCGCTCAATGCCTCACTTGCCAAAGTATGTGACACAGGAAGCAATAATTCAAACAACGATCAGATTCAACCTCAGCCCGAAAACAATACACCTGCAGCGACTGAAGAAGTTGACACAAGCGATGCTTGCCAAAAACAAAGAGACGCCATCAATGCCAGCATAGCGGTTGCTACCAAAGAAAAAGCCAGCCTGGATTCACAATTAACGCGTACCAATATGGTAAATGCCCACATCGTGTCTATGCGTAGCAAACTCAATAGCATGCAGTCAAACAGGAACTTCTCTTCACTGCTGGGTCACTTGCTCGCCACTCTATGGTACAGCTTGCTGATGGCATTCGCATTTGCACTTGCCCTTGTTTTGTTTGCCCGCGTAAACGATGAAATTTATCTGCAGAAAGATAAAAACGACAACTGGATGGTAATGGATGAGTTGAACAATGCGCGAAATGCCAATCCAAACCAGCCTCTTCTGGGTTTAGGTATTTTGGCCATCATTGGTTTGGCATATCTGGGTAGCGCCTCTTGCTGGAACCCCATGAACTGGGATCTGGGATTGTATCAACCTGCCCCGGGGGAGTGTTGCGTGCAAACCGATACCTGTGGAGTCCAGGATAGTACCGGAACAACACTGCCAATGCCGACAAATGAGCCGACAACGGAGGAAGCACCTGCCATGGAACCTTTAGTTGAGCCTACACCCGCTATGGAAGATCCTTATGATACAGAAACCGAATAAGGTTATTAATTTGTTCGGATAACACCATCCTGATTAAAACCCAAAAAGCCTGCCTCTTCGCAGGCTTTTTGTTTACATAAGGGTTAAAACCGTGCAACCATCGCCACCCTGTTCCTCGCGCTCACTGCGATAACTGCGCACATAATTCACAGTTTTCAAATATTGCCTTAGCGATTTACGCAAAATGCCATCGCCTCTTCCGTGAACTATTTTCAGGTTCAACAGACCCAGTGCGTAGGCTTCATCTATCCATACCGCCACTTTTTTCAGGGCATCTTCTTCTCTTTCACCACGCAAGTCCAGACTGGGATTGAAGGCAGCAGTTCTCTCCACCCAATTAAATCCTTTAGAAGTGACAAGCTGTTTCCCTCCTTTTTGTTTTTCGGCCGGCTCTACCTCATTCAGCGGCAACCAAACCTGTACAAGCCCAAGTGCCACCTTCAGCCGGTCTTTCTTCACCTCCAGCACTTCTCCCACTGCACCATTATGCAAACTTCTCACCAGCATTCCGGGTAACAATTTTATAGCAACAACAGATTTCGCCGGTTTTTTCTCCTGCACAAGTTCAGTGCTTATCTGCTCACGAAAACGATGCAGCTTTCCACGCACTTCCAGAGTCTTTAACTTATCGGCCTTGTGCTCACGAATAATCCTGATAGTCATTTCAATCTGCTTATTCGCTTCATCCAGCATCCTGCCCGCTTTTATTTTGGCCTGCGCAAGCATTTCGCGGCGCCTGCCTTCAATCTTTTGTTTCAGGGAATGATACTCCTCCAGAAGCAGTTGCAAATGTTTTTCTTTCTGCTCATTTTCCGTCAATAGTTGCTGCAGTTTTGACTGCTGTTGTTCCAGCTCCACCAGCAAATGCTCGGTTTTCCGGCTCTTCTCCCCGCCCAGCACTTCAATTTCTTGGATAATTTGGTCAGAAAAACCCGTTTTGATCAGCAATTGCAGGGCGAACGAACTTCCGGGTTTGCCCGGTACCATGCGATACAATGGCTGCAGGTTTTGCAAATCGTAGGACATACCCGCATTCTGCACCCCCATGGTTTGACCTGCCCATTCCTTCACACTGCTGAAATGTGTGGTTACAATGGCACTAGCGCCTTTTTTGAGCAACTGACCCAAAATTACGCGCGCTATCGGCCCCCCAAACCTGGGATCGGTTCCGGCGCCGATTTCATCCACCCCCAGCAGCATTCCGGGCTTTGCTGCGTCCGTCATGGCTTTCAGATGTGTCAGGTGTGCACTGAATGTGCTCAACCCTGCTTCCATGCTTTGTCCGTCTCCGCAATCCATCATCATTCCTGAAAACACGCCGCATTCACTGTCGGGCGAAGCAGGGATAAACAATCCTTGCTGAACCATATACTGAAGCAGAAATGCCGTCTTCAACGCCACACTTTTACCACCGGCATTGGGACCGGAAATAACCAGAAAGCGGTTTTCGCGGGTAAGTTGAATATCCAATGGTACTACACTTTTTATTTTCAACAATGGATTGACAGCTTTTTTCAAGGAAAGAACCGCATCGCTATTTAGGCGGGGGCGCTGGGCATTAATAGCTCCGGCATACGCCACCCTTGCGGCAAGCATATCCATGTCCACCAGCGAGGACATCGCCGATTCCACCACACCCTTGTATGGGCGCAAAGCATCCGTTGTTTTTAGCAATATTCGTTCGCGCTCCCTGCGACGTTCCGCATAGAGTTCTTTCAGACGATTGTTCAACTCCAGACTTTCAACAGGTTCTACAAACAATACCTGACCGGTGGCACTCAAATCTTTCACAAAGCCATTGACCCTGCGTTTGTATTCTGCCTTTACTGGAATAACGATATGTTCTTCGCGCACGGTTAGATCTGCATCGGCTGTGTAGCCGGCATCGCGCCACTGTTTGAATATATTTTTTACCTGGTTGCGGACCTCTTTTTCTACACGCTCAATGTCGGTGCTCAATTTAGTAAAAGACACGGATGCATTGGGCTTTAGTTGGCCGTTTTTACCAATAACAGATTCAATAATCTGAGTTACCATTTGTAAGCCTTCATCTCCGCTCAGTAAGGCATACAGCAACGGATAATCAGCACTGAATTTCCGAAGTACAGCAGAAGTACGCAAGTAGTTTTGCAGGGTACGGCTAAAGGCAACAAGTGCATCTTCGGTAAAAAATGCATTTTCCACCGAAAGCACAGAAAGTCCGTTCATCAGGTCGTCGCTGCCCTCGAATGGAATAGCTGCCGGATGTTTTTCAGTAAACAGATGCCATTGATCGGCCCTGTCAAAATGTTCCTGAATTAGGAATCGATTCGTAATCATGGCCATTCCGGAAAACCGCGAGGCCGAAGTAGCAAAACGACAGCGGTTTATAAGGGCTTCACGAATATGGTCAAAACCTATGACGCTCTCAAATTCCTCAGGGTAAATCAAGGCCGCTCGTTTTGTCGTTTGAGTTGCATCTTTTGAACACGCGTAATCACCTTTTCCATAATGCCTGAGAATTGGTCGGGATGCTCATGATAAAAATCAAGGGCATTTTTAAACGTTTCTTTGGAAACCCCGTGTTTGGCAAAAATGACGGCATAATCATTTTCCCATATGCTGTCAGGCAGCAATCCATGGTTGTAATTAATAACATTTGCCGACTCCATCAGCATTACGTCAGTCATCACATCCGCCATTTTTTCTTTGGCTAGCGGAGCTTTTTTTGCGCAGGCAGCAACCAGAAACAGGCAGGCTATGGTAATTTTGCGAAGTAACACAGATACCACAAAATTAAGCAAATGAACGCGATAGCTGCACGATTGCAGGATATAAAAAGTAAACTCGGAACAATCACCTGCCTGATTGTGGTGAGCAAATATCGCAGCATTGCTGAAATTGAGGCAGTATATGCCGCCGGACAACGCACATTTGCCGAAAACCGCGTTCAGGCTTTACTAGAGCGCCATGAGGCCTTGCCAAAAGACATTGAGTGGCATTTAATAGGGCATTTGCAAACCAACAAAGTGAAATTTGTGGTGCCTTTTGTGAAACTGATCCACAGCGCAGACAGCCTGAAACTATTGCAGGAAATAAATAAACAAGCAGCAAAGATCAATAAAATACAGGATGTATTGATACAGGTGTTTGTGGCGCAGGAAGAAACCAAATTTGGACTGGAACCCTCTGAAGTAAAGACCTTGCTGTCTAATGCTGATTTTCAGCAATTAAGAAATATCTGCGTATGCGGTCTAATGGCTATGGGCAGCAACACTTCGGATACAATACAGATAAAACAAGAATTTACCGCTGTTTCCGATTTGTTTCAGGAACTAAAATCCGGGGTTTTGAAGCATAACCCTGCGTTCACAGAACTCAGCATTGGCATGAGTGGTGATTATCCTATTGCTATTGAATGCGGAAGCACTATGGTGCGGGTGGGTAGTAAGGTTTTTGATGGTTAAGCATTGATATTTTTAAATGCCAAAACCCTTACCCACCCGGTTTGTTACTCATGCGTGGATGTTTTCATCGTCTTCCCGCACCAGCTTCTCAAGGATGTAAATCCTTTGAAACAAGTTGACAAAGTATTCATCATTGAAGAATGCCTGTTTTTTAATCAATATCCATTCCACAAGCAAAAAATCGCCCTGCACAGGGCGTCCATGAAATATTACTGCCAATGGCTGAAAATCAATGGCATCGCAACTGAGTACATTGATAGCACCTCCCCCTTGTCGGATATCAGAAATTTCATTTCGGAAGCTTCCAGAACCGGCATCACTTCCATAACCTGCTACGATCCTTGCGACAACCGACTTTCAAAAGGTTTTCAAAATAGCAAAATTACGGTTGCGTATCTCGCCTCACCTTCCTTTTTATATGATGGAGAAACACCATTGCCTACGCGTAAAGACGGCAGTATTGTGCAAACTGACTTTTATGCGGTGCAGCGCAAACAGCAAAATATCCTTATGGACAATGGCAAACCGGCCGGCGGACAATGGACCTACGACACCGACAACCGCAAACGCTACCCAAAAGGACAAATCCCGCCAACACTGTGGTTTCCGGATAAAAATGAATTTACCCTTGAGGCTGTAAACTACACGGAAAAACATTTCCCGAACAATCCGGGTAGTTTATCTGAAACGTTAATCTACCCTGTAAACCATGGCGATGCCGAAAGATGGCTGCAGGATTTCCTTTCCAACCGCTTTCATGATTTTGGTCCCTACGAAGATGCCCTGGTAGAAGACCAGCATTGGCTGAACCATTCGGTGCTCACACCCATGCTCAATACCGGGCTGCTGACACCTCAACAAATCATTGATGCCGCCATCGAATACGCAGACAAGCACCCCATTCCACTGGCTTCGCTGGAAGGGTTTATCCGGCAAATCATCGGCTGGCGCGAATTCATACGGTTGTTTTACCTAAAACATAGTGCAGAACAACGAACCCGAAATTTCTGGGGATTTACCCGAAAATTACCACCTTCATTCTACACTGGTAATACAGGCATTTTACCGGTAGATGAATGCATACAAAAACTACTGAAAACAGGCTATAACCACCACATAGAAAGATTAATGGTGCTGGGCAATTTTATGCTGCTTTGCGAATTTGACCCCGATGAAGTATACCGATGGTTTATGGAAATGTATATCGATGCCTACGACTGGGTAATGGTACCCAACGTGTATGGCATGAGCCAGTTTGCCGATGGTGGGAGAATGTGCTCTAAACCTTATATCAGTGGCAGCAACTATCTGCTTAAAATGTCGGACTACAAAGGCGATGGGCGGTGGGAGAAAATCTGGGACGGCCTCTTTTGGTCATTTATGCACAAACAACGCGATTTTTTTGGCCAAAACCCCAGAATAGGGATGCTGCTTAAAACCCTGGACAATATGGACGCAGAAAAGCGGCAACAACATTTCAATGCAGCGGAAACCTTCCTCAAAAGCCTGGATGCATGAAAACTTATATAAACATTGTCTGGCTAAAACGGGACCTGCGCACTTCCGACCATGCCCCACTGTCGGCGGCAGAAAAAGCAGGACTTCCATATTTGATACTTTTTTTATTTGAACCTTCCCTTTTGGCTCGTCCCGACTGCAGCGGACGCCATATCACGTTTCAGTTGCAATCTTTGGAAGACGTTAATCACAGACTTTCCAAAGCAAACATGCAAGTGCACATAGCCTGTGAAGAGGCAGTTCCGGTTTTTGAACATTTGACAGAAAAATACAATGTAAAAAATGTTCTCAGCTACCGTGAAAGCGGGGTTTTGCAAACCTGGCACAGAGATAAAGCAGTTGCAGATTTATTAATGGCAAAAAACATTGTGTGGCAGGAGTTTCAGCGCGACGGTATTCTGCGGGGCATCCAAAACCGCGATGGATGGGATAAGCAATGGTTTGGGCACATGCATGCGCCACAAATTGATAATACGTTTACGCCCGGGCTGGCCATCAATGAAGGATTACCGTTTGCGAACATCCCAGAAACCGACAATCTTCCGGCCAAATGTAGTAAAAGTATGCAACCTGGCGGTGAAACCCACGCCTGGCGATACCTGCAAAGCTTTATAGAAATTCGTGGCCATAACTACAGCCGCCATATTTCAAAGCCTGTGGAGAGCAGGCTCTCGTGCAGCCGTCTTTCGCCTTACCTTGCCTGGGGCAATATAAGTGTGCGACAAGCTTATCAGATAGCATACACGGCAGAAAACGTCAAAATCCACAAGCGCGCGTTTGCTTCCTTTCGTGAAAGACTGCGATGGCACTGCCATTTCATACAAAAATTCGAACAGGAATGCCGCTACGAGTATGAAAACATCAACCGGGGCTTCGATTCGCTTCAATGGAAAAACGACGAGCAAACCTTGGAAGCCTGGAAACAGGGCAAAACAGGCTTTCCGTTGGTGGATGCCAACATGCGCTGCTTAGTAGAAACCGGCTGGATAAACTTTAGAATGCGTGCCATGCTTGTTTCATTTTTATGCCACCACCTCGGTGCCGACTGGCGCAAAGGCAAAACCCACATCGCACAGCTGTTTCTGGATTACGAACCCGGCATTCACTATCCTCAATTTCAGATGCAGGCCGGAACGACGGGTATAAACACAATTCGGATGTACAATCCCGTTAAACAAAGTCTTGACCACGATCCGGAAGGTTTATTTATTGCAAAATGGTGTCCTGAGCTTGCGCAATTACCGGTACACCTTCGCCATAAGCCGTGGGAAGCCAATGCACTCGAGCAAGCAGAATACCGTTTTATTCCCGGTAAAAATTATCCGATACCCATTTGTAACACGGAAGGAATCCCGAAGGAACACAGGGAAAAAATTTGGGGAACAAGAAGAACACAAACAGCTAAAGCCGAGAGCAGCAGAATACTGCAGGCACACACCCGCAAGGGACGAAGAAATCCTTAATAATTATTGAGCATCATCGGCATAATGAGCATGGTGATATCTTCATCCTTCTCATTTTCCGTAGGAACCAACAGACCTGCACGGTTAGGAGCCGAAAGCTTCAGTACCACCAGCTCACCATCTATGGTGGCCAGCATATCTTTCAGGAAGCGGGCATTAAAACCGATTTCCATGTCCTTACCATCGTATTCGCAGTTAATTTTTTCCTGCGCTTCGTTGGCCATTTCCAGGTCTTCCGCACTGACTTGCAGTTCGCTGCCGGTGATTTTCAGGCGAATCTGGTGTGTGGTTTTACTGGCAAAAATGCTGATACGATTTATAGAACTCAGAAAATCACTACGAGAAATGGTCAGAGAATTGGGATTTTCTGAAGGAATAACCGCGTTATAATCAGGGTATTTCTCATCCAGCAAACGTGCTATCAGCTGGGTTGTCCCGAATGTAAAGAACACATTGCTGCGGTTGTAGTCCACCATCACAGGGGTTTCATCATTCGGAAGTGCTGTTTTCAGCAGATTCAGCGGTTTTTTGGGAATAATAAAATTCTGGTCGGAACCCGTTTTAAGGTCTTTGCGAGTGAAACGCACAAGCTTGTTGGCATCTGTGGCCACGAAGTTTACGCTGTCTTCCTTCATTTCCACTAAAAGACCGGTCAGATTAAGGCGCAGCTCATCATTACCGGTGGCAAACAAGGTTTTGCTGATAGCACGGAGCAAAATATTCGCCGGAACAGTAAAGCTGTCTTCCCCTGATTTTTCAGGCAACGCCGGAAAATCAGAACCATTGAGACCAGCCATCTTGTAACGACCGTTATTGTTCACCACTTCTATGCTGTAGCCAGGCTCTTCGATGCTGAAGGTTACCGGCTGATCGGGCAGCGAACGCAGAATGTCAATTACCATCTTACTGGGAACAGCCACACGTATATCATCTTTGGCTTCCACCTGCATGCTAGTCGTCATGCTGGTATCTAAATCTGTACTGAATATGGTGAGGGTATTCCCTTTGATATCAAAGAGAAAATTCTCCAGAATGGGTATGATGGGCTTGGAAATAATGGCTCCATTTACGGTCAGCAGATGCTGAAGGAGTTCGTTACTGGGTGCTATAAACTTCATAAAAGTGTATTCTTTCTTGTGCTGGGTGCAAACGTATTTAAATTGACTGAATAGAAATGCACAATATTTTGGGTTTTATGAACAAAGATTTCATGCATTCAGTCTTCAGCAAGCGTATCGTTAATGATAACAAAGAGATCCTCATTGTCTTTCTTCATCATATATTTTTCTCTGGCAAATTTCTCCAGATTTGCCTGATTGCCGAGCAATTCGGTGCGCTGTCTTCTCAAATCTGCAATTTCTTGCACAAACAACACCTTAGAATCTTCGAGATCAGAAACCTCAGCGGCTATGGAAAACCGATAAAATGCATTGTTGCTGTCAAAAAACAGCATCCACAAGCCAAAAAAGGAAAACAGGAGAATGTAGCGGTACTTAAACAACTTTTGCATCGGCTGATACAAATATAAGGGGTTGTGGCAAATGCTGTGCACACTATTTCTTGGCATGTCCATTTTTTTGTTATCTTCGTCCTATGAATAGGTTGCTTCTTATATTATCATCCCCTTTGATTTCAACAGCATCTTTTTCCCAGCCATGTGATTACACACAAAAAAAATATGCCATCCACCAGGAATTAAACACCGTTTATGGTGTAGCAAAGACTTTCGAAAACCGCCAGGAAAGCCTATATATTGATATCTACAAGCCAATAGGAGATAAAAACCCGTTCAGACCCATGATTCTATTTATTCACGGGGGTGGTTTCAGTGGTGGTAACTATAAAGACGTAACCAACCAGGCCAAATCATTTGCTCAGCGTGGTTATGTGGCGGCAACAGCATCCTACAGGTTGGGGTTTTTCCGCCCTGTTATCCCCAATATGTACCCTTGGGCGCTGGACAAGGCAGAACCTGAGCGCGCCGCTTACAGGGCTTTGCAGGATGTCAAAGGTGCTGTAAGATACCTGAAAGGACGCAACGTGGCAGACAGCGCTGATATTTTGAATTTTTTTATAGGCGGATTCAGCGCCGGCGCCATTACCAGCCTTAATGTAGCGTTTGTGAATGATAACAAGTTTAGGCCTGCGTCCTGCGATTCCATCAACAGCGTGGTATATCAGGGTATAAACTACACAAGACCTGCACTCGGCGGCGTAGAAGGCACCCTCCATCTGAATGGCTACAACACCTCCGTGCGTGGTGTTCTCAACTATTTTGGCGCCGTCGTAGATACAGCCATTCTGGAAACCGCCAGACCCGCCGTTTTCAATTATCACCAGCTGGGCGATCCCGTTGTGCCTGCCGGCATCAACAGACCCTTTTACGGACTCGGGCTGGGAATATCGGATAACTGGCCCATGCTGTATGGAAGCACCATCATCAGCCGAAGACTAAAAGCGCTGGGCTATACCGGTATCGCCATGCGCAACAGAATTATAAATGGAAATTTGCATGATGTGGACAATCCTGCACTTATGGATACCATGACCGCAAACTGGGCATCCGCTGTTATATGCAGTCCCAATGCAGGAACAAACAAAACCCAACAGCCAAGGCCTTACCAGCTGCAAACAGAAGGCAATAAGATCTTCCTTTTCCCTATGCAAAGCGGAAACTGGGAATTTTACGACATGGCAGGCCGAAGACTCAATAAATTGAATATCCTTGCCGGACAACGCATCGAAATTACCCATTCACCTTGCCTGATTCGCTATAAAACAAATTTGGGTGAAGGTTCGTTTCTCTGCAACCCGTGAGGTCGCTATTTCGCATAATACCCCTACTTTTATTGGTTTTACAGGCGGCTGCCTGCCGTGATAAAAAACCCGGTACACTACCTACAGGCGTAACCTGGCAGCAACCTGAATATAGCCGCTTATTCTTGTTGGGAACCCTTGGCAACGACTCTTTTATTGCACTAAAAAACCCCACCGATACTTCGCAATGGTTACAAGTTGCTTATTTGGGAAATGGCAAAGCCCCCGAAGGTTGCATCCGCATTACCAAAAGAAACCGCATCGCATGCATGACCGCTGTTTTTTCTGGCATGATGGAAGTACTCGGCACAGAAACTCGAATTTGTTGTACTGACAACATTCTTTACCATACCGGGCCGCGATGTCAGAAATGGTTTATCCAAAGTAATGTTACTGAAGCGGCTAAAGGCTTTTCACTCAACAGGGAAAAACTTCTTAAAAGCAAACCTGATATAGTCATTACTTATTTTATCGACAATAAAGGCAAAGAAGAATGGCATGCAGTTGCACAACAGGACATACCCGTTATTTATCTGCAGAATTACCTGGAAAACCATCCGCTGGCCAGGGCTGAATATTTAAAAGTGATTGGATGGCTGACAGGAAAACCGGCACTAGCCGAATCCTACTTCAGCATGGTACAGGAGCACTACGTTGGGCTTGTAGCAGAAGTAAGTGCGGCAAGCCACGAAGAGCCAACGGTTTTTTGTAATGCCCCATACAGCGGGAATTGGGATGTGCCGGCAGGTGAAAGCTACATGGCTGCTTTGTTGCGCGATGCAGGTGCCGATTACTTCTGGAAAAATGAGACAGGAACCGGTAAAATAACGCTGGCCATAGAAAAAGTTTACCAAAAAGCAGGCAATGCAGACTTTTGGATTAATCCGGGTGCGTGCAACACAATAGATTGTCTGGTCAAAACAGACAAACGTCTGGGTCTTTTTACCGCAACGGCTAACGGGGGGATTTTCAATGCTACCAAAACCATGAACCGCAATGGCGGAAATGCCTGGTGGGATTATGCCGTGGTTCGCCCGGATTTGGCATTGCGCGATCTTGTAAATATTTTTCATCCCACTTTGTTAACCGAAGCGCGAGAATTGGTTTTCTTTGAAGCCCTGAAATGATGAGAAAAATCGGCCCTGTACTGGTCCTCGCTGCTTTGTGCATTGTGCTCTTGTACCTCGATTTTTTTGCAGGCGATATGAACCCCGGAGACCCTGTCTTTAAAGCTTTCAGGTTGCCAAGGGTTATCGCGGCAGCTATTGCGGGAATAGGGCTCTCATTAAGTGGTCTTGCTATGCAGACCCTTTTCCGAAATCCGCTTGCAGGCCCATTTCTTACAGGCTCAACCCCTGGAGCTTCGTTTTCCGTTGCTATTTTTCTGTTGGCATTCCCAACAGGATTTTCCGCCGGATGGATGCAGAATGCAGGAATAGCCACGATCGGAATGGCAGGAAGCATGGCTGTACTTCTTTTACAACTCCTCATACAGCGAAAACACGGGAATGCCTTTACATTGCTCATTTCGGGAGTATTGCTGAGTTACTTGCTGGGCGCAGGAACAGAAATACTGCAGGGTCTGGCACAAGCTGAACAGGTTAAGAGCTTTGTTGTGTGGGGCCTGGGCAGTTTCGACCGTGTGCAGCAGGATGAAATTCCATTGATTGCAGGAATTGTTTTCATAACATCCATTCTGTTATGGTTTATGCGCTTTAAAATGGATGCCTATCTGCCGGGTGACCGTTATGCTGTCTCAGCGGGCATTGATGTACCCCGATTCCGAATGCTGACTGTGATACTTGCGGGACTTACAGCAGGTTCAATTACCGGATTTTGCGGACCCATCGGTTTTGTGGGAATGATTGCCCCACATTTTGCCCGCGGACTTATGAAAAGTAACAACCACGGCATTTTATGGCTTCCCACCATATTGTGCGGC
>Ga0194129_10008202_pt1 | contig 12168 bp, 17 predicted proteins | sample TA2KigCa35mmetaG_FD_150862 | JGI IMG/M metagenome (GOLD analysis project Ga0194129, IMG submission 150862) | Freshwater microbial communities from Lake Tanganyika, Tanzania - TA2015038 Kigoma Deep Cast 35m | ecosystem: Environmental > Aquatic > Freshwater > Lake | place: Tanzania: Lake... | reverse complement strand
AAACCATTTAATTTGATGTGAGATACAAATTCATCATAATTTCTTACAACTTCCCAATGTTGGTCATTTGGTATCCTTACATCATCTAAATAAAGATATATTTTTTCTTTTCTCATAAATTTTAATCGCATTTATGATTTATAAATTTATTCAGTTTGGGTGTAAAAAAAGTTTTCAAAATCTTTACCAACCTTTGGGTTTTCCTCCTTAAGATTTTCCAAAGTAAGCTCATATCTACCAATAATGGTATTAAGATGAATGTTATAATTTCTCAAACTATCATTTACATTTTGCAATGAGTCTATATATTGAGCCTTTGCAATATCTCCTCCATTAAGATACCTTAATTCTTTTAATCCACTCCTTAATTGAGTCATTTCTCTTTGTTGTAGGTAGCAAATCAATAATACTGAAACTGCTCCAGTTCCTACAATCGCTTTTTGATATTTAGCAATCCATTCTTTCATAATGTTAATTTTAATAAATGTACGAATTATTTATGAGTTTTCCAAATCTTTTTGAATAAAATTTATTATGCTATTAGCTAATAAAAGGTTTGCCTCCTCATTTAGATGATAATCATAGAAAATCTTATCCCTATACGCTATTTTAATTGGATAATTATAACATAAGGTATCAAATTTGTATAGTTTCTTTTGACCAATTTCAATAAATTTTTCGGTAGAAAATTTATAAAAATCACCTAACCAGTCTAAATAATAAAATTTCCAACCAAATTCCTTCTGTAATCTAATTAGTTCATTATTAACTTTATCAAATAATAGATTAACTTTATCAGAAAAAATGTCATTTATGGTTCTATCTTCATTTATAATCAATTGGTAATCAAAATTTTCCATTTCCAATTCTTCTCTTCCTATTGATGTAAATTGAAAAACAATAATCACATCTTTGTATGGAAAATTTTTATTTGCAAAACTTTTTAATATTAGTAAATTCTTAGTTGTGTTCTCGCCATTTTCAACTACTTTATAACAATTTCTATTTAATTTTTTTGCTACAATGTTTGTAAATGATATATCATTTTTTAAAATGAAATCTTGTTTTCTAAAAAACGGCTTTTGTTCATTCCATTGTAAATGAGATTCCGTTTCTTTTATTCTATAATAATGTTCCATTACATCATCACGTGTTTCTGCCCAATTAGGTAAATAAAGTCCTTGACCCCAAGTGAAGCTATCTCCTAAAAATATAATACACTTTTCACTATTTGAAATGTGCGATAATTCCATTTGATAAAATATCTTGTGCATTTTTGTTTAAATGTAAATCTACAATTTTATGACCTTCAATATCTAAATCTATTTTATAATCCGATAAAAACTTATCAAAATAATAATAAGATTGTCCATCGATAGTATATTTTACAAATTGAGAAGGATTGAATTTATAAAAATCACCAAGCCAATCCATATAGCAATAATCAAAATTATAAAGAGTTGAATAATATTTTAAATTAGTATCAATGTGTTTAAAAAAATTAAAACATTTTTGTTCAAATAATGATTGAAACGAATCTGATTTAATATCGTTATCATTTATATTTAGATCTCTAAATTGATACCTACTAATCGATGTAAATTGAAATACTACTTTTTCAATTGAATTATTATATAAATCTATAAGATTGATACCATCTAAAAAAATATCAGTATTACTTCCTCCATTTTTTTGTCGTTTAATTTGTTCTAAATTGAAGTGTGAGGATACAATTCCGGTAAATGATAAATTATCTTTGTATATCAAATCATCTTCATTCAATAAATCGTAATGAGATGGGTACATCCCGCCAACTTCACTTAAGAGTTTCTTTTTCTCATCTTTCCATTTATAAAAATATAAACCTTGTCCCCATGTAAAACTATCTCCTAAAAAAAGTATTTTATTCATTTTCTATTTCATTTATAAAATCCGATTTGTATTTTTTTAATAACCGTTTCATATTTTTATAATTGTGTTCTACAATATCATAGTTTTCATTAACCATTTTATGTAGTTTATTTATATCTCTACTACAAATTGTTTTATATTCATCTAATATATAATAAAGTCTAGTATTATGGTCGGTAATAGAATCATACTCTTCCGAAAATGCAAAATCAAAAGTCTTAAATCCCAATCCTTTTAATTCTTTTAGTATATTAGTATAGGAGAATATTAAAAAAGGTTTTTTTTGTATGAAAGGTTTTAATGTTTTCTCCGATGTTTGTATTATTTGAGATTCACAAGATTCATACATAGTTTCAAATACCATTTCAAAAAGTGAATCACTATATCTTTTTAAATTAGTCAATAGTGAATATTCCATCGTCTTAAAATCTTCATCTGAAAATGGTTTAGGTTTGAAAATAAAAGAATCATCTATTTCAGATAATCCGCCCTTTCCTCTATTGTAATCATACACAATAGTTGAATAATTAAATCCATTTCCTAATTCATTATTTCTATGAGTTGAAAAAAAGGCTAAGTTATTTTTATCCCATAATTTATTATCATCAATAAATTTATAGTAATGCATCCTATCAGTATTAACACTATTTGCAGCTGAATAGAAATATTTTGTTTTCTGACTAGAATAGTTTTGTTCAAAGTAGTCATTTTTGAGAAGCTCTCCATCTAATTTCTCAATAGTCATTGCATTTTGAGCTCCAAAGTATCCAACATCACTATCATACTTAAATTGGAGTACTGTTGAAAATATTTTGTAAGGTAATTTAATATCTGAAAAATATTTATCAAATTTGATATAATTTTCTCTGTATTCACTTAAGGTATAATTAGTCCAATCAGTATCCATTTCCCAAAATATTACCTTTTTAATTCTATCAATATTATTTGATATTAAATCGGTAAAATCTTTTCTATTTGGTAATGAAAATAATTGTCTGAAAGAATCATCGAACCCAACTATAAGACAAAACTCATTTAATTCTTTTATATCAACTTCCTTTTTTATTATATTGTAATTTGATAAAAAAGAATAAAAATAATCTTTTCTGGCTTTAAAAAACTCTCTTTCAGGTTGATGGATTGAATCTAAATGAAAATCATCAAATTCTAGTTTATCAACGTGATTAGGTGCATATTTGTAGAATGCTAAATTTTTCACTTAATTATTGTTTTTGAATATTATTTTTAATAAAATTGACTATTTTTGTCTGCATCTCACCATAAACTTTTCCATTTGCACTTTCCTTAGTTGGTAATAATTCAGCTAAAAAATTTTCAAATTTTACTACACTATCAAGTTGAAAATAATTTTTTTCTAATTTAATAAATTGTTTTAAAAAAGGTTTTATGATATCTAAATAAAAAATTTTGTTTGAAAAATAAGATGGATGATGATCTTCGGATATATGAACATACCTAATCTTCTCATCAATTTTATTTGAAGAGTAATCTAACATTCCGCCAAAACTTCCACTAACTCCCATTTGTAGAGGAGAATAGTTTAGACAATTTTCAAAATATTGTAGCTTTGATACTTTATACTTATAATTAAAAATATGTACATCCTTCTCTAAATCATTTTCTCTAAACATTTTTATAAATTCAGGAGTAGATATATCCCATCCAAAATGTATATAATGATGTGAATAATTTTCTTTACATAATTTTATAATTTCTTTGATATTCAGAATATGTTGATTATAATAATCTACCAAATTATCAGTTTCTACAAAATAATCTGCTCTCACTTTTTCAGAATCAACAAAGAATACATCATTAGTTTTTTTTAATAGAGAATGTTCCGAATTAAAAACTGTTTCATAACTTAGTTCATTTCTTAATAAGGCACTTAATTGAACAAATACAATATTTTCCTTACTTTTATCTAATTTTTTTATTTTATTTTGTAAAACTTCTTTAATAAGATGATTACCAAAACTTCCACCACCGTAATTATTTATCCTATAATTTTTTTCATCATTAAAAGATAAATCAAAATCCAAAAATCCACTTATTGTTTTTGTGTTTTGACAATGAACTGAATAATTTAAAATATCAAACTCTTCAGTATCCGATTTTTCTTTAGTATTAGGGCCTTCAGTAAAACTACACCCAAAAAAATCTATATCATTCATATTGTTGTCACTCCTCTTTTTTGCACAACTTTAGTTGCACATTCGTTTGCAAACTTAATTGATTCTCTCAAATCTTTTGTTTCAACATACCTGAATACTAATGATGCCATAAATGTATCACCGGCACCACTCAAGTCTCTAACCTCAATATCTCTATTCACAGGAAATACTTCGTTCTGATATAAACATCCTCGTTCACTCATCGTTATAATAAGTTTATCAGCCCAATCAGCATACTTAGCTCCTTTTTTTTCACATAATTCCCATTCAAACTCATTCATTTTTATGTAAGTGTAATCGGAAAATGTTTGTAAATTTATTGGTTTTTTTGTATCAATAAATGTAAGTGGATGTCTTCCACTAATAAGATGTATATCACTTTCAGTTAGGAAACCCTTATCATAATCAGATACGATTACTGCATCAACATCCCAATTAATTCTATTAATATCAAATGCAGATTTAACTTTATCTATGGTATCAATTCTAATAAACAATTGATTTGATTTAATATCAACATATCTAGTTTTAGTAATCTGTTCTTTGTTAGTAATCAATTCTACTTTAGCACCTAATGATTCTAAGTTTGCTTTAACATTACCTGCCATACCATCATTAGTAACAGTTCTAGATGGTTCGAAAACCGGAGCGGGGGCTTCTGGACATAAACGTGTTGCATTTCCATAAACAAATATATCAGTACAACTATCCCCTATAACTAAAATTCTCATAATGATATATATTTTACCAACTAATTTCCCAGTCTTTAAATTCAGCCGCTAAACAATCAATTTTGTAATCTTTTCTACCACCCACTACTTCCTGTATTTTATTCTTAGCAGTATTTCGGATTCCATTTAATCCATGTGTAAGGGCTAATTTATCAGGCCCCTCAGTTCCATTTCTAACATTTGTTTCATTAGACCAGATATGTAAATTCATTTGTGATAACACCACAATAGCTCTAATTGTTTCCCCATTTAAGGTTTCTTTACTTTCCTTTAAACATAAATTAATATCGTGTACTATATCTTCTATTTCTTTTGCATACTCATCTTTATGCTGAGTGATAAAAACTTCTTTTAATTGAATTATACTCAATCTATCAATAAGTTCAGCTAATGTCGGTAGATACTTTCTTTTTTTCATAACTATAAAAATTTGTTTAAATGTTTTGGGATTGGTAAATTATTATAAAGTGAAGACCAATTCAAATAATTCTTTAAATTAGTTAAGTGTTCTTCACCATCTCCTTCAATTCCTTGCTTAATATGTAGTAAATAATTTTTTATATCACCCAATAGATAGGGGTTCTTTTCTATTCCCCTCAAATCACTTCTACTAAAATATTCTTCTATTTCATTTTCTAACCCAAAGTTTTTTGCATCTAAATGTTTAGGCCAACTTACAATTTGCAATCTCACATTTGAATAATCGTTTATATATCCATTATCAATAAGGTAATCGTAGGTTTCAAAAAACTGAAACAAATTTATGATAGTGGTTGTAAAAGTAAAATCATAACTAACATTTGGATTATTTTTTACTTCCTCATTGAGCTTATTAAGGTTTGATAAAAAAACTTCAGTCTTAAAATTAGTTCTCTGAAATTCTCCTGTTTCAAATAACCCATCTAATGATATAGAATAAACCACATTTTTAAATCCTTTTGTAAATTCAAATATAGAAGTATCTTTATATTCCAAAAGTGAAAAGTTTGTTTGAAATTGCAAGGTCACATTTTCAGGATGAGGTATAACTTCTATAAAATCCCAAACTTTTCTTGTGTATAAAGGCTCACCCCCAGCTAAATAAACATATTCTAAATTCTCTAATTCTTCTTTTGAAAAATCATTTTTAAGAATATGTAGTTTCTTTTTATTAAAAGGTGCAATGTGTTCATACACTCTATGGTCTAATTTCCATTGTTTTAGTTTCTCTCTAACAGGATCAACCACTTCCCTTTCCCAATACTCAGCTCTTTCATCATACCAACTTGTTGAATCTCTTTCCCCACACATTCGGCATTTAAAATTACATTGATTAGAAAATCTTACATCTAAAAATACTAATTCGTTTTTATCAGATTCCCCGCTGATTAGTTTATCATATTGATTTTGAAAATGAGTATTTTTTTCCTGCCTAAAACTCCTTCCTCCTCTATCCTCAATTTTCCAGCATGCATCACACATTTTATTTTTAACCCCATTCTTCAAATCCTCTCTTAATTTTTTATACGATTCGTTCTTAAAGAATTGTTCAAAATCTACATAATCATTAAAATTCTCTTCGAAAAAATCACTCGCCATACAACATGGTTTTACCTTACCATCCTGAAAAACAGAAAAGTGCATAAAAGGCATAACACAAAATGTATCTTTATTGTACATCTAATAATTTATAAATTTTATCTATTTCAGAAAAACAAAATTCCTGTATTTTTTTAAAATTATGTTCAAATACTTCAAAGTGTTCTTCGATTTTATCTTTTAATTCATCAAAGGGTGTATCCAAAAGTTTTTTAGTTTCACCCAATACCATTTCAAATCTTCTCTTATCATCTAGTTCTTTATCATAGCTTTCATCCACCAACCAATCAAAAGTTTGAAATCCTAATTCTTTTAATAACTTCAATACACCATTCTGTGCATAAATGATAAATGGTGTTTTATATATTAATCCTTTAAAAATCTTTTCACTCAAAACTATGCCACAAGGTGAGTTATAACGAGTTTCTAAAATTAGTTGAAATAAACATTCAATATTATCTTCTAAGGCTAGGTTTTTAACCTGAGAAAAATTATCATATTTCATTTTTTTGGGATGATAATTTATATCTAAATCTAATTTTCCTAAATGTGAATGGAATCTATCTTTACCTCCGGTGTTTGAATATAAAAATTTTTCATTTAAAAAATCTTGTAAATTAAATTTTTTAGTGTTTCTGTTATAAAGTGGTAAGAAAAAAGACGTATTAGCCTTATCCCAATATCCACCCTTCTCCAAAAATTGATACAAATGTAATCTTTCTTCTTTTACATTACAATTTGCAGAAAATAAATAATATATTTTCTGAAATGGTTTAAAAATTTTTGATGTATTTCTAAGAGCCAAACTTTCATCGAATTTTGTTTTTTCAGAAATGTTATGAAAAATTTGAAATGGAAAACAACCAAAAGTATAAGTTGAATTTATTTTTGTAAAATTAAATCTAGATTTAAAAATATTTCTTACAAAAATAAACCTTTTATCATCACCAAATATTTTGTAGAAAAAATCTTCTATTTCAAGTATTTTATGAAAAGTATCCCAATTTACTTCATTTTGGTAAACTATAACTTTTTTGTAAATACCATCATCTAATTTATTTTTAGCTAACACGAACCAATTTTCATATTGAGTTAATGATTCCGCTAGTCCATTGTAAGTCAAAAATAGAATAGTATTGCTTTCACTGTAAATAAAATTTACATTGTAAATTTTTTCTAAAAAATTATACCAATAAATGTTTCCTAATACCCAATCAGTTTCTTTAAAGTTTTTTACTGATACAAATCGTTCCCTTACTCCTTCATCAAAATCGACTGGATAAATGTTTATATCAATTCCCATTTTAAAACTTCTGATTTTACAAAATAATCCCAATAAAAATATGAAGGGTGTCCATTGGGACTAAATGTGTGATTTTTTATTTTTTCCTTTGCTCTTTCTATTGGATATAGGGGTTGAAATTCAGTAGGATTTCCCTCAATATCTTCTACAACAAGCGGAGTATAAGTTTCATCGCCTTGTTTATAAATGTTTTTTAAATACACCCATTCAGTTATACCTCCGAATTTACAATTCTCATCATCTAAAAACCAAAAATTATCCAAATCTAACATCCCAAACAAATTTTTTATATATGGGTCTGAATTTACAAAAGCTAACTTTCTTTTATTTTGAAATTGCTTATCTATGAAGATTGATTTAAATTCATTTTCTACACTTATAGTATCAATTTTAAAAATAGGATAAAATGGTAAACTAAATGATTCGGTTTTACAAAATATTTTATAAGGTATCTTATATACTTTACAAAAGTTTTGAAGTAATAAAATATGAGTAAGTGAATTTATGTAAGAGGATTCAATCGTAAATAAATTTTGTGAAATGTTTTTTGCAACATTAACTAAACTTTTATTATTTGAAAAATTATCAGATACATCTGATAAATTCCCAAATTGAAAAAATCCATTTTCACTACCATCAAATAAATAATTATTATTTCTAACAGCCGCTCCATCTCCAGCTATGTTTCTCATTATCTGAAACGATGCCGGAAAATAATGTGATTGTCTTGTAAATTCAGTACACTGTAATATGATGGATATTTTTTTATGTTCTTTTAATAATCTTTCGGCAATTGAAATCAAAGATAAGACTGAAGTCGATATATTATTACCTGCCATTCCAGCATTATAAACTTTATTTCTATAATTACGATGTATTGCTTCAGGATATGAACCAAGTGGATTTATACCATCAATTTCGGGTGTAATACCATGTATAACAGCATCTTCACTCAGAGTGTTAAAATTAGTGAAGGAACACCCTGCACAAATAATTTCTCTCATTAATTAATAGATTGGTGAAACAATAAGTTGAACAGATGCAAAATTAGGGTAAGTTGTTTCCTCCTGTGTGATGTAATGAATTTGCCATTCTAATTTTTCGAATTTAATTTTGCCACCTACATTCAAGCACGGCCCACCTTCAAAATCAAACATTGTCAAACCCTCATTATCTGATGATTTTCTGACAAAATGAGAATTTCCCATAATTCTAATTCTGTCATGTGTAATTCGCTCTATGGTTCTTTCTTCACCATTGCGATTAATAAGATTCTCCATTTAAATAACTTTTAATGAAACGATATTTTTTATAAATACAATGTTATTGAGTTTTATTTACATATTTCGTAAGTAATATATAGGCTAACCAAAATAAGCCTGAAATTGAGTAAAAGACCACGTCTGCTCCCCAATAAGAGCCTGTTATATCCATCATAAATTTGAACAGCGCATCGTACCCCAAAGGTAGAAAAAACATCGCTAACATCAGAGATAAATCTCGATACAATACTATACGAGTCGCTTTCTTCTGTAATTTTTCTATTGTTCTTTTGACTGCCACCTTCGTCCATATGTGTTTAGTTTTGTTAAAAAATAAAACCTATTTTGATTTAATTATTAATTCCCCTAGCACTTCAATCAACCCAACTAATTCTTGAAAATGTATTTGCTCCATTTCAGCGGATACACTACATAATTCATCCAAATATTTTTTCATTTCAATTTGTGCTTCTTGTTGATTAAATTTACCATCTACCGCGTTTTTATAATGTGGAAGTTTTACGATAAAATGATGATAGGTAAGAATTGCTGCCCCACCTTTTGCTTTTGCATCATTAGCTATTTTAGTTGCACCCTCTAATCTTTTTTGTGCAAATTCGGTAAATGATATACCCTCTGGTGTACCTTCTTCTTTTAGTTTTTTTGGTTTTTCTTTTTGAAATGGATTTGGATTTTCTTTACTACCTCTATAATCATAAGCAAATTCATGCTTTTCTGGATTTACTTTTTTGACATCGTATTTTTTTCCAGTTTCTTTATTTTTAACAAATATATCAGATAAACGTATCATGTGTATAAATATTAATTTTTTTTAAGATATATAATCCCAATTAGTTTCAGAAGGTCTCCATTTACCATAATCCTCACATCTCCAAATTTTAGTAGAGTATCTAAAATATGGAATCTCATTTACCGATTCGGTTCGACTAGGTTGATACCAACGAGTTCTATTATTGGGTTGTGCACAAAATTGCCCATTATCTAACTTAGATATATTATAACATTTATGCTCATTTGGTGTTTCACTCCAGCCACAATCTATTTCATTTGGCTCTGAATGAGTGGTATCTATAGTAAAAAGATATTCGCCCTCTGCAACACTATGATCCTTCATTGTTGTAAACGTTTTAACACCCCTTAGAACCCTTTTCTCTATTACAGATATATTATATGATAAACAATCCCAAAGTTGTAAAAAATCCAAAGGAAATACCTTGTCTGTTGATTCTATAGGTCTCCAACGAAAAGAGTGTAATGGTAATTTATCATAAACTGCACCAAACTTATCAATATAAGTTTCGAATAGTAATGCCCTATTTGGTATTGATTTTACACTAACCCAATGACCTTTTTCCCATTCACCCTCTCCTAAAATCTTACCATTAGAATTAGTTTGAAAATCATATAAAAACCTTTTATCAACTAAAACTTCAATTGGTGGAATATTGGCGACTAAATAGCTCATTATGTTTAAATTCAAATATAAATATGAATTTAGTAAATAAGCCTATCTAATCCTTTAGTATTTTTTCTTCTATATTTTATATCAAATTCTGAGGTGGTTGTTCCCTGCTTAACTTGCTTTTTATACCACCAATAAAGGTCTTCTAAAGTTCCTTTACCTCGCTGCCTTTCCATCGCTTTATCCCACAAATCCTTTTCGAACTCTTTCTCTAACTCCTTTCTCAAACTCCAAAGAATCTTCTCTTCCGCTTTCCACGCTTCCAATTCTAATTTTAAGGCCTTAACCCTTTTCATTCTACCAGCCTCTAAAGCCGCTCCCACCCTATTTTTTTCATCAACTCCACCATAGTTTTTATAGGCCTGCTCATAAGCACTATCTGCCTCCTCCCTATTACTTTTAGCTTCAGCAAACATATAACAATAATCAAAGTCACCGTTTCTTATCTTTAATAGAAGCGGAGCCTCAGCTCTTAATGGTTTATTGGGCCTACCTTTTGTCCACCATCTAAATTGATTATATCCCATATTAAAATTTTTGAATTACTAACATAGCATCGGTAACATCTTCTTCTCTTAAATAACCAACAACATCACCTTGTGCAACTGGATTATCGTAATGAATGTCGCCATCTTTAAATACCGCCAATTCATACAATCCCCTATCACCACCATAGGTATATAAACTTTTCACTACACTTACACCATACCCATTATCAAAATCTATACGGGCGTTCACACCACCAGAGAAATGTGATTCGAATACTAAATCATTAAATGTTTTCATAATTAAACTCTTTTAAATTGATATACTAAATATACGAAAAAAGTGGGAATTTTCCAAATAAAAAAAGGGGTATTTCTACCCCTTAAAAACCTCCATTTGAGAGTTAGAGTTATGAAATTATTGGAGATTTTTTATTATTTATAAATGATTCTAATGTTTTTCTATAAAGTTTACTAAATTTAGCTACTTCTTTTCGATTAGTTTTTTTACTAATTGAAGTTGTTTCCCAATTGCTCATCAGATATGCCTGAACCTCATCATCCATCACTTCAAAACTATATCCATATTCAATCAAATTGTTTACAAACTGATTATAAAGTTTAGTAGGTATCATTTGAGTGATTTCATCCGCCATTTCTTTATACAAATGATTGGTAGCATAGAGGCCATGACAAACTTCGTGCCTAAATGTTTCTCCGGCCATATCACCTACTCCGATAATATATCCATCGCAACTATTACCATTCATTTTGTAAATTGTATGAATAATATTCTCCATAATTTCATCATAAGGAGTATATACATCTTTTAAAGTATCATAACAATTATACCCAACTTCTAATGGTATATTAAACCCACCCCAATCAAATGCGTATGTGAATGAACCTCTATGGTTTCTACTATACCATTCAATATAATCCCATATGTTAAAACTCTTACCTTTAAATAATGGGTTTGGAGATTCATAATACTCCTGTGCTCTCATAAACAACATTGGTCTATGATAATCATCCGGCACTATAACGGCATAAATGTTAGGTTGTATCTTTTTTATTTTATATTTGATATCCATATTACCATACAATAGTTTCATCTGCCTTAACCTCATCTTTCAATTCTGTGAATAGATTTTCATCAGTTGTTTTTACATATTTCTGAACCAACTGCTTCACATAAGTTCTTTCACTTTCCAGACCAC
>Ga0194129_10008200_pt1 | contig 12169 bp, 25 predicted proteins | sample TA2KigCa35mmetaG_FD_150862 | JGI IMG/M metagenome (GOLD analysis project Ga0194129, IMG submission 150862) | Freshwater microbial communities from Lake Tanganyika, Tanzania - TA2015038 Kigoma Deep Cast 35m | ecosystem: Environmental > Aquatic > Freshwater > Lake | place: Tanzania: Lake... | reverse complement strand
AACAAGAGTACGAAGATAAAGATAATCGCAGAGACCACTATCCAGAATGCACTTGATAGCGTTAGCAATGCGACGATGCGAGCTGAGCGTGTCATCCGGGAAATCCCAATAGGCTTCATTGGCTTTCTCCAGCAAACTCGTTTTCAAATCGTTTGGCGCCATAAAGGAGTGCGATTTTGTTTTCATTGACATAGCTTTCAAAAGCTTCAATGATGTTGCTTTGAAAGAAACCAACTGCGGCTAAATAGTTGGCAAATTCTTCCACTACTTCGTCACAGCATTCAAATGAATTCCTGAAAACAATGGTTGCATGAGCGTTTTCTCCATGGGCATAGCGCCATTCATGCGAAAGAGTTGGGTTGCTATACATGGGTTTTGGGTGTGGAATCAGAATGGATGTCATCAATAAGGTTGTATTCCCAGTCCTCAAGCGGGCGGGTTTCATTTTCCATGAAGGCATCAATGGCCTTCTGCATAACGGCCACCAGCTCATTAAAGCTCATGGGAGGATTTTGCTGACCATCCATATGATCAAAAAAGCGGCAAGAATTGAAGTTGCGCTAGGCGCCAGAAATAAACCAAACGGGTCATGTTGGAAATAGAGCGAAAGGATCAAAATCAAGTGGGGCATCGTTGTCCATGCAAATAACTCCAGCGAAGGCCGCTGCTAATGCAGCGGCCGCAAGGTCTACTTTTTTGAGGCAACAAAAGCCTGAACAGCGCCAATTGCTAAATCGACATGAGCGTTGCATTGTTCACGAATCAAATCGAGCTCTTTCGTCATGGCAGCCTTGGTGATCTTGATGCCTTGTGCTTTTGTCCATGCGCTGACCAAGGTGGTGATCACATTACCAAAGTCACCAGCGCTTTTGACATTGGTGCCAGTGTTGAGGCCAAGCTGCTCAAGGGTTTCCTTTACTGCTAGGCGCCCCTCTCTAACTTCGTCATAGCCAAGAGGATTGGCATTACAGAAGTCGAGGAGGGCTTGCCTTCCATCGAAGGGAGCAGTCCCTTCTGTTTCGGTGGCAGTAGGGCTTGCGCTAGCAGTCGCCTGCTCCTGTTTTGATGCCGCAGTTTGCTTCAGAGCTGTCTGTTGCAATGGGAGTTTGGGTGATCCCCTCTGGTCCTCCTCTTTGGGGATGTCTTCACCGGCGTAGAGGCGCAGTCCAAGGCCAGTGAAGGTGGCAATGCATTTAACTGCAGCACGCTGACAGTTGTCGCTGATGGCACGTCCATCTAATTTCTCGACGGAGTTGTGCTTTCGATCCATGATCGGAAAGACAAGAGCAACTGTACGCCTGATGCCATCAGTGAGATAAGGGCGCAGATAATAAAATCCAGGCCCGCCAAAAACCACTTCACCAATGGTTTTTTCCTCAAAGGCGATGAATAGCGTCGGGAAGTGTTCTTTGAGATAACGGTAAGCGAAGGGCCACGAAAGGTAGGAAAGACCCTTGTAGTCTTTTTCAATGTGAGGACCAATGCTAGATGTGTCATACGCAGCTTTAAAAGCGTCTGCAGAGATGTCCAGGGGGGCAAACACGCCGTTGTAACGGTCGGTCATCGCCTGTTGAGCGGGGTCGTTCATCAAGGGAGGGGTGTAAAGAGAAAAGGAATGTTTCATAGTCGGTGCAGAAGGCCGCTGGCATATTTGTTTTTCGTCTCTTCATTGGAGTCATAAAAGATGACGAGATACTGGCCTGGCTTTTCCGCATTGCCGACAATGATGCTTTCCCCCGGTAAGGGCCAGTCATTGACCATGCGAATGTCGGTGATCACTTCGTGCGCATGCTCGTTGTAACAGTCGTCGTAAATGACGCTTTCACAGTACAAACGCACGTCACAGTCGTTGTTTTCGACGAGAAAATCTGCTAGGTGGTTTTTGAGCTCAGAGGCTTTCATCAGCAAAGACGTTGTCGGGGTTGACGGTCTCCTCAGTGTGGTCCATGCATTCCTCCCATGCATTATCTGCCAGGGTGGCACTGCCTTCCCATACGGGAGTGGAGCGTATGAGACGCTCAAGTGCTTCACTATTTGACAACCTTGCATCATGGGCAATGTCGCCCAAATGACCAAAGGCTGTGTCGGTAAGCAGGATGTGGCGACGCTTTTTGTGTTCGCCGTAAACAGTCGTCAAAGCATCGGAAAGGGCGGCTTGGCACACCCTACACACCACTCTGAAGAGCGACAACCCCACGAATATGAAATCAAAATGAAGAGCGCAGGTGCTTTGTTAAGCCGCTCTTAAGCCTCAAATTCGCCATTGAAACCAGTCGTTTTTCTGCTACAACCATTGCACGCCTCTTCCCTCATGAGCTTTTCCATCCTTGACCACATCGCAAAGTTGGAACCGTCTGGCAAGCCCGGAAAGTTCAATTGTCCCGCGTGTGGCGGTAATGATTTTACCTTTAATAAGAACGATGGCTCGTACAACTGTTGGAACGATCCAAGCCCCAAACATCGCGCAGAAATTCGCAATGCCTTAGCCCCACTTGATCGCTGGGAGCGCCCACCCAGGCCCGCTGCCGTCTATACTTTTTCGTACCAAGGCGCTTCCGGTGCAAAGGTTTTGGAGGTGGTGCGCGATGATAGCAATGGTAAAAAAAGCATTCGCCAGAACTATCCTTCCATTCCCTGGGATGCACCACAACGCAAGCGCATGGTTGATGAGGCCAGGGCGCAAGTGTTGCCTTATAGATATGACGAAGCCATAAAGGCATCGGTAGCAGCGAAGCTTCCTATCTTTGTCGTCGAAGGAGAACTTACTTGCGACAAATTATGGGAGATAGGACTACCATCTGTTACATTTCTTGGCGGTAGTGGACAATATCGCGCCAATGGTGACTACTCATCATTGTTTCGCAGGCAACGCTTAGTCCTCTGTCCCGACAGGGATGAACCGGGCGTAGCCCTGATGCGCGAAGTGGCCGCCGACAATCCCGGCGCACAATGGCTCTATGCAGAGCCTGATTCATTTGAATGGGACAGCCTTCCTCAGACTGGCGGCTACGACCTGTCTGACTGGATTGACGACGGCGCTGACCAGGCCACTATTCTTGCCTCCATCGTCAACAAGGATCGGCACGAGGGTCATGATGGCAAGCCTTCGTTTGAAGAGATCATGACCACGCTTGAGCGCATGATCGGCCTTTATGGAAATGATGATCGCGTGGCCTTTGAAGGGCGGCAATGGCTGGAAAGCCATGGCCTAAAAATGCCTACGTCAGAACTGGATCGTTTGATTGGTGCCGCCAAAGGGCGTCTTGATGGCGCCCAGGAAATGGAAGTGTTGGACGCCAAGGCCATTGCCCAATCAGAAGATGCTCGGAGCTGGACCATTGCCGGCATTTTGCCCGAAAGCAGTGTCATGCTGCTGGCTGCAGCACCAGGCTCAGGTAAAAGCACGTTGCTTTACAACTGGGCATTACATGTTGCCACTGGCCGCTCTTGGAGCAACAGACGATGCAAGAAAGGCAAAGCGGTCATTATTCAATGCGATGAGCCTGTGGTGGATGCAGCAGAGAAGCTGCAGATCATTGGCTACGACACGCCTGACTTGGAGTCTGGTAACATTAGCTTCATCGAACGCTGGCGTTTCAGCAACATCCCGCAGCTCCTGAGCCACATCAAACGGCACCGGCCTCAGTTGGTCATGATCGACAGCCTTACGGCCTGTCTGGCTGGCATGAACGTCGATCTCATCCGCTCCGATGCAGGCAATCACATTTATGAGCTTCGGGACATTGCTAATCAATACAACTGCAGTATTGTCATCCTCCACCACCTCAACAAGAGCGGAGGCATCCGCGATAGCTCTAGTTTTGAAGCCAACGTATCGGAAGTGGTGAAGCTCTATCGCCCAGAGAACAACCCCGATAGCGCTCAGTTCATTTTTGAATGGACAAAGAGCCGCTCAGGCTTAGCTGGGAAGCACTTCCTAGTGCGCAATCCAAGCAGTTATGGCTGGACATACAAAGGGCCAGTTAATGACACCAACAATGATTTGGACAAGCTTGTCAACACCATCAACAATCATCCAGACGAGAGATTTGATCGTATGCAGGCCGCTGCAGCCATTGGTAGTTGGGACAGCACGGCCGTTGGCCGCGTCTTGGAAGTAGGCCGGCGCCAGGGGCTGATAGCCAGTTCATTCTTAGTGGGCGAAAACGATGAGCGCACAAGGCTTTATCATTCGTTTGACTATGTGGAGCCGGATATATCCATTCAGGAAAAACTAATCGAAGCGGAAACGCTCGACGACGACGACTTGTTCTGAACAAAGGCCCGTCTGGCTTCCACGGCGGGCTTTTTAATGCTAATTACTACTCGCGTTTGGGGTGGTATCACTCCAGATTAGGGTGATGTTATCGACGTTTTTAATAACTGCCGTTTATTAAGAATGCAGCTAACATAAAAAATACTATGCAAGGGCTTGTCCCCGATAATTGCAATGGTTTTTGAGCATCATCCGGGCCTTGCGGCCCTCCACGCAGTTATTGGCGCAGTGAACGAGCCTTCCATTGAGGAAGAGTTGGAAATTAAGACAGAATTGGAAGAGATCGCAAGAGAACTGCAGGAGGAGGGGCGCATTGAGCGCCCCAGGCACAAAGGCTTTCGCTAGGGGACAATGCGAAAAGCGTCCATTGTCGCAAGAGATTTGGCGGCATGGGCTAAACTGGTCACGGAAAGTCCCGAGCGCATCCTGTTCCAGCATCGTTCAGGGTTAACCACCTTTTAGGCATGGCCTCCAGAGCCAGCGAAGCCCCCTAAAGGGGCGGAGCGGATCCGGCACAAGCCACAATCCCCTAGAAAAACAAACTGTTCAGGCTTGAGGAGATGATTAACATTGCGGAGGAAAAAATCTCCATAATGACTCTCCCTCCCAAGCCTGTTGAGCAGCTTCCTTCGCTAGAACACAACGGCATAGAAATTGTGTGTCGCATCCACCATGGTTTCTCCTCTCCGGCGCGAGGGCCGCAACCAGCGGCCCGATATTTGTACGGAGTTGTAAGCCCACAGGGCGAACGGCACTGGCGTAACAATTTGCACGATATTGAGGCTCTCATCGACAGTGGCTTCAAAAGGGCAGCGGCTAGTGGTGTATCCTGAAGGCAACGTCAAGGCATCTTATGTTGCTTGATCCTCTTTCCGACAGCGAGTGGAACGAACTGTGTGCCCTCAAAAGGGCCATCGGCGATGGCCCTTCTTTCGTGGCTGCACACAAGATGGAAAGATTCACTGAATTGTTCGTAAGAACTCTGAAGGGAAAAGGAGATACAATGCGGCCAGCATTGCTTCCTCCACATGCCCAGGCCGGAGATTGAATTTAAATCTGAACAAGAAGAGCTGAAATATGGCGTAAAGGTGCTGCTTGAGGCGGGCCTTGCGCCTCAGGACATCGAACGCATTCGCGAGAAATGCAAGCCTGGACAAAATATGAGCAAGGAGCTCATTGGTCTGCGGCGTTTTATGGTGCAAGAGCTATTGGCTGCTCAAATGAGCAATCGTCAGATTGCGAATGTGCTACAGATTGGGAAGGACACGGTCAATCAAGACCGCAACCATAATCGAGAGCTTTACACGGAAAAGCTTCTGGCATCAGCAGACGTGCATCGAGCACGTCTGCTGAAAGAGCAGATGGATTTAAAAGAGAAAGCGTTAGAAGCCTTTGAAGTGAGCAAGCGCAAGAAAACTACCACTATTAGCAATGGTGGAGACGACCGCGAAGGGGCCATCATCAAGGTGGAAGAAAGCGCAGGCGACTCAGGTTTCTTAAACGTGGCCAAAAATTCTCTGGTGGAACAGGCTAAGTTGCTGGGCTTGCATGAGCTGAAACGTGAAGAAAATCAAGACAAGAGCTATAGGCAATTTCTTCAAGACCTCTCTAAAACAATTGATAAAGAAAAGGAGCACAGGAGCGCAGTCGAACTGCGCGAGAATGCCCTACCAGTAAAGGCTTCTGAAATCAGCTTTGACATCGCAGAAGAGCCTGAACTGGGCCCTGGCGGTAAGCCTTTACCAAATCTTCAGGAAGAAGACTATTGACGAACTTGGCTATGGTCGGCAGGATAATTCTGTTGCTTTTGACCATTGGCATTTTCTTTTTCCAGCGTCGAAGACTTCTTGAGGAAAACTAAAGAGGCTAAGGCTAAACAACGACCTGCCATTGAAGAGCACGTCCGCGATTACCTTGATGACCCCTACATGGTTGGTGTGAGCCCTGACCTTGCTGACACCATTACTGACCTTGTCGAAACGCACGGTGATGAGGCCCTGCGCCAGATTGCCTTGTTTTGTTTGGGCAAATGGTTTGAAGTGCATACTGGCGTTGTTCAACAATATGTCGAAAACGAAGATGTCCCCAAGGCATTGGCTTCCATCATGGACGCCACTCGCATCAGTGATTCCATCGCTCTTTTAGAAAGCGTTGGAAGCTTCAGCGGGGACGACGACTGGCGCCAAATGCTTCACGAAAGCCTCGTGAGCGCGGTTAATGATGCCATGAACCAACAGGAGTCCCGATGACGGTGCCTCTCCCTAACACCATGCGCCTATTTGTTGTAACAACAAGTCTTGGCGAAGAAATCTCATTATCAGCACCTAGCGAGCTGGAAGCTCGCACAGTTTTTATGATGCAGTTTCCTAGGAAGCGTTATGCCTCACTGCGGGAAGTGCCTCAAGACCCGGCCATGTTTGTATAAGACCCGGCTCACCATGTATCGCTTCTGATCATGCCGTTTCGCTTCTCCACTGCTGCCGCCGGGGGCCGCCTGATGGTCGGCCCCTTGGAACTGGAATGGGGCAACACCGTTGTTCCAGGTTGCCAGTTGATGGGAGCGCCTTCCTGGGGCTGGACCACCATTTCCTGGGGGCCTTGCTCCTGGTTTCTAGGTTGAGCCATGGACACACTACCGCCCATGGTATCCATCTGTATTCCACCTGAATTGGCGGTGGAAGCAATGGCAAAAGCACAAGAGCAGCCCCCGCTGCATCCAGCTTGGGCAAAGGGACATCAACGTGGTCGCCACTTTGTTATCTCCACCAACAGCTTGGAGGATTTGAGCGAACTGGCGGACTTTGCTCGTGTGGAACTGGAAGAACCAGAAATGCCGCTATCTAAGTCAAGACGGCAGGCTTGTCAAGCCCTTCTGGATCGCACACATCGATATGCCGTCTTGGAGGCTTTGGGGGAATGCCACTGCATGGCAGTGGCTTGGAGGGACAAGCCACTTCGAGGCACTAAGGCCTCCTCCCGCATTGTTAAAGAACTTAATGAAAGCAGCAAAGGCTTGACTCGTCGCAAAAGATAGGCCATCATTCAAGCGGAACGCGAGTTCCGCCGTTTGCCTACTAACCATGTCTTCCCTTCCTTTCAAAAGCGTCAGGGCTCATAAAAGCGAGCTGGGCATTGCCGTGTTTGCCCGTGACCGTTGGAGCAATAGCCTTCCCATCATGTTGGGCAGTGAGCCTGTGGTGGACAGCACATTTCGCGTGGAATCCCTGCTTTGCTACTGCCAGGCTCTTGAATTGGCAATGCAATGCATTGAAGACCATGCGCGTGAAATCAAACCCACTCCGGCATTGTCTGATGCATTAAATGAGCTGCAAAAGCTGCAATGGCGCTTTGAAGCCATGGCAGAAGATGCTCGCCAAATGCATGCCGCCGTAGTTGAGCATATATCCTGCAGCCAGCCCGAAATGATGCAAGACTATTTATCTGCATTTACGAAGGCAGTGGGACAGGGAGACGTATAGTGCAATATAAAACTGCAGAAGGTTATTCTTTGCTGCTAACAAACTTAATGTTTGTCATTGCCAAGGCAAAAGAACCTGGCGCAAGTTCTATTGACATTGCCCAAGAGACCATTGAGGTGACGGCCGAATGGTTCGATGAAGTGTTCGACACTATGGGCATCATGCCGTCGTGTATCCCCACTCTTCTGCGTTGGCAGGCTCATTCCCATGAATACGCATTCGACAAAAGCCAAATTTCAATCGGAGACGATGAAATGGATGACAAGCCCATCTGAAGTTTTGCATGCCATGGCCAATCGCATGCAGAGACTAGAAAAGCGCCTTGCACAAGCAAGGCGCCATGAAGATGAGATTATGTTGGAACTCTACCGACGCATTAACTACATCTAACCATCGGCCCCTGACGGGGCCTTTTCGTTTGTCCATGTATGGTCACCGGGCAGTGGTTCCATGCCCACATCCCAAGTGTCGTAATCGTCATCGTTGCGAGGGTCTGATTGTTGACTTGTTTGTAGCCAGAAGGCTACACGTCGTTTCCCCCCTTCCTGACGCGATTTCATGCAGCATTTTGTAGGGCGCCCACATTATGGCCCCTTTTAAATCTGAGCGCAAAAAAGGGGGCAATGCCCCCTTTTTTTATTAGGCGTGGCCTCCGATGAGCAATTTTAACCTTTAGGAGCAGAGCTCAACTTAAGGGACAGTGCGCCTCTGAGGCCCATGCGTGCCTTGGCTTGGTCGCAACGACCGCGCCTCACACTGTCTCGCCCGTCCACCCTTACGGCTCGCCTGACGACAAGGGCAGCGATTAAGCCACCAGGACCGACCACGCGAATAATCTTAGCACCATGTTGCCCTGTCATCAACTTGAAATCTAAGCAAATCTTTACAAACCTTGCAAATCCTCTGTGATGTGGGCGAGAATCGAGGAGCCAATGCCTGGAGACAAGCTTGGGCCTCTGGAGTTATCCCCCTTTTGATTAATGCATCGTTTTTTAATCCCATTCCTGCTGCTCGGCTCTACCATCCCAGCCCGAGCGGCATCGCTTCAATGCGGCCATGCAAGCCATTACGGCATTGGCGACGGCTATCACGGACAGCGCACTGCCAGTGGCCATCGTTTCAATGCTTACGGCCTCACTGCTGCCCATCCATCGCTACCACTGGGCTCCAAAGTCATCGTAAAGAATCGTGACAATGGTAGAACCGTAGTGGTGACCATCAATGATCGCGGTCCTTATGCTCACGGGCGCATCCTTGATCTGTCATATGGCAGCTTCTCCAGGATTGCATCACCAGGGCAGGGGACTGCCCGCATCTGCCTCTCGCGCATCTAACCATGGCTTCTCCGCTCCTTAACGCCGCTTTCCTGGCGGCATCCATCGGCCTGGGCGTGTTTGCTCTTGTAGCCGGCCCTGAAGTGCAGCCCAATCACGTTGGCCTGGCCGAATGCCGGCAGCTCCACCCTGAACGCTACTGCCGCATTGCTAACGGCTTCCCAGTGAAGCCCCTGAAGTAGTAGCCTCCTCCTGGAATGTTCAAGGCCCCTTGACAGGGGCCTTTTTTATTGCAATGATGGGCGGAGCTCGCGAGAGCCCCTCTGTGTAAAAAAACCAATGACCGTCGCAAGCAAGCATTTCCGCGTCAGCAAGAAGGCTGCTGAAGCCCTGGGCGTGACCGTGCTCAACGTGATGCAGCATTGCGTGATCGTGCGCACCCGCAAGGGGCCCCGCTTCATGAGCCGCAAGAAATTTGATGTGTGGGAGCAGGAGCAGCGTGCCCATAAGGCACGCAAATGCCACGTTCGCTACCTGGCGAACAATGTGTGGATGGTGCTGGATCCCGCCACGCCCACTGATGCCCACACTGTCATCCGCACTGGCGCTCAAGCCAAGAACATCGAAGGCAAGTGGAGCTGCACTTGCACTGATGCCCACTTCATGCTGGAGCGGGGCCAGGAGCCTTGCTGCAAGCACATCCTTGCCGCCCACATGCAACTCGCTATCGGATTATGAGTTCCTTCTGGGAACCGCCCCTAACGCATATATGCCAATCAAGCCACTGTCCACTTGGCTTGACTCTGGCGCCAAAACCAGATAACTTTTATCTCGTTCAGGGCGAGAGCCCCTCTTTCTTCAAAACCATGGCTCACAACTTCTCTTCCGGCGTGTTCTGCAACGGCAAAGCCGCCTGGCACAAGCTCGGTACTGTCATCGACTTCTCCCTGCCTGCTCGCGAAGCCTTCCGCATGGCCAATGCTGATTGGCAAGTGCAAGCCCGTCCTGTTTACACCGCTGACATGCTGGAAATTTCTGGCCATAAAGCCATCACCCGCATGGACACTGGCACCGTCCTTTCCATTCAAAAAGACAGCTACAGCGTTGTTCAAAACGAGCAGCTCATCCGCATCGCAGAGGCCCTGCATGAAGATGCCACCATGGACGCAGTGGTGGTGCTCTCTGAAGGCCGCAAAGTGGCCTTCACTGCAAAGGTGAACAATGCAGGGGGCGAAGTGGTAAAGGGCGACGAAATCCACCAATATCTCGTTGGTTGCACCAGCCACGACGGCACCGTGAGCTTTCAAGTCATGTTCAGCCCCATCCGTGTGGTGTGCCAAAACACACTGTCAGCGGCCCTGGGCCGCGCTGCACACGGCAAAGCGAACAAGAAATTTTCCATCCGTCACACTGCCAATGCCAATACGTTGATCAAGCACCTCCCCAGCATGATCGACATGCAGCGTCAGCAGTTCACTGGTGGTCTTGATGAGCTCCGTGTGATGGCTGCTAAGCCCTGCACTGAGGTGATGTTCCGCCAGTACTGCCAGCAGGTGTTTGCTGATCAACTGGAAGGCACCACCAACGCCACCCGTGGCGACAGGAACACCGCCCGCCCCAGGATCCTGGAAGATCTGCCTGCATGGGACATGGTTGCCAACAAATTTGCAGGCGAAGGCATTGGCTTTGACATCCCTGGTGTGAGCGGCACCATGTGGGGTGCCTACCAGGCCATCACGGAATACTTCAGCCATGATGCTGGCCGTGCCAAGAAGGACTCCAGCGAAGCTGCACGCCAACGCCTGGAGAGCCTGTACTGGGGCAAGGCTGCCACCACGCTGAACCGAGCTCACGCTCTGGCACTTGCATAAGCAACGCTGATGGTCCGGGGGCTTTACAGCCCCTCCCTGACGAGATAACTTTAATTTCGTTGAGGGCAGCGATGCCCACCGCCTTCCGGACCATGACCACCACCACCGAAACCTGCACCTGCCCCAACTGCGACGGCACCGGCAAGCTTCCCCACTACAGTCACATTGCCAACGGCGACTGTTTCGCCTGCGGTGGCACTGGCGTGATGACCTTTAAGCACTTCATTGGCAAGAACAAGGACATCATTCTGGAAGTGAACAAGCGCAACGGTGAATTCTGGTACGCCTCCCTGCGTTGCCGCACCTGGAAGAACACTCCTGACAGCACCGGCAAGATGTACCACACCTGGGGACGCGATCTCTGGGCCAAGGACATCAACGACGTGGAAGAGGCTCGCAGCATCTGGCGCACTGCAAAGCAAAACGGAATCAAAACCACCATTTGGGACGACTGATCCCACCAGGGCCGCGCCAAGCGGCCCCTCCTATATATTCTCCTCAGCCTCCGCAGCCTCCTTTTCTTCTGACACCATGCACTATGTCTGCAACTACAACAGCAATGGTCCTTACTTCGGGGCCACCCAGGCCGTTTTTCAGGCTGCTCGCCTGAAGGAGCTCATCTTTCACGTCAGGCTATGCATGGAAGAAGGGGACTACCAGATAGGCGTGTTTGACGATGATGGGGAATGCAAAGGGATTTGGGTGGATGAGAGCGAGCCCGAGCCCGATGGCGAGGGCGATTGGCAGCTTTCTAAGCCCGCCTATAGGCTCTACCGCCCAGGGGAGATGAGCAGCGCCTTGTGGCGCCTTCACCGCAGTAAATTCAAAAAGCCATGATTCTCATTGATTTTTTCGATGATGCCTCTTGCAAAGGGACTGAACTCATCGAAGGTTGGTATTTTTATAGCGACAGTGATGAGAATATTGTTGGAGGACCATTTGATAGTGAAAAGGCGGCCGCAAAGGCCGCCTTCGATGGTTATGGTTGGTGAGACCCGGCTAGGAATGTATAAGACCCGGCCAGGAATGTATAAGACCCGGCTAGGAATGTATGGGGACTGGCTGGGGGCGTATAGGGTCCGGCTAGCCTCGTATCTAGGGTCCGGCTAGGGGCGTATTTGTTATATTTTTATTTTTTCAATTTGTTATATTTTTATTTTTTCTTAATATTTATACTTAACATTTTGTAACATTTCGTAACATTTCGTAACATAAGCAAAGCTGATCAATGGGGGCCAAACCATCAGCATCCCTTATCTAATAGGGCAT
>Ga0194129_10008187_pt1 | contig 12187 bp, 10 predicted proteins | sample TA2KigCa35mmetaG_FD_150862 | JGI IMG/M metagenome (GOLD analysis project Ga0194129, IMG submission 150862) | Freshwater microbial communities from Lake Tanganyika, Tanzania - TA2015038 Kigoma Deep Cast 35m | ecosystem: Environmental > Aquatic > Freshwater > Lake | place: Tanzania: Lake... | reverse complement strand
GATCTTTTACAGGAAGTTTTTCTGGTAAATTATATGGATCAACTCTTACATCTTCATTTTCAAATCTAACCGATTTATCAAAAAGTTCAAGTTTTCTATTATTTAATGGAGATGTTAATGGCACATCATCTTATTCAATTAGTTCGAGTAAATCAACGTTTTCAATTTCATCCTCACAATCAAATACCTCTTCACATGCATTAAGTTCTTCATATTCAGATGTAACGTTGCATGCTATTAAAAGTTCTTCTATACAATCTTTAAAGTCATCAGTATCTTTATATTCAGAAAGTTCTTTGCTTTCAAAGACATCATCTTTTTTAAATTATTACGGGCAAAATAATGGAACTGCACATTCATCCAGTTTTTCGGAGATATGTAATCTATCATCAGTTGCTGATAATATAATAGACAAAGCTAGTAGTATTGTAAAATTCGCAAAAAACACGAATGAAAGTAATTTTTCATTACATTCTGATCTTGCAATTACATCTTCAATGTCTATTAATTCAACGACGGCTAATGCTGCATTAAATAGATTGTTTTCAAGTTTAGAATTCAGAGTTGACACAGATGTTGCTAATAAGAAACTAAAAATTACTCCAATATCATGGAAAAATATAAGAAATATAGCGGCGGGAAAAATAGGAAGATTATTTACTGATTTTTATATTACCTACAAAAAGAAGCCGCCATTTTCATCACAACAACTAGAACAGGCAGCATCGCAGTTATCTTTAGTTACAGTTGGATCTTTTCAATTAGGTGCCGATAATCTTATACGAAATATTCAGCCAAGGTCTTATAATCCTGTTCCAATTTTTACATCATATGTATTTCCATGTGGTATTGATGGATATGTAATAAGATTTGTTAATTACACTTTATATGGTGTTAAACAAAGAAAAACATGGCTTGGAGTTATAACATTTGCAAGTACTAAAGGAAGGACTCCCGTTACAAATGATAAAGGTGCCGTGTATTGGGATAAACAATTAAATGGAGTAGTAGTATCTTCGCAGACTTTTTGTAATACTGTTGATTTTTTCAATATGGGTCCGCCAGATGATAGAATTGAACAATTTAAGGGGTTTTTAACATCTAGAACAAAATTTAAAATTTTAACAAAATTAAATGGTTTTGATAATTTCCCAATAGAAGCATCAACATTAGATATTTTATTTAAATGGAGCAGCCAAGGCAAAACAAATGATGTCGAGGATGATATCGATTATAATATTGTTACTTCCATAGCAAGTTGCAGTGGAAGTAATTATAATTTATTGTTATTAGAAAGTAATAAGAATACATATTTTACAGGAAGACAAATTGTCTTAATGAATGGAAAAACCTTATATCCCGAAAGTATTCATTTTCCAAAAACCGGATCTAATATATCTGCTTCTGTTGGAGATTCTAATTATTTATGTTATAATTCGTCTTCAAAACAATATTTATGTGTTGCAAATTCAAAAATATTATATATTACGACAAGTTCTATAAACAATTATACAGGTTCTTCAGAATTCGATAGTTATAATCCTGAATCACAAAATTTATTACCTATTTGGTCTGAATATAAAACCGGTTTTACTACCAATAAAAAATGTGAAAAAATTGCTCACATAACTAGCAGTCGATACCTTTTACTTACTAATGAAGAGTATAAATTAAAGGACACCCCATCAAAATCTGTTCCAATTTATATAATACCAGATATTACTTCAAATGTTTCACCGATTTCATCAACCGGAACGGGTAAATACATATCCCTAAATATAAACTTGGGATATAGTGGTAATCTACCTGAGGTTCCAAAAGTAAAAATTGACGATAATCCTGACGGAAATTATAGAGTGGTAAATATAAATAAAACTATATTTAAAACAATTAAAGTTTTAGATTCTAAAAGAGCGATTGTAGCAGGAGTCAATGGCGTTATTTTTTATAGTAATAACATCGATATTAATCCCCCAAACTGGATACGGGTTGATCCATTGTCACCAGAACATGATGCAACAACGAGTAATTTTTTAAAATCATCAAATCAATATTTAGTTGAAATTAATGATATTTTTACTAATAAAATTGGTCAACAAGAGTTAGTAACTGTATGCGGACAAGACATATCCAAAAGACCATCAATGATAAATTGTGTAATTCCCCCCAAGAATGATGATTTACAAGTTAATAAATGGAATTGGGAACCTGTAGCCGAGGGTAGTTTATTTTTTGCTGATACATTACTGAGAGACGATAACAATAAATTACTACCTGATCAAATAGGATCGGGTTCTTTTAAAGTTGTTTTTAAAGATAATAATTATATAATAGCGGCGGGATATTCTTCATTTCCAAGTTCTTCATTTTATAGATATGATACAGTTGATAAGTTATTTCCATTCCAAACTGGTCCTTTAAAGGAAAATACGGATATAAATGCAATAGGAGAAATAGATGGTGAAATGTATATATTTGGTGGAAAAAATACATTAGATTTATATAACATTCAATCATGAATATAGTAGACCTAAATAAATTGACACAGACGGATATATCAGATATAGATCCACTGTTTATACAAGATGTAAGTAAATCAGAAACAAAACTTTTAGTTTCATCTGATTTAGGTAAATATATTATATCATCTTCTAATTTAATAGTATCTCTTAAATCTGGGAGTTTTACAGGAAGTTTTTACGGAAATTTAAATGGTATATCAACAACTTCATCTTTTTCTTTTTTATCAAAGTATTCAAATAATACTAAATATTTAAATTATCCAAATTATTCTACATCATCATATTCTTTATTTTCCATATCATCTTCTAAATCAAACAATTCATTTCGAATAATTTCATCTTCATATTCTGTATCTTCAAGTAATTCTATAACTTCATCATATGCAAATACTTGGATAATAAGGAATGCACTTACATCAAGTGTATCTAAATTATCATCACTTTCATTATATAGCACTTCATCAAACTATTTGATTTACAGTGGTAAAGATAATGGAAAAATATATAAATCAATAATTAGTGAATATTCTCCGACCGCTTCTATAGGTGTATCTCTTATTGGTAATGCAATTATTGCAAATGATGAGTTTTCTCAATTTAAGCAAATTCTTAATCAACCTCTTGTAAATGATTCCACGGCGGCCGAATCATATTCATCATCATTTGCAAATAACTCAAAAACGGCGAGATATATTAAAGAAGTTACAAATTCAGAAAACTCATCATTTGCATTAAATACTGATTTAGTTCCTTTTGCTTACATAAATTTTAAAATAAACCATACTGATGGAAAAGATTGGTCATTTACAGTAAATCAATATAAAAATATCGCAACGCCCGGTGTTGGAATTGCTTCTTTGCCAAATAAAAATGATAGTATCGCTATTTTTACTGGATCCTATTTTATCCCACCCGGCTCGGTTACAAATGACGAAAAAGCTGCCACTATTTTAGCAGAAACCAGTTTCAATTTTCCATTCGATTCCTTTGTTAATTATTGGTTTACAACATTTGCATTTCCAATCGGAATAGACAAATTTGCCATATGTATCAGGATAGGAATTGTAGGTGAAGATTCAATAGAAAATGTTTTATTTAAATTATTGAATGAGGCTTCAATTTCTGCAATAATGTATACAAACGTGACAGGTATATCAACACCTGCAGGTATTAATACATCAACAGAATTAAATGCCGCATTGTTAGAAGGATGTGCAAAATTATAATTTATGTCGTACCAAATAACAAATTTGAATAAACTAAACATAACAGATATTTCTGGCAATGATTTACTTATTATTACTGATGTGACGAGCAGCGGGAAAGTTGAGACAAAAAACATAAAAGTTTCAGATCTATCGGATTTTATTATTATTTCTTCGAGCATTTCGCAAGAATTTAGAACAGGCAGTTTTTCTGGCAATTTTGTTGGAATTTTAACAGGTTCATCTAATTCATCATTATATTCTATATCTTCGAGTCTTTCTGATGTGACAAATCATTTGATAACTTCTAATAATAACGGCACATCGTCTTATTCTATCAATTCTAGTCATTCTTTTGAAGCAAATTCTTCATTATACTCCATTAGTTCATCAATATCTGATAAAGCAAACTGTTCGATAAGTTCATCTTTTTTTTATAATAACAATATACTTAATCAAGAACTCGTAGATTATTCAGATAATTCTGATGTTTCTATATCATCTTCAATTTCTGAAAAAACTTTTTACGTAACTCCAAATGATAATAATGGAACCGTTTATCATTCAATGTATAGTGATAAATCTGCAAAAGCCTATAAAGTTGATAAATTAAGCGATAATAATTTTGCAATAATGGACAAATCATTTCTGGCAGAACAAGCTGTTATATCTAATACTGCTTCTTTTTCACCCAGATCATTATATTCACATCAAACTAATAATGCTCAACGTGTTATTGGTGGAGAAGTTGATGCTTGGGCTCACTGTTCTTTTATAATAGATAAAAATTTGAAGGTTAAAGCACTTTCTTGGAATAATATAAGTTCCATAAAACTTATACTACAACCCGAAGATTTTCCAGGACCTCAGATTTTTATAAATTATGAATTAAAATCACCAAAAAATATAAGTTTAAATGTAAAATCTTCAAGTTCTCCATTCACTCCAACTCCAATAAACGATTTTGCTGATATAAAATCTGTTATAAGTTCTTCTAGAAGTTTTCCATCAAATTATTTTATGTCCTCTTGGGCATCTGTATGTTCATCTACAACAGCAAGAATATCAATATATGGTTATAATATTGCATGGTCTAAACCATATTGTATAAAAAGGTTGTTAGGTATATGTAAATTAAGAGAGCAAACATTATATACAGCCGAAATTGATGAATCAAATTATTTAAAAAATACAATTTTTTCATTTGTTGCATTTCCGGTTCCATCTTATAGTGACGAAGAAATATCTGGATCTATTGTTGAAGCTCCTCCTACAACATTCTCAACCAAATGTTAATTATTTTAATCTATTAATGATATATATAATATAATATGCCAAAAATAAGCGAATTATCACCATATCCAGGACAAGTTACAGGTAGCGATTTTTTCCCTATTGTCCAGAGCAGTTCATTAGACACATTCAGAATATCTATTTCAGAATTGGTTTTTGCTACATCAACTGGTAGTTTTACAGGATCATTCGTAGGCAATTTTAATGGAAATATCACAGGATCATTATTTGGCAATGTTACAGGTATATCAACAACATCTTCATTGTCTTTAACATCTGAACAATTACAATATCCAAATATATCTACCTCATCTTATTCTATTAATTCATTAAATTCTGATACTTCCAGTGTATCAGTTACCGCACAATCGTTATCATATCCAAATAATTCAACATCCTCATATTCAATAGTTTCTATTTTTAGTGATACTTCAAGTTTATCGGTATCTTCTTCCTATTCATTGAGTAGTAGTTATAGTAGTTTATCTTTGTTGTCATCAACTTCATCTTATGCATTATTTGCTGATGCCGCTTTGAGTTCCGCATACACACCTTCAGCAAGTGTATCGGTAACTTCTTCATATTCAACGAATTCGTCTAATTCGGATTTTTCTACTACATCATCATATTCTAATACTTCTAATTATTCGATATCTGCATCGAACTCTATTAGTTCAAGTTATTCATTAAGTTCAAGTTATTCATTAAATGGTGTGAGTGCAAGTTATTCTTCGACTTCTTCGTATTCAATTACGTCAAGTAATTCATCTACCAGTGATTATTCTATATATGCTGTTGCCGCCGGAACATCTACTAATTCTGATTATTCAACTACTTCTTCATATTCATTGACTGCAAGTGTATTGAATTTTAATCCGTCTAAAAAAATAATTTATTCCTCACCAGGAACTCATTATTTTAGATTTAAAAATAATTCAACTGGAAGTTATAGTGCCTCGCCTACAACATCATCATTATTATTAAGAATAACCGCGATTGGAGCAGGTGGTGGAGGCGGCGGGGGCACTTCTATTGGAAGTGCAGTAGGGGGTGCCGGTGCCGGCGGGGGGGCTTATGTTCAATCTTATTATACATTACCAACTGCGTCATCTGATATACTAACACTGGTTGTTGGAACGGGAGGTAATGGCGGAACAGGTTCCTTGGGTGTTGCATCTTTATTTGGGAGTAGAGGTCTTGATGGTGGTGATTCTTATGTATACTTAACATCGAGCACGATGATTGTTCTCGCCGACGGCGGATATGGTGCCGAAGGTGGAGTTACGACTCCAAATAGCGGCTCAGGTGGAAAAGGATCGATGAGTTCTGGAAGTGTAATTATAAGTGGCGAAGATGGATATACTTCAACCACAGTTTCTGGGTCTGCCGGCGGCGTTTGTTATTTTGGTGGAGCAGGTGGGTCAATGAATACTAATATTTCCGCATCAGGTGTATTATCTTCGTCTTGGTATGGTAATGTAGGCGAATCACCTGGCGGCGGTGGTGGTGGTGCGAGTTCATTCGCCACGACTACGACTGTCAATGGAGGAAGAGGTGGTCATGGCCAAATTATAATAGAATGGCAATAAAAAAAATTGATTTTTTCTTATAATTTGATATATATAGGTTAGATGACTAAAGTTGGCATCCTTGTATGTCTCTAAAGGAATACATGAAAATGGGTCTATAATAGACCATTTAAGAAAGAAAAATATATATGATAGTAGTAAAACATCAAAATAATCCGTTATCTCATGCAATTCATCGTGACGAGTTTTTACAACCGTTTGACCAATTATTCGATGAATTTTTTAAAGCAAACGTTCCATCATTTACTCAAGAATTCGGAATAGACTTTTTTGAAAAGGGGTCTTATCCTAGAGTTGATGTTATTGACTTTAATGATAAAGTCGTAATAGAAGCCGAAGTTCCTGGATTAACAAAAGGTGATGTAAATGTTGAAGTTCAACAAAATGTATTAACTGTCAGTGGAGGAAAGAGTAAAAATGTCACTGATATAGAAGGTGGTAAATATATTAAACGAGAATTAAAACGATCAAATTTTCGCAGATCATTTACTTTGGGTGAGAATATTGAAAAAGATACCGTTTCAGCAACATTTGAAAATGGAATTCTTCAAATAACCCTTAACAAAGTAAAACCTGTGATTCCTGAGGTAAGAAAAGTTACAATTAAGTAATCGGTTATATATTTATATTAACCCTCTTGTGTTATAAACATGAGAGGGTTTTATTTTTTTACTATATATATCAAATATGAAAAATATATTTAACTTTGAAAAACTGGTTGGACTATCTTCTCTTTTTATAGCGAGTTGTGCTGCTTTTTTCAGTATTATTGGTATTGGAATGTTATTTAGTGGATCATCTATTGCGGCCATGATTATGGCAAGTTCACTTGAAATAGGAAAACTAGTTGCCACAACATTTTTATACAGATTTTGGAAAAAATCTCAATTTTTTTTAAAGAGTTATCTAATAATCGCGGTGTTGGTTTTGATGTTTATTACTAGTGCTGGTATTTTTGGGTATTTAACAGGTGCGTATCAACAATCAGCTTTAGAAATGAAAATTTCTAATCAAAAAATAGAAGTAATAGAAAGTCAAAAAAAGTATTCTCAAGATAAAATTGATGTTTCTAAAAAAAGAATCGAAAATGTTATAAGTTTACGCAATAGTCAGGAATCAAGATTGAATGAGAGTATGACAAATAGTCTTATTGCTAGAAATCCTATACAATTACGTCAAATACAACAACAGACTGCAGATTTTATTGAACAAAGTCAAAAAGATATAGAATCGGAAAATCAAAAGATTCAAAAAAGTATTGACGAGTTACAGTCTTTTGATAAACAAATTACAGATTTGAGAATTAAAAACGGATTAAAAAAAGATATTCAGACATTTCAATTTATTGCAGACGAATTCGGAGTTCAATTAAATAAAGTAGTTAAGTGGTTTATAATCGCATTGATTTCTGTATTTGATCCTCTTGCCGTATGTCTATTAATAGCATATAATACTACATTATTTCCTAAAAAAGAACAAAAGAACGATATGAATGATGATGATTCTAAAAATTATATTTTAAAGAAAGTTCCTGTTGAGAAAGAAGTAATCAAAGAAGTAATCAAAGAAGTTCCTGTTGAAAAGGAGATTATCAAGGAAGTTGAAATTCCTATTGAGAAAGAAGTAATCAAAGAAGTCCATCATAACAATGACGGATTGAAAGGATATTTTTCTTTTTGAATTAAAATTAAATATTTTATTGTTTTTTTCATTTTAAATACTATATTTAGATATCGATACAATTATGGACCAAGCCGATATAAAAGAAATTTTGAATTTATTGAAATCATCACATAAAACTGAAGATTGGGATATTGTAGAAGAAGCAATCTCTTATCTAGAAGAATATTTGGATGAATCCGAATATGATGATTACGACGAGGAATAAGATATGATAATATTATTAAGTATTTTATTGACGATATCTATATGCGTAAATATATATTTAGGAATGTCAGCGGATCGGTTATATGACAAAATAGATACATTATCAAATTGGATGATGGAGTATAAAAAACAGGCAGAAAATACTCTTATAAAATTAAAAGAAATTGATGATAGACAAATTTTTCAAAAAGATGATGAAGTAGGTTTTGTTTTTTCTGAAATTGTAAAATTGATAGAAAAGCTCAACAAAAGAACTGAATGAAAAAAATTAAAAAATTAAAAAAAACCAAAAATGTAAGAAAATTATTATCTGAATTTAAAAAGATAAAAAAAATACGAAAAAAGAATAAACCTTCTATTAGTATAAAAAAGGAAATTACACCTATTTTACCAGTGTTAGATGAAACCAAACCCGTAAAAAAAAGGAAAAAAAGGAAAAATTCATCGACAAAAATGTATTTCACAGAAGATACAGAGAAATATATTATATTATATCATCAAACAGAAGATCAAGCTGTTCGTAATGAAATATATGAAAATTATATTAAAAACGCATTTGATAAATTAGTAGAAAATATATTCAATACTTTTAAATTTACATATTTTGACAACAGCCCATCCGAAATTAAAAAGGAAACGGTAGCTCATTTAGTGGCTAATATGCATAAATTTGAAAAAGGTAAAGGCAAAGCATTTAGTTATTTTAGTATAGTAGCTAAGAATTATTTGATTTTCCATAACAACGGAAATTATAAAAAATTTAATCAACATGTAAATATATCAGATACTCCAGATGAATCTACTGTATGTTTACAAGTGGAAGATGCACATCATAAAAATGTGGAAATGTCCGAATTTATGAAAATTATGATTGATTATTGGGAAAAGAATATCAATAAGATTTTTACAAAAAAGAGAGATTTAGGTATTGCAAATGCAGTTATTGAATTATTTAGGAATGGAAATAGAATAGATTGTTTTAACAAAAAATCTCTGTATTTATATATCCGTGAAATAAGTTCATGTAAGACTCAACAAATAACCAAAGTTATAAATAAAATGAAACATTATCAAAGTATTATAACTAAATCATATTTGGATAAAGGGTCATTACGAGCTGATTTATATAGGTAAAATTACTTCATAACCATATATATAAGATATATGGATTTAGATTTTGAATTATATAAAGGTAAGAAATATTCTTCAGTTTTGAAGGATATTGTAATTAATTCCGATGACAAAAGAAATCAGATTGATATATTGATATCTGATCTTCGTAGTATGATAAAAACCGCCAACGATGCGATTGTCATTGTTCCTTTAATTAAAGATTATTTAGATGTGGGGGTCAGAAATGATGAACAATTAGTAAAATTAGCAGCTATTGTCCAACGATTAATTAGTTCTAATGCACAATCTGGGGAAAACGATTCTGGGTTTGCGTTATCAGATGACGAACGTAAAGAATTGATGAAAGAAGCAGAGAAAATCACTAAAGAATTGAATATTCCATTAGAATTTACTAAAAAATAAATATGTATACAGACGCAAATAAAAATTTTTATGAATTAGAACCTGCAGTGGTATTGGATGTAATTCTTGATGAGAATCATCCAATATTTAAGACTAAAACTGTAATTATGGATAATACATCCGTTCCTGATAGGTTTGACGGAAAACCGGTTTTAGAAAATTCTATTGATTATTCATGGATCGGAAGAATATTAGTAAGACCTTTGGTATCATTTTTTAATATAGATAAAGATAATATAAATGATTGGGCGATTCCGATGGAAAATACAGGCATTATTGAATATCCATTAGTAAACGAAGTTGTAATTGTTGGAAGATACTTTAAAAAATTATATTACTTCAGAAAATTAAATGTTCCTAATGGATTCTTAAATAATAATGCGGATTTTTCAAAAGAAAGATCATCCGGTCCAGCAAAAATAAATTTGGAAAAAAGGATAAATCCAAATGACATACCAAGACCGTATCAAGGTCCAGAGTCTATTTTGGTTTCTACTAAATACGCTACAAAAGATGATAAAGGAGTTTTGGGAAGATATTTTGTGGCTAATAAAAATATTAGATCTATAAAAAAATACGAAGGGGATACTGTGATTGAAAGTCGATTCGGACAATCCATAAGATTTTCTGCATATGATTCCAATAGAGATAATGACACAGGCATAACGGAATATAGAGATTATTATAATAAAGTAAAAAATCCATATACAAACAAACCGTCCGGCGGTGGTAACCCAATGATTCTAATACGGAACAGACAAAGACCTATTAAAGATAATTCTACAGAATCTAATCCTGGCGGATTTATATCCGAAGACATAAATAAAGACGGATCGTCAATCCATATTACATCCGGATTAACTCAATCCCCATTTATATCAACCGTAAATAAAAAAATATTTCAATCACCCGACGTATGTCCATTAGAAAATCCTGCATTTTCTCCTAAAGATTCAACTAAGTTTGTTTTTCCAAATAAATTAATCGGAGATCAAATAGTTATAAATACTGATAGATTGATATTAAGTAGTAAAGCAGAAGAAACCTTTCATTTTAGTAAAAAAAGATACGCAATAGCTACAGACGATGAGTATACAGTTGATGCATCGAACCAAATCGTTATAACATCTAATACAAAAACCGTGTTAAATTCTCCTGTAATATTTTTGGGAGAATATAACCAAACAAATGAACCTGCAGTATTAGGACAAACATTAGTAGATTGGTTATTTGATTTATGTAATTGGTTGTTAGACCATAAACATGGAAATAATCATATACACCCACATCCACACGTTCATACACATCCACATATTCATCCAGACCCTCACGTTCATGTAGGCGGCGGCACGGGAGGAGGGGTGACCGGCCCACCAATACCACCTCTTACATTAGATGGTATAACTACAGGTATACCAGACGATGGAACTATCGCTGCTCTAACTAGTATGGCAAGTCCGTTAAGTATAGATACTACGAAAACACTCGGAACTGGTCCTACATTAAATGCCGTGCCAACAAATACATTAAATGCCGCGCCAACAAATACAGAAATTTCTGTAGAACAATTAGCATTACAAAAATTACGGGACTCATTAGGTTTAATTTTGAGCAAAAGAGTATTTTTGACAGGCGGTGGATATGCTCCAGGATTATATTCTTCGGTGCTTACTAAAACATTTATAAATCCATATACAGGAGAAGGAGTTCCTGGTGGATATAAATCTGCTCCATTTGGAAATGTCAGAGGACCAAATCCGTCTGACATTCATAAAAAATTTTGCTAACTTATAAAAAGTATGTCACTACTAACAAGACCACCATCCTTAAACGCTTCGAGTCCACTAAGTGGAATTGAAAATACTGCTAATTCTGTCACTAATACAGTAACAACAAATGTAGCTAGAGCATTACCAACAAAGACCGTTTCTGGTTTAAAATATAAAAAACCATTGATAGATTGTACTAAATTTCCTCTTTTATCATTGGATACAATACCATGTCCTCCTTTGCCAGAAATACCAAAGGTAGGATTGCCTAGTAAACAGGAATTAGTAAATAGAGCTACCCAATTTATACCGAAAGCTCCCGATTTACCATCTATCCCAGGACTTCCGACTTTGCCTTCAATTAATCCTACAAATGTAGTCCAAAA
>Ga0194129_10008183_pt1 | contig 12190 bp, 9 predicted proteins | sample TA2KigCa35mmetaG_FD_150862 | JGI IMG/M metagenome (GOLD analysis project Ga0194129, IMG submission 150862) | Freshwater microbial communities from Lake Tanganyika, Tanzania - TA2015038 Kigoma Deep Cast 35m | ecosystem: Environmental > Aquatic > Freshwater > Lake | place: Tanzania: Lake... | reverse complement strand
CCGTCGCCCTCGCCTTCGCCCTCGCCGTCGCCCTCGCCGTCGCCCTCGCCTTCGCCCTCGCCTTCGCCCTCTCCTTCGCCCTCTCCTTCGCCCTCTCCTTCGCCCTCTCCCTCTCCTTCGCCCTCGCCTTCGCCCTCGCCCTCGCCCTCGCCCTCGCCCTCTCCTTCGCCTTCGCCTTCGCCCTCTCCCTCTCCTTCGCCCTCTCCTTCGCCCTCGCCCTCGCCTTCGCCCTCTCCCTCTCCTTCGCCCTCTCCCTCTCCTTCGCCTTCGCCTTCGCCCTCGCCGGCGGCGGGGCAAGCGGGGGAGTCGGGGTCGGGGACGCAGGGGTCGAGGGGCGCGGGGTCGACGCCGTTTGCCGCGAGGTCGGCGTCGGCATCGCCGGTGGGGCAGCGCACGGCGTCGCGGTCGGGGACGCAAGGGTCGAGGTAGTCAGGGGTGCCGTCGGCGTCGGTGTCGGCGGGCGTACTGGGATCGGGGCCGACCTCGAGGCGCGAGGCGGCGGTGTCGCCGTCGTCGTCATCGTCGACGGCGTCGATACGGGTGTCACCGTCGGTGTCGACCGGCGCCAGCGGATCGACCACCTCGACGAGGTCGCCGAGGCCGTCGCCGTCGGTGTCGGCGTCGGTGGGGTCGGTGCCGAGGGTGTCTTCTTCGCCGTTGGTCAGGCCGTCGCCGTCGGGGTCGCACGGCGGGAACGTGTCGTCGGGGACGCAGATGTCGTTGTCATCGGGGTCGGCGACGACGGCGATGCCGTCGCCGTCGTTGTCGGGCTCGACGCCGCACAGGTAGCTGCAGCCGTCGCCGTTGTCGAGGTTGCCGTCGTCGCAGACCTCGCCGGCCTCGACGACGCCGTTGCCGCAGCGCGACAGCACGCAGTCGCGCACGCTGAAGACGAACTCGCCGACGACGCCGCTGTCGTTGCGAAACGGCAGTTCGAACAGCGCAGTGGTGCGAGTGGGGGCGATCTCGACGGCATTTCTGCCGTCGCCAGCGTCGAAGCCGACCTGGGCGGGCACCCCGATCAGGCCTTCGTTGGTGACGGTCTCGAGCCACTCGATCTGCGCGTAGCGAAAGACGATGTCGTAGTTGCGCGAGGACGTGATGTTGCGCAGCTCGAGCTGGAAGTCGTTGCGCAGGTCGGTGCGCAGCTCGGAGCGGCCCACGCGCGCCCAGGTAACGACAATGCCGCTGGCCCGCACGTCGAAGTACACGCGGTTCTGCGGCGGTGTGTCGATGTCGACGCCACGGGTGTCGACGTCGGTCCACAGGGGCGCGATCATCGGGAACACGGTGGCGGGGATGCGCGCCGTCGAGAACCCGCCGACGGCGCCCGACAGGCTGACGCTGCCGTTGTTGTTGACGAACAGGGTCGTGTGCGTGCGGTTGAACAGGCACAGCCCCGTCGGGAACAGCGGCGAGAGCGCCGTCGACGCCGACTGTCCGTCGTTGGTGGGCGGCAGCACGTTGGTGCCGTAGCCGGCGGGGCCGCCGAGGTCGTTGCGCAGCGCGGCCTGCGCGTGGGCCGTCGTGGACGCGATCAACAGAAGGATGACCGTCGCCACGGATCCGAAGCCCCACAGCGCATTCGGTGTCGTCATGCGGACAGCAAAGCGCACGGGGGCGCTTTTCGCCAGCGGGCGGGGCCCGCGAGGCGGCCAGCGCCGGGGTCGCCGATCACGCCTCAAACAGCGCCTTCTCGCGCTGGTAGCGGGCGACGACGGCGGCGCCGATAAGGTCGAGGTCGAGGTCGGACAGCGCGAGGGTCTGCACCGCCTCCTCCTCGAGGGTGTAGCGCAGGTCGTCCATGCCCACCGGCGCCCCACACTGCATGGCGACGATGTCGGCGACGTGGACGAGGGCGACCAGACCGGTGAGGCGCGGGGCCGCGGTGGGCCGGTGGTGGTAGCGGATCGCCTGCACGATGGTGTCGGGGAAGCGCCACTGCGCGGCCAGGCGGGCGCCGACGTCGGCGTGGTCGTCGCCGAGCACGGCGCGCTCGATGGTGGCGAAGTCGTCGTCGGTGGTGGACATGCGCTCGCGCACCTCGTCGGCGTGGTCGCCGAGCGACGCGCCCAGCGCGATCTTGCCGATGTCGATGAGCAGCCCGGCGGTGAACGCGATGCCCGACGGCTGGGCGGTGCGGCGGGCCAGCTCGTCGGCGGCCACGGCCACCATCAGCGAGCGGCGCCACAGCAGCTCGCGCGCGAGGCCGTAGCCGTCGGTGTCGCCGCGCGACACCCAGCCCGACAGCCGGCCGACGACGACGCGGACCAGGTCGGTCTCGCCGATGCGCAGCACCGCGTCATCGATGGTCGCGAACTCATGGCCGGCGCGGGCGTAGAACACCGAGTTCGACAGCTGCAGCACCGCCGCCGTCAGCGCCGGGTCGACGCGGATGACGTCGGTCAGGTCCCGCAGCGTGTGCCGCGGGTCCTCGACCCGCGACAAGAGCGCCGACAACACCGGCGACGGCGGCGGCAGTTTCAAGAGGTCGACGGTCACGCGCCGCCTCCCGCCGTCCCCGCGACATCGTCGAAGCGCAGCACGCGGCCGGGATCGCGGGCGCTGTCGACGCGCACCGTGCCCTGCCCGTACACCACGAGGCGCCGGCCCATCGACCCGCCGAGCACCTCGTGCACGATGGGCACGCCGTTGCTCCGCAGGGCGTCGCGGGCGACGGCGATGGCCTCAAGGGCGACCTCGCGCGGGCGCCGCCACCCGGGGCCGACGGCGCCGCCGACGATGATGGCCCGGCGCGACGGGCGGGCGCCGCGCTCGTCCAGCAGCCGCAGCAATTCGGCGACAGCGAGGTCGACGAACAGCGCCGGCCGCACCACGGCGGCCCGCTCGTCGGCGGTGCTGCGCCCACGCAGGGCGTAGGCGACGCCGGCCACGGCGCCGCCATCGTGGACGCACAGCGCGACGCCCGAGGCGAGGTGCGCGATGAACAGCGCGTCGTCCCCCTGCGCCACCGTGCAGCTGCCGATCTCGAGCTCGATCCCCGGCATGGGCAACGGCTGCACCTTCAACCTCCCCGATGCCTCACGAGACGTGACCGGTCGTGATTCTACCAACACCAGCCACCGCAGCACACCGGCCGGTCACCGTATCAGCAGGGCGTCGCCGCCTCGCGCCGGCGTCCCGAAGGCTACGGAGCGCGCACCCGGACGCCGACAGTGGTAGTCATGGAGCGTCGCTCAGCCCGGCCGCGCAGCGCGGTCCACGCCGGCGACGAACCGCAAAGGGGCACGCGCCGCGCGCGGCTCCGGAGGCAGTCATGACCGAGACTCGGGCGCGCATCCTGTTCATCGACGACGACGAACTGATCCTGAACGCGCTGCGCCGCACGCTGCGCAAGGAGCCGTTCGAGTGCTTCTTCAGCAACGACCCCGAGATGGCCATGCGCATCGTCAAGGACGAGCGCATCGACATCGTCGTCAGCGACCACTCGATGCCGGGCATGACCGGTATCGAGTTCTTCGCGCTGCTGGTGCGGCTGCACAAGCACGTGATGCGCGTGATGATGACCGGCCAGGCCGACCGCGCCACGACGGTGCGCGCCATCAACGACGGCCAGGTGCACCGTTTCATCGACAAGCCGTGGAACGACGACGAGATCAAGGCCATGCTCGCCGATCTCGCGCAGCAGGTGCGCGCCCGCGAGTTCGAGGCCCGCGCCGCCGATGGGCGGCGCCCGTCGGCGCGCTTCAAGACGGTGCAGAAGGACGCCAAGGGCACCATCGTCATCGACGACCAGGGCGAGTCGTGACCGACGGCGAGCACGAGTCCGACGTGCCGCGGGTGCTGACGTTCCCGCGGCGGATGACCGCGACGCCCGAGGACACGCAGGATGGCGACATGAGCCCCACGTCGCGGCTGAAGCGCGGGCTGTGCGTCGTCACGCCGGTGATCACCACCGCCGCCGACGAGAGCTTCCTGCAGATCCTGATCGCCGAGCTGTCGACGCTGTTCTCGGCCGGCCGCTGCTCGGTGCAGCTGCTCGAGACCCCCGGCGACGTCCACAGCGCGCTGCGCGTCGTGGCCCACACCGGCCTGCCCGAGGCCGCGCTCAAGCCGCAGCCCGCCGGCAGCGGCGGCGTCGCCCGCCGCGTCGTTGTGGACGGGCAACCGACCCTGATCCTTGACCGCGCCGACCTCGACCAGCGCTTCGCCGGCGTGCAGCTGCGCGCGGAGGTGGGCGCCGCCATGTGCGTCCCGATCTCGACGCCGCAGGGCGTGGTCTTCGGCGTCATGAACATCTCGCGTCAGCGCGGCGCCGAGGGCGACGGCTTCTCACGCGGCGACCTAGAGGTGTGCGACGCCATCGCGATGCTGGTCGGCGACGCCCTCGAGGGCCTGAAGAGCCGCGGCGCTGAGGTCGAGCTGCGCGAGCGCCTGCGCGCCACCGAGCGGCTGTCGATGATGGGCGAGCTGGCCGCCGGCATCGCCCACGAGGTGGCCAACCCGCTGGCGACGGTGCGTAGCAACCTCGGCACACTGAACGGCTACCTGGCGGAGCTGGCGCCGCTCATCCAGGCGGCGGCGAAGGGACAGACCGCCGAGATCGCGGACGCCGTCTCTGACCTGCCGCTCGTCATGAGCGACATCATGGTGGGCATCCAGCGGGCCGAGGAGATCATCAAGCGGATGAAGGCGATGGTGCGCCTCGACCGCTCCGAGACGCGCGAGGCGCTGAAGGTCGCCGCCCTCGCCCACGACGTGCTGCGCTTGATCCGCGCGCGCATCCGCTCGCTGGTTGCCGTCGAGGTCCCCGACGACCTGGTCGTCGCCGGCAACTCCGTCGACGTCATCCAGGTGCTCGTGAACCTGATCGTGAACGCCGACGACGCCTGCCAGGACCAGCAGGCGCTGACCGGCAAGCCGGCGCTCATCCGCGTCGTCGGCCGCCACCACGACGACGTCGTGCACGTCGAGATCGTCGACAACGGCACCGGCATCAGCGCCGAGAACATGCGCCGCCTGTTCCAGCCGCTGTTCACCACCAAGAGCCCCGGCAAGGGCACCGGGCTCGGCCTGTCCATCAGCCGCCGGCTGCTCGAAGAGCAGGGCGGGCAGCTGCTCGTCGAGTCCGCCGTCGGACAGGGCACCACGTTCCGCCTCGTGCTGCCACCGGCCTGAAGGAGGCCGGCCCGTCCGGTCGCGGAACCGGTCTCCATGTCGTGAGCGTGGCCAGGCCGTCGCCGTGACGCGACGGTCGACGACGAAGAGCGCCGACGGTCGCTGCACGACGGCATCGCCAGCCCGTCCACGAGGCGCGGTTGTCGTCGCGAAGATCGTGAATTTTCGATTTTATCGCAGGATATTTTCCGCCGCGGTCGAGCCGGACCCGCCGAGGGAGACTCCGCTCGGCAGGCCCACGACGACGAGCTGGCCGCCGCGCCGCCCATCACCCGCGGCGCGGTGGGGAGGTTGCGCCGCGACGTCGCCGCGGTGGCCTGCTCGCCGGCGACGCGGACGACACGCTCGCCGACGACACCAGCCGCGCGCCCGACATCGTGCTCGAGGACCGCGAGGCCCCTCGTGCGCCTCGCCCGCGCCCTGCCCGCCCTGCCCGCCCGGCAGAAGCAGGTGCCGCGCCTGAACTACGTCGAACAACAGCGCCCGCGCGACATCGGCGCGCAGCTGCAGGTCACCGCGAGCCGCGTGTGCCAGGTCCTCCGCCGGGCCATCGACACGCTCCGCGCTACCGTCATCTCGGTGTGAGCGACCCCCGGGACCGAGCCGTTGGCGCGCCCCGAGGGCAGCGCTACGGCGCCGGCGCCTCGTCGATGACCTCGACGAACTCGACGGTGCCGAAGCGCGCGAGGTTGTGGAAGTCGCCGCCCAACGGAGGCGACCACGCCGAGCCCTCGGTCGCCGTCACCTTCGCGCCCGGCCCCGCCCGCAGCCGCTCCAGCCGGAACAGGTTCAGCCGCCACCGCGCTCCCACGCGCGGCTCGCCTACCGGAATATCCTTCAGTCGCGCCACCGGGACGCGCCATTCCTGGATGAACCCCGGCTGACCGTCGAGGTCAACGGTGCGGGTCTTCACCACGTGGTTGGCGTTCCACGTGATATCCATACCCTGTCGGCGGCCACCAGAGAATGCAGCATCGAAGCGGCGGTCGGTGGGCGCGGCCTGCAGCTCGACGTAATCGCGGGCGTCACCGTCGGCGTCGACGAAGAGCTCAAGCGCCTCGCCGTCATACAGCGGGTCGTCGTCGTGCTCGTAGGGCGAGAACGGGTCGGGGTCGATGGCGCGAAACGCGAGCCACAGCGCGTCGGGGCTCCACAGCAACAGCGCCGTCGTCGGCCGCGTGATCTCGCCCCGCCCCGATGACGCCGACAGCGGCAGCACCGCGGCGCGCTGCCAGTCGGGCTCGGACAGCACACCGTCGACCACGATCGCGCCGCGCGCCCGGGGCACCTGCGCCAACGCCGGCGGGCGGGCGTCGACGACGGCGACGACGCCGGCGTCGACGAGGTCGGCGGGTACGGCGCCCCGGTCGGCGGCGCGCGCGCGCCAGCGCCAGTCGCCCTCGGCGACGCCGACGGAGACGACGACGTCACCGTCGGCAGCAACGGGCAGCGCGACGCGGAAGCGGTCGACGAGCACGTCGCCGGCGGCCCACTGCACGGCGGGGACGGCGAAGGCGTGGTCGCCGCGCTCCCCGGTGCCAGCGTCGGCGCCGCGCACGCGAGCGCGCACGAGCACCTTCGGGCGGCGGCCACCGGGCTCGCGCTCGACGAGCCACCACAGCGTGCCCTGCACGGTCTCGCCGGAGCGACCCTTGTCGGGCAGGTGTACGCCGAGCAGGCGCAGCGTGTCGTGGAAGCTGGCGTCGACAGGGGCCGCGGGGATCGCGGCGCGGGCGGCGGCGTCCAGGGGGCGGACGACGCCGCGCTCGTCCACGAGCACCACGGGCGCCGCCGGTGGGCGGCAGCCAGCAGCGACGGCGATGACGACGATGGCGACGACGACACGGACCGGGAGCGCGGCCCGCGATGCGGTCACGCGCGACACGGTCGCGCACGACGCGGTCACACACGATGCGGTCACACGCGACGCGGTCACACGCGGTCGGTGTCGACGCGGATCTCGGGGGTAAACGCGTCGCGTAGGAGCTCGTCGTCGATGTCGACCTCGCGGGCGAGCACGGCGCCGCGGGGCAGCGAGCCGGTGAGCTCGGCGAGGGTGTCGTTCACGCGGCGCAGCAGCTCACGCTTCTCGCGGTAGGGCAGGAACGCGCTCTTGAAGCCTTGCACGATCAGGATCTTCAGCTCTTCGAGGGTGAAGGCGAGCTCGGTGTGGGCGCGCCACAGCTCGTCGGTGACCTTCGTGTCGGTGATCAGGCGGTTGTCGGTGTTCACGCTGACGCGCACGCCGAGGTCGAAGTACAGCCGCAGCGGGTGCCGGCTCAGGTCGGCGACGACGCCGGTCTGCACGTTGGACAGCAGGCAGACCTCGAGCGGGATGCGGTGGTCACAGATGTAGGCCAGCAGGTCGCCGTCTTCGGCCAGCCGCGTGCCGTGGCCGATGCGGTGGGCTCCACAATCATGAAGCGCCTGCTTGATCGACGCAGGACCATATGCTTCACCAGCGTGGACGGTGGTGGCCATGTTGTTCTGGCGGATCAGCTCGAACGCCTTGACGTGGTCCTTGGCCGGGTTGCCACGCTCGCCACCCGCCAGATCGAATGCGACGACGCCACGACCCTTGTAGACCACCGCCAGCTCGGCCAGCCGGTAGCTGTCGCGCGGGTCCATGTTGCGGATGCCGCACAGGATCACGCCAGTGGTGATGTCGTACTTCCTGGAAGCGCGACGAAGGCCGCTCAACACTGCATCGTTGATGCGCGCCAGCGACAGGCCCCGGCGGGTGTGCAGCACGGGCGCGTAGCGGACCTCGAGGTGCCAGACATTCTCGGCGGCGGCGTCCTCGGCGAGCTCGAAGGCGGCGCGCTCGAGGGCCTCTTCAGTCTGCAGCACGCTGCAGGTGACGTCGAAGGCCTTCAGGTAGTGCACGAGGTCTTCGCAGCGCTCGCCCTTGTGGATGGCCCGGGCGAGGCCGTCTTCGTCGTCGGCGGGCAGCTTGACCTTCTGGCGCTGGCCGAGATCGAGGATGGTCGACAGGCGGAGACTGCCGTCGAGGTGGCAGTGCAGGTCGGTCTTCGGCAGCGTGCGCAGCAGCTCGCGGGTGACCTTCTTCGTGGACGACGTGGCATCGACGGGCAGCGTCGTGGGGAGCACCGACGGCGGCGTGGCGGCTGGCAGACGTTGTGTCACGTGCAGGACCTCGTGGGCCACAGGCTATCAGCCCCACCGACGTCGTCTGCTGCTTGTTTGCGACGACCACGAGCGCTGCGGGCCGGGGTCCGGTGCGCGCCTCAGCGCGGCCACTGGTCGACGACGATGAGCGCGCCGCCGACGACGAATAGCCCGGCGCCAGCGACGAACGCGGCCAGCACCGGCGCCTCGTCGTCGACGACGCGAGTGTCGTCGGCCTGCATCGCGCTCGTGAAGGCGACGCCGCCGAGGCTGGCGGTGACGAAGCCGGCGCTCGCCGTGGCGGCCCCCGCCCACGTCAGCCACGACGTGTCCGTCGCCGGGGTGGCTGTGGATCTCGTCGCCGGCGTAGCGCCGGCGGCGATCAGGGCGCGGCGGGCCTCGTCGGAGACGACGACGGGGACGTCGCGAAGGCGGTTGCCGTAGCGGTCGAGCAGGCGTGCCCGCAGCCTTTCCACCGAGAACCCAGAGAAGCGGTGGCGCGGGCGCACGAAGGCGTCACCGACGGCGTCGGCGGCGCGCTCGATGGGGGCGCGCACGACCTCGCGCTCGTCGGCGTCGACGAGCACGAACGCGCGCGCGAGGCCGAGGTCGTCCTGCGCCGCCACGGCCACGGCGACGATTGGGGCCTGCTCACCTTCGTCGATGACGACGACGGTGGCGGCGGTCAGCGTCAGCGCCGACGCCTGTGCGCGGCCCTCGGGCTGAACGCGGGAGAACACGGCGTCAGCGGTGAGCAGCGCGACGTCGGGCTGCACGCGCACTGCGACGGCGTAGGAGCGCTCGGCGCGGTGGAGGTCGCCGTCCAGCACGTGGCAGCGGCCGCGCACGAGCCAGGCGCGGGCGACAGCAACGGCATCGAGGCGGCCGGCGGCCAGGGCTCGCTGGGCGAGCTCGACGCACTTCTGGTGGATGCCAGCGCGCAGCGCGGCCTCGGCCTCGGCCAGCGGGAGCTGCGCCGCAGAAGAAGGCGACGGCAAAGGGGAAGGCGCGGAGGATGACGCAGAAGAAGGCGCGAACCGCGCCGGCACAACAACGACGGCGAGCGCAAAGACGAGCGACGATGGCGTCACCGTCGCTTCACCGGCACTTCAGCGGCGTGTCGTAGCGGTCCTCGCCCTTCTCGCGGTCGAACGGCACGGTCGTCGTGATGGTCTCGCAGCCGGGGCGCGAGAACACGACCTGCGGATACGGATCATCGGGGGCGCGCTCGATGGTGACGGGGGTCAGGCCCATGTCGACGCCGCCGACCTTCACGGAGGCGCCCTCGGGCGTGGTGAACAGGCGGATGCGCACCACTGCCGGCTGCAGCTTGAGCTTCTCGACGGTCTCTTGATTACCGGCGATGCGCACCAGCGACTTCACGGCCTCCTTATAGTCGGCCAGCGCCAGCCGCACCTCGTGGACGCTGTCGGCCTCGAGCTCGAACGTCGCCGGCGTCTGCTTGTCGGTCTTCTTGCCGTCGAGGATGATGGCCGCGCCCGAGGGTTCCGACGTGACGAGCAGGCGCCCCGACACGCGTTTGAGATCGGGCCGCAGCTCGAGCACCGGCTCGCCATGGGTGGCGACAGGCATCGTGACCGCGACGTAACCCGGCGCCTCGACGATGAGCATATGGTCGCCTTTGGCGACCTTCTTGATCGTCGCCGATGGCGCCGCCTTCGCCGGCGGCAGCTCGTCGAAGCGCACCGTCGCCTCGGGCGGACCTCTGACGGTGATCATCACCATCGTCGTCGGCTGCAGCAGGGTGTTCCACAGGATCGCGCCAAGCAGGCCGACTCCGGCGATGCCGCCGAGCGCGGCGGCGAGGGTCTTCGGTGGGGTCGGCGGCTTCGCCGGCTTCGGCGGCGTCGGCGGCGCCTTGTTCTGCTCGGTCATCGTCGTGACCAGCGCCGGTACCGGCGCCGCCGGGCGGATCGTGGGCATTGGCGGCATCGGCGGTGGCTGAGGCATCGCCGCCGCCGCCGCCGACGGCGTCGCATTCGTCGTCGAGAACGCTGAGTCTTCGCCGCCGACGTCGATGTCGAACGATGTCGACAACGACGTCTTCGCCTGGTGATCGGCGCCCTGGAACTCCCTGGGGTTGACCTCGCGGTAGCTCTCGAGGCGTCCGCGCTCCTTGTCCCAGTCGACGGTGAAATTTTCGCGCATGAACGCCGATAAATCACGTGGCTGTGGAGGCTTGCCACGCATCAGCAAAAACCGCTGTAGATCTTCGCTCATGTCAGCGCATGTAGCATATCGTTGATCACGATCTTTAGCGAGCGCCTTATAGATGATACGCTCCATCTCGGCGGGCAGCTGCTGGTTCAGCAGGCTCGGCGGGCGGATCTCCACGTTGCGTACCATCTCAAGCAGCGAGAACTCGCTGTCGGCCTGGAAGCCGCGCTGGCCGGTGGCCAGCTCGTAGAGCACGACGCCGATGGCGAAGATGTCGGAGCGGCCGTCCAGCGGCAGGCCGCGGATCTGCTCCGGGGCCATGTAGGCGAACTTGCCCTTCAGCGTGCCTGGCCTCGTCTTGCCCGACTTCTCGGTGGCCTTGGCGATGCCGAAGTCGATGACCTTGATGTCCCCCTCCCACGAGATGAGCACGTTCTGCGGGCTGATGTCGCGGTGCACGACCGCCGACGGGTTGCCGGTGTTGTCGCGGCGGCTGTGCGCGTACTCGAGGCCGTCGCACATCTTCATTACGATGAACGCCGCCATCTCGATGGGCATCACGTTTCCGCGCGCCTTCGACCATGACCACAGGCTCTTCAGATCCTTGCCAGAGATATACTCCATGGCGATGTAGAAGACGTCATTGATCTTAGAGAATTCGTAAACCTGACCGATGTTCGCATGCACCAGTGAAGCGGTGATGAGCGCCTCATCCGTGAACATCGTGATGAAGTCTTCGTCTTCCGAGACGTGCGGAAGGATCTTCTTGATTGCCACGATGCGCTGGAAGTTCGCCTCGCCGGTGATCTTCGCGCGCCACACCTCGGCCATACCGCCGGCGGCGACCTTGTCGAGCAGCAAGTAACGGCCAAACATCTGCGGGTTCATCGGCACCACGTTAGCAAGTTTCCCGTCGTTCCCGGCATTCTCGACCCGTCCGTATCGCACCGGGCGCGCCAGAAGCCCCGCCAAGGACCGCGACAACGCAGGTCCGCGCGAGGCCATGACCTGCTCGGAATTTCGGGACCACTCGTTACGTGAATTCCTACCACGACCGCCGCGCAGGCCGGGAGCTGGCGCTCGCACTCCCTCCACGCCCATCGCGGTCCGGAGCGCGGCTCTGCTCGACGCGCTGGACAGGAGAGGGCCGGGGTCGAGGGGCAGCGCCCCTCGTCGAAGTGGCAAGGCGCGCCACACGCTCGCCCTGCTGTCGTCCGTCGGAACGGGACATTGCGCAAGTTCGCTTCGCTCACGTGCGCAATGTGCGTCGTCGCGCTGGAGCGGAGCCGGGCGCACAGGGCGAGCGACCGCGCTCCCGGGAAGGGGCCCGCGTCCGCGCGGGAAGGAATCCCAGGGCGCGCGGGAAAGCGAGACCAGCCCGGCGCCGGCCAGCGTGACGGCGACGATGCTCATGCGGCCACCGTCCCTGTCGGCGTCGCGGCCAGCGCGAACTCCGACGGCGTCCGGTAGCCGAGGCTGCTGTGCGGACGCTCCTCGTTGTAGTGGCGGCGCCAGCTCTCGACGACGACGCGGGCCTCGCGCCGCGTCGGGAACCACTCCGCGTCGAGGCATTCGTCGCGGAACTTGCCGTTGAAGCTCTCGTTCGCGCCGTTCTGCGAGGGTTTGCCCGGCGCGATGTACGCGCTCTGGATTTCTTCGACGTGCAGCCAATCCTACAGCGCCTGCGCGACGAACTCGGGGCCGTTGTCCGAGCGCAGGAACGCTGGCGCACCGCGAGCGGCGA